>Ga0315904_10004467_pt1 | contig 19947 bp, 17 predicted proteins | sample LakEriMetagenome_6_FD_203529 | JGI IMG/M metagenome (GOLD analysis project Ga0315904, IMG submission 203529) | Freshwater fungal communities from buoy surface, Lake Erie, Ohio, United States - Buoy 12 MA120 | ecosystem: Environmental > Aquatic > Freshwater > Lake | place: USA: Lake Erie, Ohio...
CTCCTGATGGGGATAAGCGAAGCTGGGGGTCGTAGACCCCCTTAAATGACAATCTCCTGATGGGGATAAGCGAAGCTGGGGGTCGTAGACCCCCTTAAACTACAATCTCCTGATGGGGATAAGCGAAGCTGGGGGTCGTAGACCCCCTTAAACGAAGTACCCCCTTAAAGGTACTGACCCTTGAACTCCTCCACCGTCATGATGGGTATGCCTCGTGCCTCGGCATATTTGGTCTTCGACGAAACATCACCCCTATCTTTCACAATTAGAACAAACGTCGTTGTTTTCATCGCATCATCCAGCGTCGCGCCCACACGTTTCAAGAAATCAATGATTTCCGCATCTCGCACCTTGGTCATTACAACCGATTTGTTATATAGAGGCGAATCAATTGCGGGTTCCTTCTGTTCCGGTTCTTTCACCGAGACCATCAGTTTCCCCGACAATCCGCATTCTTCCAAGAACTTCAAAAACGGCACAATCGCATCATAAAACTGCTCGCCATTCTTCTTGATACCGTTTTTACCGAGGATTTCCAGTTTGTATACCTTGTTCTCGGCCGATGTCAAGAAATCCGGATGTGCCGCCAACAATGCATCCACCGACTTTCGTCCAATTCCGCGCCCAAACATATTGGACGCGGTCATCAGTTCACCCAGCGACACCGATTCCATACGCGTCTTGATACCTTCATACAACGCTGGTGCGGTCTTCCCTTTTCCAAAGACTTTCTCTAAATCCGCGAGTTGGAGCGCGAGAATCTTTGCCACTGAATCATGTCCCGCCTCTACTATCTTCTTCAAATTGGACTCGCCTAAACCTTTGATATCCAGTTCCAAGAAGAATCCCATCACGTTCTTGCGTTTGACCGCGGGGTCTTCCGCCGCATTCTCCACCATAATATCGACACGCGTCGCTGTCCACACATATGGCACTTCGGGCATTTTTGCTTTCGCCGGCGCAATGACCTCTCGAATATATGGAATCACATCGCCCGACCGGATTATGCGCACTATCGCACCCACGCCAATCCCGTTTTCCTCGATGAACTTGCCATTGAACCCCGTAGTATACTCGATATTTACCCCCGCGATATTCACTGGTTCAATGCGAATCCGCGGTTTCAAATACCCGTCTTGACTCACTTCCCAGAGCACATCCACCACTTTGGCCTCTGCCATTTGGTCGCCAATGACCATCTTGAATGCGAAAGCATGTTCGGGATTGCCTGTGCTGCGTGGATACACGGCGTCATTGGCGACGATGATTCCATCGGTTTCGTATTCATATTTGGCCCGCGTGTCTTGTAAAACGTCAGACAACATCTCATTTGTCAGGGTTTTCGCGGTCGTGTGCCAGACCGCCTTGAATCCGTGGCTCAACAGTGTCTCCATCTGTTTCGAAGGTTTTAATACCGGTTTTATGACCTCATACACGACAAAATCCAGGTCGCGCGTCTTGTCATCGACGGTTTTCGCATTCACGATTCCCGCCACCAGATTTCGCGCGGTTGCGAATGCCCCCTTGTACTTGGTCTCGAATATGGCTTTGCTCAAAATGAACTCGCCGCGAACAACGAGTCCCGGAATACATGGCAGAGAGAGGACTCGCGTTAAATGGCTCACGTCTTGGCCGACTTTGCCGTCTCCGCGCGTATAAAGTCGCGGTGTCGCCTCTTCACATGTGTAGAGACCACTCACCCCATCCAGTTTGGCGGATAAGATATAGGGGCCCTTGTATTTGGCGGTCCAGGCGGCCAAAGCGCCAGATTCGGGTTTGATTTTGTCCATGGATGCCATTTCGTAAGGGAGAACGACCTTGTTTTTCACTATTTTGGCGCCGACCTCTTTTATAGCGGTGTTTGCGGGGAACTTTCGTTCGATGTATTCTTTGATGATGTCGTATTGAGCGTCGGTTAAGAGAGGGGAAGCAGCATTGTAATAAACATCATTAGCCTTTCGAATCATCGCAGAAAGCTGCGATTCTGACAGAGACTCGAGAACGGAAATACCGTGCTGGGCAAATGATTGGATAAGTGTTTCTTCGGAAGAAGCAACGTTTTTCTTGGTTCTGGGAGCACGAGGTTTCATATTAGGTCTTGCTTTTTTGGTTTTAGGTGATTTTGTCGGAGATGTTTTTATCAATTTTTCTGATGGAGGTTCTTTAGGCGAAGGTTCTTTAGGCGCAACTTTAGCCCCAAGGTTTGCCGCAGGTTCTTTAGGCGCAACTTTAGCCCCAAGTTTATCAACTAGTTTTTGAACACTGCGTCCATCAATCCTCTCTTCTGGTCGTTTGTATTCTAGCCCCAAGAACTGAAAAATATCTTGCTCCGACTTAAATTGTTCAGGATTAACCAATTGTCCTGTTGCAATTTGGGTTAATCCATGCTCATTCATAGAATACCCAAGAGATATGGCATGATTGCGCATAACTACATTGAATCCTTTGCTACCGGTGAAATAGAGGATAGAAAAAGGGAACTCGGTGCGAGTGGCGTACAAAAAGTCAACACGGCGATAAACGAATCCTTGGCGGCGGCCTTTATGACTTGGCAAACAAGCGATAACCAGACATTTGGATTTACCTCGTGACAATACTTCAACAATAATATTGGCGCTAATGAGTGAATCTAGGAAATGGTCGAACTCGGTGGAAGAGGGAGATGTAAAAATGACATCGATGTCGCCGGAAAATGGCGAACCGCGACGATAACTGCCGACAATTTCCAAGACAGGATGTCGATCCAAAACCGCAGGTTGACCAAAGGCCGAAAGTGGACCTTCGGTCATAGGCCGACTGGAGGCCGAAAGTGGACCTATGACCGCAGGTCCACCTATGACCGCAGGTCCACCAATGACCGCAGGTCCACCTATGATCCGTTCAAACTCACTCTTATATTCATCAATCTCCTCTCGCGGGATTCGTTCCAAAATATCTTCATAATACTGAAGCCCCACTTTTTGGGTCCCATTCAGTATTCCCGGATTTTGTTTCACCATTTGGCGTAATTTAGCAATCGAAGGTATCCCCAATTTGGCAAGTTCTTCAGCCTTTTTTGGTCCCACGCCATAGATTTCACTAAATACACTTATTGGATGTGCTCTATATTTTTCCAATTTAGCGATTTTTCCCGTATTCACAAACTCAGCCAAGAGTTCAAAAATAGAGGAACCAATTTTGGGCACCCCTTTTAGCTGATTTATGTCGGTAATATCTTCCTGGATTTCAAGTACCGATTCTTGGGCGGCAGAGTATGCGCGCTGTTTGAATGGGTTTTCGGTTTTCATTGATGCCAACTCGCCCAAAATGGCAACCAATGATTCATTGAGTCGACCTTGAATGCTCATATAATATATTTGTTGTTTAAATTTACCATAAAACCAAAAAAAACAAACATTATCTTACAACCTTGGCATTAGACCTTAGACCGAGTATTGTAGCTGAACATTCCGTTCCCAAGAGGTCTCTTGTTTTGTCGCCACGCGCGACTGGCTTCATCAAAGTCGATATCTACTTTGAGCTCTGCTTTCGGTGTGTAATCTTCATCGTCTTCGTCGTTGTCTAAATCGAAGAATTGGTCGATGTCTTTGTAGAATGATGGTGTAGGTTTGCTGGCTAGACGTTGGCTTCGTCTTAAAACCTCTGGTTCTTCATCTTCATCAAGATTGTTGCTGCGCTCATTGCTTGCGTTGCTTGCGTTGCTTGCGTTGCTTGCGTTGCTTGCGTTGCTTCGGTTTGCGAGTCTTGTACTTTGTCTTGTACTTCGTCTAACGACAACCTCTGGTTCTTCATCTTCATCAAGATTGCTGCAGCATGCTTTGCCTGCGAGTCTTGTACTTCGTCTGATGACAACCTCTGGTTCTTCATCTTCATCAAGATTGCTGCTGCCCTCATTGCTTGCGTTGCTTGCGCTGCTTCTGTTTGCGAGTCTTGTACTTCGTCTGATGACAACCTCTGGTTGATCAAGATTGTTGCTGCGCTCATTGCTTCGCTTATTGCTTGGTCTAACGGCGTCGTCGTGTTCTTCAATCTCAAAAGTGATATTGCTGTATACATTGCTTGAAAATCGTGGACTTCTTCTAACATTGTTGTTGTTAATGTTGCTGTTGTTGGTGTTGTTCTTGATAGTTTGGCTGCGAGTTAACATCTTGGAATATTGATATGTTTGTCATATCAATATTTATAGTTTTCAATTTTTCAGATAGCCCCCTTCGGGGGCTATCCAAATAACACCCTACTGATGAAACACCAAGTGTTTCATCAATACGCAATTTTTCAGGTGCGACTTATAGTCGCACCCAAATAACACCTCTCCGCAAAAATGTACCATTTTTACGTCACGCAATTTTTCAGGTAGCCCCCCCCCCGAAGGGGGGGGGGCTATCCAATAAACACCCTACTGATGATTTTTTTTAGCTTTTTTTCACAACGGTCGTCTGACAATAATAAACGATATATCCAATCTTAGTAGTATTATGGATTGGTTGTTGTATTCTATTTTTTTCTTGGCGCTCATATATTTGTGCATCATAATTTACATCCGAGTGAAATACCCATTTTGGTCATTTATGGATGCCAACCACAGCTACGATTGGTTTTTGCGCCGCCCCCAAAGACCCATTTCTTTGAAACCATGCCGCAACAAATACGTCGTCCGCGATCAAGTGAAAACGGGCTCTTCCGAAAATGAATCATTGTTCGCCGAGACTCTACAACGATATCTCATTCCATCCGACAAGATTTTGTATGAATGTGAAGGCAAACACATAGAGGCGCGGATGACGGGACATGATGCGCAAATGTCGTTTTTCAGCCATCCATTTACTGAGAAACCATGTGGTGTGATGGCGTCGTATCCCGTAGTAGTCCGCGACGACGAACCAACGACCGTAAATTACATTTCCCACATTGCCGCCCCCGATTCCGACGTGATTAAGAAACTGATTGCCACACATATTTACAATGTCCACGACAAAACCCCCGACATCCCAGCATTCATTTTGAAAAAAGACGCGGGGCGATGCGCCGGATTAAGACCGCTGGCAACATTTAGCACAAGTTTGTTTTATATGGGGTCACCGAACAAACCCAAATTGGCGAAAACGACCACGCTTGTCCAGATATACAAAGACCAGTGGAATCTGGTTGTCGATGCGATTGCCGGACTTCCAGGATTCGTCGTTGCCCTGGATATTGGCGCGATACAAGCCCGTGTGAAAGCGGGAATACTCTTCGTGTATGTGCTGATGTATAGAGGCGCCATGATTGCGATGTATTTTATCGAGGACGCGCATATGTTGTATGAACACGTGGCGGACCATGGAGGCAAGACGTTGCGATTGGTTGCGACTATAGCCGATAATGGGGCATTGGATAGTTCTATCGCGCCGCTCATATATTCAGGATTCCAGGAAGCCTTGGCGAAAATAATAAAACAAAATGCGGACTACAAGATGTTGCTGGTAGATAGCATGGGGGCAAATCAAATGATAATCCGGTATTTGGAGAGGGACCCGGCGATAACGCATTTGACAACCACTACGGGGGCATATTATTTTGTGAATTGGGCTTACCGCGATGTGTGGGAAAGTGATAAAGTGTTTATGCTGGTATAATATATGCCGTTCAACGGATTCAATATGCTGAAAACACCGGCGAAGAAAGCGGGAGGTGGTATAACACTATCGTTTGATAGTATGACTGGTGTTACACTACATACAGGAACACCCGGATGGAAAGTGTATACAATTAGCAGCACAACAGCTATGACAAGAACTATTACGGCAAATGTACTAACTGATACAAGTATTAATATTGTTGTATGCGGCGGTGGTGGTGGTGGCCGCAACAACTATAGCGGCGGTTGGACTAGCCATAGTGGTGGTGGTGGTGGCGGTCGTTTTCGACAAGCATCCAAACGAGTTTCAGCATTAACTCCAACACAAACATTTACATGTACTATTCCAGCTGTGGCAACTGGAGATGTAAATGGTGGAACCAGCTCTATAACATTTTCTAATCCATTAGTTGGTGATATTTCTTGTGGTGGCGGTGGGTATGGGTCAAGTGGGTCGGGTGGAAATGCTCCCGCAAATGGTGGTTCTGGTGGTGGTGGCGGCGTAGCCTTTCAGGGTTGGGGGTGGTGGGGGTCTATTGGTGGCACTGGTGTGAATGGAGGTAACGGAGGGAGAGGAAATCAAAACGGCGGTATGAATTGGGTAGGTCCCGGTGGTGGAGGAGGGGCTGGTGGTAATGGAGGGGATGGTGGAACAGCTAACGGAGCTGGCTTACCTGGTCCAGGAGTACCAACAACACTAGATGGAATAAAATTAGTTTATAATTCATCATATATGTTTTGTGATGGTGGATCTGGTAACAATTACTTTGGAAGCGGTGCTAATATAACTGTAAATGTTAATACGTCAGTATCTGGAAGACCCGGTGCAATAATCATCGCTGTCCCAGAATAAACAAATAATATTTCACCAATAACGTAATATTATTTCGCCGAGGATTTGCTATGGGCCATTTAGCAAAAGGTTTACACCGATGGCTTATGCGGGTAATTCTATGGCAAAAGGTTTTGCTGTCAAGGTGCGTACAAAACGATTTACAATCTTATACCCATCTCCCTTACAAATCCAACGAGACAATGTTCTTGTCTGACCCCTTGCGTCTTCTTCCCGATGGAATGCTTGCTCCATTCAGGTCTTTTAACGACGACACACTCACCATCGAATCATCATCGCGATTCTCATGAATATCCACATTCTTGGTCTTGAGTCCGCTCAAAATGGAATCCAAATTGGCATTCTTAGGACCGGACATTTCTTGCCTAGGCGCAACAGGGGGTCTTCGATTTGGCGACTCGAAATTATTATTCAAATCAATACCGGCCTCTTTGAACATTGAGCCACGAACGGCACTGATATCGGGTCTAGAGCTTGAAGATCCATCCACCCTAGAGTTATCCACCCTAGAGCTCTTCTGCTCCGTAAATACCATTCCTGGTCTTGTCGCCGCTGCTGCTTGGCTGCGCGGGTCTACGGCCGCCGGAGGCGGTCCTTGTCTCCCACTCGGTTCCGGGTTCACCAAATTATTGGCAAACGCAAATCCCGGGCTCTGTTGCGACATCGAGTTCACCGTGGCATTTGTAAATGCCTTCATAAGCTCGGGGCTCTGTCTTATCACATCATTGAACCCAGGTGTCGCCGAGGACAGCGCACGATTGGTGAAATTAACAACCGCCGCGCTGAATCCCAGTCTAAGTAGCAGCGCAATCTCCGGCGCCAACTTCCCGCCCTTATATTTCTCATGTAATTCCCCGAAAATCTCGTCATAGCTGTCAATATCATCGCTCACTTGTTCACCCCAGCCATCCAAATTAATATCAAACGGATTGAACGCGGAATTGGCATACTCGATTGTGTTCACCGCCGTCATGAACCACCAACTATACAGCTTCATGGATTCCTTCTTCTTCTTGTCTTCTAGCGCGGTCTCGTATTCGTCCTCTACTTCCTCGTAGGGACTATCATTGTTGAAATGGACGTGGCTGCCAATAAGACCCTTCTCTCTCCATTCATCTAGGCGTTTAATCATCATGCGCTTCTTGCGCAGCTTTTCTCGGTCGCTCATGCGCGGCTGGACGGGGCGGTCGGGGATGTCATTGAACTTCATGAATCCGTCCCAGGTCTTGTTGGTTCCTGCGCCGGTTTCCTTGGTCGCTTGTCCAAGATTGGATGCGCCACTTGATGAGGAGGATGTGCCAGTCTCCTTGTCGCCGCCGCCGAGTCCGAAGAAATTGCCAATTCCGCTAAACATCTTGGATTCACCTTGAGCCGAGTTTGTTGGTGCGGGGGGCGGTCCCGAAGACAAATCGTTCAGTTCATTTTCTAAACTATTAATATCGCCTAAATCAATGTTCACCGAGTTTCCGGCCGACCTTTTGCTATTATTCATCAACAATTCGATTCCACCACCAAAATTGACGGATTTACTGGTTGAAGGCGCCGGGCTATCATAATCGTCAATTTTGAGATTAACTGGTTCTAAATCGCCAACATTGATGTCAAAAGATTCCATATTTCCAAATGAATCCATGTGTCCTAATATTATTATTAAACAATGTTTATTTTTAAGTTCTCCGAGTAGTTTATTATATTTTCGCGGCGCATGAAATAGATACCTTGTAGAAAACTATCGGCGAGGTCATCCTTTTTTGTAGAGGCGTCGATAATATGCCTAAATGTAGCGAGGCCAGGGTTGGCCGTCATAAACTGATTACAAAAGGCTATTCCGTCGCGTTTGTGGGTTTTGTATGTATTTTCGGGGCCTTTGGTTTGACCTTCACTCGGCCTTGTGGTAACACCTTCACTGGTCGGGTCTTCAATCCTTGTGGCCATACTTGTGGTCGGTTTTGCTAAAGTATCGGGGACAAACCCTTTCAGTTTCCCCGCCGATGATATGAAGTCAATGGCCAGTTGGTCGGTACGGTCGCGCATAATGAAGTACTGCGAAACCATCCCCTGAATCGTGTTCATCCGTCCAGCAATTGGTGAAATCTGGTTCTCCAAGATGACATGGGTCAAATAATATTTGCTAAATACATGGTCAAATTGGGTCTTGATGCGTTTTCCGATTTCGACTAAATGTATTTGATTGGCGTTCTTGGACTTTGTTGCGATGAGAGGCGTTAATGTTCTTGCGGCAAAATGGGCAATGACTTTTGCTAAAATATCTGCCTTCTTGTCATTCGTTAACACTTGGATTCCGTGTTTGATACATAATTCGCCGAGTTCGTCGACTTTCAGCTTCTTTAGAGCGGCTGATGACAACTCTTTTGTGGGAAGGAGTTTGCCGGAAGACTTGGCGTGGACGAGGCAATACAGGGTTTCGTTTGGCGCCGAAGGCGCTTCTGGTTCCGCTTCGGGTTGCGGCGCTTCGCGTCGTTCCACTTCGGGTTGCAGCGCTTCGCGTCGTTCCACTTCGGGTTGCAGCGCTTCGCATCGTTCCACTTCTCCAAAGATGTAGGACGCACTTTTTCCACAAACACTCCCCTTAGCATTCCGACAATTACATTTGGGTTTTTCCACAACATCTTGTTCAATGAGATTAATAATTCCCCAATCACGAATAGTAAAAGGCTCAGTTGATTCTACGGGAATTGGTCGTGATGAAGCACAAAAGGGCTTCTGTCCTGACTCGGAAAAGGGCTTCTGTTCCTCTCTCACCGAAAAAACACAATACGCAAGATTCTTGATACCAATATCAAAACTAACAATTGTTTTCGTTGTCATCTCAGTATTCAATAGAGGCACCCTCTCTTTGTATTGTTGCCACATCATATTTATTTTTCGGGATAAACCGTGGTAAAATCAACATAATCGGGATTCACCAATAGAGGGTCCACATTTCTTCGACAAAGTCGGGTACACGCCATATAAACACCAAAAGTATATGCGACCACGCCAAACACAATAACCCCGATAATAATTGGTTCCATTTGTTGAATATATAAAGTCTTTTCTATATTTGTTTTTATGAAAAAGAGAGGTTTCTTTTCACATCGTCTAATATAGATATTCACCAAATGCTGACACCCGCATTATCAATGTTGGCATCTGAGTCATTATTGAGTCTTTACCCCATTTTTGTAAAGAAAATCGGACTGTCATTGGTTCACCAGGTTTGGACGCGGCTCTTGGCCTACGTGGCAATGTCGGCAATTTTTGTCGACTGGGGATTCATCAAGTCGGCGTTTTTCTCGTCGGACGCACTGATTCTCGCACTCATCAACCTCTCACATATCTTCTTTTCTTATGAAGGATTTCGCAATTTGGATTCGGGTGTTTCATTTGCCATATTCAATACGTATCCATTGATGATACTGCTTATTGCGGGAGTGATGTGGAACAATGTGTATTTGTTGGTTCTGTTGGGACTTGCGCTGTTTGTTCTAGGAGAAGCGCAAAGCGCGACAGGGACAACCAAAAGGACCGAAGGCTTAACCGCAGGAACCTTAACCGCAGGCTTACCCCAAGACTCGCCCATTAATTTCATCTACGGACTAGCGATGATATTGTTCGCTGCGCTCACAGAGGCGCTCATCTATTTCATGGTCCGGCGAATCAAAACCGACAATCATTGGAATCACGTTTTCCTCTCTTATATGATGGGATTCATTGTTATATCCGGATATTTATTTGGTTCAGGAAACGATTTTGGCAAAACAATGTTGCCAAGAATGAGTTTAGCAATTGGTCTGAATGGATTCATTGGCTCTGTGGCGTATTTCTTACGGTTTTTTGCGGCCTCTAATTTGGCGGCATCCATATTTGCTCCGTTGGCATATTTTGGGATGGTGATGTCGTATGTGTATGGAATTGTTTTCAACCAGGAAACGCTGTCGTGGGAGAAAGTGGGAGGGACACTTTGTATCTTGGCGGCGAATTATTGGGCACCAAGATAAAATCAACCGAAGACGTAGTCTTGGAAATCGACTGGTTTACGTATTCTAGTCAAAATACATATATTTACTAAAAATATATTAATGCTAAGCACAATAAGTAATATTAATTTAATGCGAAAACCTGCCGCCGCCGCTCCAACAAGTACGCCAGCAACATATTGGTTAGCTTTTGGTTCCGGTACTAATTCAATAAAAAAAATTACACCCAATGCCGCAATTTCAAGTTGGTCATCTTCAAGTCCTTCAAATAATGTGTTTACAAGTTATGGATATCATGGCGCAACAAATGGTACGGGAACCTGGATAGCAACTGGTGCTGGTACAAATACAATGGCAAAATCAACTGACAATGGAGACACTTGGTCAGCATATAATTCTGCTTCTTCTTTTGGCGCTTCTGGATTTAAAATTGCTTATGGAAATAATATGTTTGTTGCTTCTGGTGGTTCAGGTAATAATTATAGCGTTAATATTAGAACCCTTGATAGCGCAGGAACTAACTTGAGTGATTATTCTGGTTATTTTGGCTCATATGCTTGGTGCGCAAATTATATTAAAGGTCTTTGGTATGTTGGCGGATCATCAATTGCAGGGTCAACGTCTGGATTTACTTCAAACAACCCATTGGTTGTATCAAGTAGTAATGATGCTACTTTATGGTCAAAATCTACACAAACTGGATTGACTCAAAGTAATACTAATTTAGCAAATATTAATGATGTTTCAACAGATGGCACACTTATTATTATGTCTGGTATAGGTTATTTAGATAAAACTAATAATAGTACTATAGTAAGTACTACTAGGTCAACCAATGGTACAGATTGGACACCTTGTAAAAATAGTGTAAATCAATATTTATTTAATCAGGGCTATCAATCTGCTTATGGAAATGGTGTATGGATAGCAGTTGGAGTACCTGTTACGGCAGGTCAGTGTATCGCAAGGTCTACTGATAATGGTACTACTTGGTCATATGTAGGCAATGATATATTATTAAATGGTTACGGTATTGCTTATGGTGGAAATAATACATGGGTTGCAGTTGGGTCAAAAGCAACTAACGGTCAAAATGCTGCTATATCAACAGATAATGGTGCTACTTGGACTGCCAAAGGTTTTGGAACTGATATAATATATGGAATTTCAAGTAATTATAAACCATAAATCCAACAAACATAAAGCTACCTCTCACAAACATATAATATGTACAATGCCATCATCGAAATAAGCAAAGGTTCCAATATGAAATACGAATATGACAAGGACGCCGAGTGTCTTCGCCTAGACCGTATTCTCCATAATTCCAATGTATTCCCCTATAACTATGGATATATCCCGGGCACATTGTCGGATGATGGCGACCCGCTGGATATCATCATTTTGTGTGATTATCCTATTCAACCTGGTGCTATGGTTAGTTGTAAAATACTTGGTGGAATAATGACAACGGATGAAAGCGGGGGCGACCACAAGATTTTGGCGGTTTTATCGGACAAATGCGACCCCAAATCGGCGCATTTCACAGATGTTAATGATATTAACCCATATACACTAGAATGTATTCGGTATTTTTTGGAACATTATAAGGATGGTGAAAAAAACAAGTTTATTCAGTTGGGGGAAACATATGGACGCGAGGAGGCGTTGCTAATTATATATGACTCGGAAATATAAGTTGTCGTAAAAAATAAGATGGGATTTCCATCTTATCTTTTGTTTTGTTTTTTTATGTTTTGTGTTTTTTGTGTTTTTATGTTTTGTGTTTTATATTTTTTTAATGTTTATATTTTTATGGGTTTATACAAGGTTTATACAAGGTTTATACACAGGTTTATACAAGGTTTATACAAGGTTTATACAAGGTTTTATACAAGGTTTTATACAAGGTTTTATACAAGGTTTATACACAGGTTTATACAAGGTTTATACACAGGTTTATACAAGGTTTATACACAGGTTTATACAAGAGAACTCACCTGACAATCATTATTTTTATTTGTTTAGTTCGACAAAGGTCAACTTAACTTCTACTTTGAATCTTTCAAAATCTGAAAACTGTTCATATATTTCTTCTGGACTAAGTTTTTTTCTCATAAAATGTTCAACAATTTGATTGATTGTGGAAGTGTGCCAGGTTGGATGTGCCGCATATACTCTTTTGCGGTATTCTTCTCGGACATCAAGAGGCTGTACCTCTATGTTATCATAGGTGATGGCCGAAGACCGTGTATGTATACAAATCGATTTGAACATGGCATCAACATATCCCCAAGGATATTCGCTGTCTAATAACTCATTTGCCTCATTTATTCGTTCCTGTAGGGAAGCAGGATTTTGAATCAATTCGAGTATTTCGTCCATATCTAATTCCAAAAACATTCCCGTAATTTTACCGGCGCGGTATGGGTAATGCTCAGCAATCAATTCGTATAATTGTTCACAGTATTCATACAATGTTTTCTGAATGACGGGTTCTTTAGCATTCGCAGAAGCACTGGCATTGTTTAAAGTTGGACTCCTACTAAACTCTTCGTAGTTAGAATAGTATTGATAGCTATCTTCATAATTATACACAGGAACGGCGACCTTTGAAGCAACATTTGACTTGGGTGTTTGAAGAGCCGCTTTATAAGCTGGAACAGCGACCGTTGAAGCTGGAACAGCGACTGGAGCTGGAACAGCGACTGAAGCGACCGAAGCTGGGTTAGGAGCTGGACTAGGAGCTTGGTTAGGAGCGACCTTAGACACAGGTCTAGGGCATTTGTCAAATGTATGATTGCGACCTTTACAATCAGTACAAACTTTCTTCAAAAGCTCGGGGCAGACCAATTCGCTGGTTTGGTTTGGGGTTTTACGCGTGAAATGCGTGTTGTATTGTTTTCCAATATTCTTGCAGTGTCCACAGAAGGGGGTTCTAGCGCTCATAGTTAGGTTATTTGTTTGTTCGTTTATAATATTAACATGTTCTGGATTTTTTATGCTTCTGTAAAAATCCAGAAAAAAGATTTCAATTTTTCACGTAGACCCCAAATGGGTCTACGTGAAAAACACCCTATATAATTTGTAATTAAAATGTACCATTTTAATCCCAAATCATATACGCAATTTTTTTGATACCCCTCCCCTTTTGTGAGGGTGTTCAAAAAACACCTTACCATAAAAACGTATTAAACCCCATTTATTGCGTTCAATTCCGCCAACGTATTTATTCCAACAACATTGCGTCTGTGTTCATCTTCAATATTGTACGTTTCTATGTCAATCCCCGCATCATAAGCCAGTCCAACAATATCTGTCAAATAGTATTCGCGCTGAGCATTCACATTTTGTATGAGAGGAATAAACCGATGCGCTACTTCACCACGAAACCCATAAATACCACAATTAACAAGTTGACACGCCCGTTCAGCATGAGAGCAATCCTTCTCTTCAACAATTTTGACAAACCGTGTCCCATTCGTTTCGCTTGCGTAAATAATACGTCCATATCCAGTTGGGTCTTCCATAAACATCGTTAGAACCCGCAATTCTGGATTTCCCACAAACATCTTGGCAATTGTTTCACGCCGAATGAGAGGCACATCTCCCGACAAAACAACAACCGAATCATCCACTGAAATATGGGGCAAGCAGCACGCAATCGCATGACCAGTCCCTAGCGCCGGGTCTTGAACCACATATTCTACAACTATATCTGTATATTGCTTGATAGTCGACTCAATGATACTGCGATACTTGCCCACGACAATCAGAATACGCGCGGTTTCGCGAAATGCCTCTAATTCGCGCAAAATACGAACAATCATTGGAACACCGCCAACCAAATGAACCACTTTGGGTAAATTGTTCGCATCTGTATTCATGCGTTTGCCGAGACCCCCAGCCATAATAATGATAGTTGTTTTTTTATCCATTCGGGTAATATTATCATTATTATAAAATGCCTCTATGTATTATTACGCCCTCGAATATAATCTCTCACTGGTCATAATGATGCCACGCAACATAATCGTGGTAAGTCCATTCTTCCGGTGACCATTTGGCAGCATTCGCCCAGACTAGTTCTCGGATTTCGACTTCATCCAGTCGCGTTTTCATAATATAATGGAAATACAACTCGTATTCGGACGCCCCGGACCCAATTCCGTGTCTTAATCCCGCCTCTACACATTCCAGGAACACTTCCCAGAATCGTTTGCCTTTATGCCCCGCTTCTACTTGGCCGATGATTTCTTTAACTACGCAGGTCTCAAACAACATATGATGACAAATACCCGACAGTTCATATGTACGTGTGAAAATTGGCGACATCCTGGCCATATGTTCGAAATATGGTGGATGATATTCCCGCGCAAAATTGTAGAGGCATTTGCCATCGGCGGTCTCGAATCGTGTAGGATTGACGAAAAATGTGTCGGCATCGACAACCAAATACCGGTCCAAAAGCCCATCCAAGTAGTCCCAAGCATACATTTTGAGGAGTTGCTGGAAATACCAGCCGTTGCGGCTATTGGCGCCGTGATATACAGAGACCGTATTTTTGGAAAAGGGGAACACAGATTCGGGAACAATAATGACTTGTTCATCGACAGAGTTATTAGAGTCGTTAGACGATGTTATAGCTGCCGCGTCAAACGCGATAACATAGATGCGCCGATACCCAATAACATATTTCCGCGTATGTTCTAATTGTTGTCCAAAGCGTTTCACATCATTTGGGCCGAGAGGGATGACGACGTCAAACATTGTATGAAATATAGGGTGTATAAAATAGAGGCAATCCTCTATTTCATATTCGCACCAAAATAATTATTTTCTTTCTTTGAAATGGGTCAACTCAAAACAGACAAAGTGCGCATAATTCGTCGTGATTTGGTACAACATACCATCGTTATGTAATTATTTATCAAAATTGTTGATAAATAAAAAAACAGTTTTTATCCAAAGTGTTTCCTGACCCTTCAGTCGCAAAGCCCTTCGGGTAAGCGAAGCGCTTCAAGGTCGCTCCCGTCCTTCGGACGGGAGCTTATAAATCGTTCGCCGAGATGCCATCATCAAACACCTCCGCATCTCGTTTCGCCGCAAATTCATCCCGCTCATATTTGATGCGCACTCCCGTCCACGCCCCCTTCTTATCATACTTGCCAAACTGCTGGTCCATCTTCGCATGTACTTCCTTCGGGCTCGGCGCCCCCTTGCCATAAGTACTCATATACCACACCGCAAACTCGTTGTTCAGTACCGTCTTCTTGATTTCACTGCCCTCTTCGCGCACAACCTTCTCGCGAATAAACTCCGCGATGAAATCCTGGCTCTCCTGGTAAGCCTTGCTCGCCGACATCACAATATCGCATTCTTTCACCATTCCGCCCGTCTTATACGCGCGCTCTACAAGCATCGACATAAAAGTGAACTTCCAATAGGCAAACTTGTCAACAATGGTGCCATCGACCAAGAACTGATACGGCTTGTCGGGGTCATTTTGGACCGGATTCTCCGTAAAGAGCGACTCAAATGGCACGACGCGAATACGACGCCAAGTACCGTAGTCCTGACTCTTCACTTCCATCATCACGTTACTACACAAAACCAACTTGAACTGGGGGTAATAAATCAACGTCTTGGCCATATAAGGCGCACGGCACTGAATCGGGTCCAAACCACTGGTCATCTGTTTGAGCGGACCTTCCAGAATCGCGTCTTTCTTGGACGGCTCCATGATGACCGCATACCGCACACCTTTGAGTTCCGCCAATTCCGCCGCGGTCCCGCCCACTTTGGCGCGGTCCTGTGTAATCACCGACAGCGGCACAACGCCCTTGTATTCGCCCATGATTTCGTCGATGAGTGTCGTCAGCACCGACTTGCCGTTACGACCCTCACCGATATACATGTGGAACGTCTGCTTGTCAGGAGTACCGAGCAACACCGACGCCAAATGGTCCCACATATACTCGCGCAAATCGGGACGCGGAAACAACTTCGACATGAAGTCCTCGATTTCGGCAATAACCGTCGCATCTTTTTTCCGGTCAATCGGTTTATAATCAATATTCGTCGATTTGCTGATATAATCCTCAGGCAAACCTTTGCGGAATATCTTCTCCTTGAAGTCCACCACGCCGTTCTCAAAACACAACAAATACGGATTCGTATCCAACTTCTCCATGAACTGCGAATCGTGAAACAACTCCTTTGCTTCCGTCATGATATTCTTCTTGTCGCCCGTGCTCATCAAACGCAAACAAATATCGCATATTTTCTCGGTTTTCTTCGTCAACTTCTTGCGCGTATCAGCAAGCGTTTCGTCATCTTCGTCCAGCGAGTTTGCCAGCGCCGTCAGTTTCGAGATTTTATTCATGTAAATATCGTACAACTCCGTCGAAATCGCTTTTCTCAGCGTGGTGCCCGAATCAATCTCAGTCCAGCGATGATTGTGAAACTTGTACCAAATGTTGTGCTTGATACTGACACACACATATTCGTCCTTGTACAGCTGTTTCAACACATTCGCAATCTGGAAATCGCCGCAGGGTTTGCTGAACTTCTTGTTCTTGTCGCCGAACTCGTCCATCATCGAGTCGATGGTCTTGTCAATATAATAATCGACACTCTGGCGCCGCACTTCCTCAAACTTGGCAAATGCGTCTTGTTTCGACCAATACATGATGGACCGCCGAGTCAGAGCCACGTCGCCCTTCGACGAAAATCGCTGCCACGACACATACATATCGCCAATATCGCCAAACTTGAATCCGGACGCCTGTGCGCTGAATGCGACCCACGTGATAAACATCATATTACACATCTCGGACAACGCCATACCGACGCGAATCCATTTGTCGTAGCTGCCCGAGTCGTAGTATTTCGCAGGAAGTGTCATCGTGTAATGATGCGTCTCCACGAGTTCATAATCGCGCGCACCCATTTGGTCAAGAGTCGCCTGGACCACCGCCGCCAGTTCTTCGGGGTTCGTCACTTGTAAAATGGCGTCAATCATTTCGCCGTTTGAAATCGAAAATAAAGAGTTTGTAGAAACGCGTTTTTTTAATCCGCCACCGCCAGTTGACGACAGATTTGTTAAAGATATCATTGTATTGTAAGATGGGTTTCCGGAATATCTTGCCGAAAGATTTTCAATCTTTTGGCACATATTGAACTTGGAGAGAGGTATATAACGCGTGATGAACTCTTTGTCGCCGGGGTCAAAAATATTCTCGTAGATATGCGTCAATTTATATTGCTGATGGTTTGGTTTACGACTCCCATAGAGCTGCCAATTGGTGTGTCCCGAACTAATCGTCTTGTCAAACACGTCTTCCCACGCATTTGTAAGCGGCAAATCGGTCCACATGGTGACGACCTTCTTCAAAATACGTTCGCGAATTGCCATTTGAATCCCATGGTCCGCCTTAATTCCAATCAGAAGATGAATGCCGTCTTTTGTCATCGAGGCATCCGGCTTTTCACTATTATAAATCGGATTCACTGCGTCTTTTTCCATTACATATATGTAGAATGGCTCGTCGTTGAAATCGAACACCTCCTTCAAAATGTCTAAATATGCGACGACAATATCATCGATGTGTTCTTTGGTGTGGATTCGCTGTTTTACGTCGTACTTGTACCGGAAGTCAATGTCAACCAAAATGGGACCGTCATTTTCGCGCTGTTTCTCAGTGAGGTATTCGGGCGCGCCGCCTTCGACAACATGTTTGTAATATAATTTCAGAAACTCGCTGTATTTGCTGTCAGGAATGGAATAGATTCCGCCATAAACTTGTTCATCCCCTGACTGAGACCCAATCCGCGTATTTGTTTTAGGAAGAGTGCTTTCGCGAGTAATCTTGTGCGTACGCATAAACTCGTCGTATTTAATTGCGGATTGATTCATCAGGATAGGTTATATAGTATTACGACTATTTTCTAACCCCTTTTATTTTGTTATGGAAGGGGGGTCCGGATTTTCTAACGAAAATATAGTGTTATGTTATATTTACACGGAAAATGAACTTTAAACGAATGTTGAACACGCCGATTGGACAAACATTGATTTCAATTTTGTTGGGAATTGGTTTAGCCACGATGTTTAGAGAAGTGTGCGAAGATAAGAATTGTATCGTGTTTAATGGACCGGTAATTAGTGAAATAGATGGCAAGACGTATAAGTATGATGATTATTGCTATAAGTATGAGTTGGAGTCGGTGAGGTGTAATCAGACAAAAAAAATCATAGAAACGAGTAAACCGGAAGATATAACACAAGCATAAAGAAAGGGGTCTAAGGGATGAGTGAATATCATATCTTAGGGGGTGAAGGGATGAGTGAATTGGAGCCGCTATACTTACCCACATTTAAAGGAGGGGTTGAAGGGGAACCTTGGTTCCCCTCACCTTGCGTAGTATTTCTATACAATTAATTAACTATCATTGTATAGAATGGACAGAAACGACATAACCCGTATTTCCGATTTACCTGACAACAGTGGGTTCAGACAAGGAGGTCAAAATAATAGTCAAACCCGCAGTCGTCAGGACTTTGGACAATCACCCACACAATATACACCTCTCAATGTTCATCAAAATCAATTTGGTATTCCACCGCCAACAGATACACAACTACCCACAATATCGGTGAGAGGGGATAATCAAATGAATTATGGTGGAGGGCCGATGGACCAAGGAACCCTTGGACCAAGCCACCTTGGGTCGGGAACAGGTTCCCTTGGAGGAACCAGTGGATTCTCCGGAGAACCCCAGTATCCCTCTCTTCCTCCTATGCCCAATCGCGGTATCCCCCAAGACACAACCGCATTCCAAAACGACGAATATATGATTCCCAACCATGTCCCCAATACCAAACTAACAAACGATTATTTGCGCGATTACGAAACCCGTTTAGAAAAAATGTCGGAAGAACATCAAAAACAAAAACACCGCGAGGATTTAGTGGTTTCTACTTATGACGAGTTCCAGACTCCCATTTTGATTGGAGTGATGTTTTTCTTGTTCCAGCTGCCAATTATCAATATGCTGATTTTCAAATATTTAGGCTTTTTGAAAATACACAATGAAGATGGAAATATGAACCTCTATGGTCTTATGTTAAAAAGCGTGATGTTTGGGCTATTTTATTTTGGGTTCATCAAGGTAACGACGTTCATATAAATTGGTATAACTCCAACATAATCTGAATCGGAAATAGAGGCAGTCTTGTTTTCATAATGGACGACTACTGTGTAGTTTTTTATATTAGTTTGTGAAAACGCAATTCTGTCAAAGTTTGTAAAATATTTTGCGTATATACTTGGTTCAGCCTCTGGAACAACCTCTGGAACAACCTCTGGAACAACCTCTGGAACAACCTCTGGAACAGCCTCTGGAACAACCTCTGGAACAACCTCTGGAACAACCTCTGGAACAACCTCTGGAACAACCTCTGGAACAGCCTCTGGAACAACCTCTGGAACAGC
>Ga0315904_10004468_pt1 | contig 19935 bp, 25 predicted proteins | sample LakEriMetagenome_6_FD_203529 | JGI IMG/M metagenome (GOLD analysis project Ga0315904, IMG submission 203529) | Freshwater fungal communities from buoy surface, Lake Erie, Ohio, United States - Buoy 12 MA120 | ecosystem: Environmental > Aquatic > Freshwater > Lake | place: USA: Lake Erie, Ohio...
GCTTCTGCGCCGGCCTGCTCAATCACCTTGGTGGCCTCGGCCGCTTGCTTGGTGGTCAACCCCAGCACCGGCTGATCCGTGTAGGCGGCGATGCGCTGCCGGGCCTCTGCCGTGCTCGGGTGCAACCCCTCTTTGACGACGCGATCCACCGCCAATTCATAGGCTTTCGCCCGCTCGGCAGGAATACGGAACAGTGCGTCGGTCGCCTGCAGCACGCGAAACGGGATGCGGATGACTTCGCCGGCCTTGCCGGGAATGGCGGTTTTATAAACATCCGCTTTGTCCAAGATTTCAACGTCGGAGCGCAACACCGCGTTGGCCACGGCCAGGGCGTCACGGGCGCCCAGCTGCATGCCGATAACCGGGGCGAAGGCGCGGGCTTTATATTGCGCCATGGTCAGCGGGTCGCCAGCGGCTTTGCGCTGCACCGCAGTCATGGTTGCTTTGACGGCGGACTCCGGCACTTCGATGACCCATTTGCCGACGTTGCCCATGACGTTCGCGGCAAAGGTCAGCGGGCCAGAAAGGATTGATGCCTTCCAGCCTTCAAGCAGCATTTCCGTGGTGGTCGCCTTTTCCATTTCCGCGGCAAAGCGGCGCACCTGTTCCGGGTTTTTCAGTTCACGCACCATAGTGGCCAAATCGGAAAACGGCGCTTTGCGTTCGTAGAGCTTGACCAGCGTCTCGGCGTCACCCAGCATATCCGGGTTGCGTTTCATCTGGCGCAGCATGTTGAGCGCGCGGCCAGCCTCGGCGCCCGCGCCGGCCAGTTCGCCGTAAAAGATGCCCACGCGCTCCATGGCCGCAGCGAACTCCAGTTTCTGCTGGGTCGTCTGCATGGCTGGATCGGACGGCATCTGCTCGGCCAGCTTGCGGGCCTGCTCGGCAGCGCCTTTGGTCAGCAGTGCGCGGGCGGCAATTTCGGCGCTGTTGGCCGCCGCGCCAATCGTGCGTTCGGTCAACTCGCCCGTCTCGATCATGCGGACACCTTCGGCCAGCGAGGCGGCAGTCGGCACGACGCCCCGGCGCTGGATTTCGATGTCCGCCTTGTAGGCTTCCGCCACGGCGCGCACCACGCTTTCGGCGGTCTGCGCATCCGTGATGTACTCGTAGCGTACCGGATCGACCTTGAGCGGGGCTTCCGGGTCTTTCATCTGGCGCATCAGTTCCTGCACCATGGCCGGTCGTTGATCCTCGGCCAGCGCGGCTTTGACCCGTTCCTCAACAGCCAACTGGCGGTAGGCTTCGGGGATCTCTTGCTTTTCCAGCGCCGTCTTTATGGCCGGGTCTTGCCGTGCTTCCACGACGACCTGCTCCGGGCGCTTGCCCGTTTCGGCGTAAATGTTGCGCAACGCTTTGGCCCCGGACACTGCGCCTTTGAGGCCGCCCAGCAGGATCGCGTTGTCGAAGAACTCCTGCGCGGTCGGCATCCGGCCTTCAAGCCCAGCGGCCACCGTGGTCATGGTGGTCAGTTCTGTGCCCAAAACGGCGCCAGTGCGGGCAACAGGGCTGACCGCCGGCAACGCGGCGCCGACCGCTCGGCCAGCGCCGATGGTGGCCCCGCCGATGATCGCGCCCTTAGCGCCGCCGGTCAGCGCGGCCTTGGTGATTTCCCACACACCTTCCCAGGTGCTGGCGTGGTTGTAGCTGTACGCCTCGATCAACGCGTTGCGCAGGGCCATGGGGGCGGCGAAGCCTGCCGCGCCCATGGCGATTGGGCCGGCGGGCGCGGCCGGTATGGCCACAGCCACGGACAGCGGCAGGTCAGCCACAACACCAGCTGCGCCAGAGGCAAACCGCTGATACCACGGCGCGTCCGGCCCCATCTCTTGCGCCGGCAGCCGGCCGCGCGCGGCAAGGCCGGTGGCGCTGCTTTGCAAGCCGTAGCGCACGGCCTCGCTGATACTGCGCACGCGATCCGGGTTGGCCGGCGTCGCGCCCAGCGCAGGGGCGGAATCCCAAATGCTTTTGGGCTGGACGACCGGCGGGGCCAAGTCCCAAATGCCGGCCATTATTTATTCTCCAGCGTGGGGAAGCCAGGGCGTTGTTGCTGACGCGGAGCGGGCGCAGCCGCGCCCAAACGAGCACGCAGTTCCTTGGTCATGGTGCGGGTGATGCCTTGCGGGTCGATAAACAAGGCGCCGTCCGGCAAGTCGCGCAACTGCGGATCGTCCGGCGCACTGACCCGCGGGATCTTGGGCTGCTGCGCTTCTTGCCGCTTGCGCACGTCATCCTCGATGGCCTTCAAGGTGTTCGGCCTGAAAAAGTAATCCTTGGATTCCGGGTCGAGCAGTCCGTCCGGGCTGCGATTCTCGCGGCGAAGCGCCTCGGCCCGCTGTTCGACTTGAGCGATCAGTTCGTTCTGGACAGACGAGGCCAAGTCGGGCTGTGCCTGATACACCGGGTTGGCGCGCATCGCCGCGCTAATATTCTGGATGCGAGCGCCCAGCCGCTGGCCAAAGCTGCGGTTGTTGGAGTCCCGCTGATTGGCCACCAGCGCGTTCAGTTGGTTGGCGTCGGACGTGCTGAGTTTGCCGGCCTGCACCGCCTCAAAAATCCTGTCCGCATTGTAGATTTTGCGCGGATCGCCATCCGGCGCGTGGATTGCCAGCCACAGCGCGTTTTTCACGCTCGGGTCTGATTGCCGTTCTTGTCCTGCCAGCGCCCGCGACCGTTGTTCCATGAACATAACCAGGTGCTCGCGGGTCTGCGGGCGCAGCTGCGGGTCGTCAAGAATGGCGCGGCGCGAACCGCGGCCCTCCATGATGTCCTTGAAATAACGGTCACGGGCGTTGTCGTCGGCCTCTCGACGCAGACGTTCCTGCTCGGCGCGCTGGTAGTTTTCCTCCACGCGGCGAGCGCGAATTTCGGCTTCGGCCTGATTGACGACCTGTTGCCGCTGCTGCGGGTCCATGTTGTAGGCGCCGCCCTTGACCGCTTGAATCGTAGCCTGCGGGTCCAGCCGGGCGTTGGCCATGGCCGCCGTCACGTTCAGGTTTTGCTTGAGGCTGTCTGCGATTTCCGCCCGTTTCTCCGGCGAGATTCGGGTCAGAGTTGCCACAAAGGCATCAACGTCCTGCTCGGCTTGCGGCAGGTAGGTCGGGTTTGACGACACCAGCGCGCCGGTGCTGTTCAGGAACTTGCCGCCCTCGACGCGGGCTTCCAGCGTGGCGCGCGTGACCTTGATCTGGTTGGCTTGGTTGTCGAATACGGCCCCGGTGTTGGCCGTATGCAGCCGGGCGGTTTCGTAGCCTTTCTTGGTCTGCAGCCCCTCGGTGGCGGTAGCGAGATCGTTGTCCAGTTCCTGCCGGATTTTGTCAACGTCCTCGCCGTTGGTAGTCGCTTCGTCCAAACGCTTCGCGTACTTGGCGCGAATTTCAGCCTGGCGCACCAGTATCTTCCGGCTTTCATCTTCCTCTACCACCGACAGGACTTGCTCGCCACCCTGCTGCAGCGCGCGGCCGACCGGCGTGATGTCGGCGGCCATATCCTCCGGGCCAGCGCGACGGCCGCCGGCAATGGCGCCGGGCTGGATGTTTGCGGTAAAGGTCGGGAGACGAGGCATGGTCAATCCATCAGGTCATAGCCGGAAGTCCAGCCGGTGGCGCCGCCGGTGCGTTGGAGCCTGGACGCTGAGCCGTAGGCGCGCGCCCCGCCGGCTAGCAGTTCAGCACCCGCGCGCATGAAACCCTGCCGCTCCGCTTGCCGGCCGCTCGCGCGGTCAAGCGCCGCGGTGTTGGTGAACCCGCGGGCGCGCTGCTCGCCTTGGTAGACGGCGTACTGCCGTTCCAGTTCGCCTTGCGCGGCCACGTCGCCCAGCACGTCGAGCACGCTGCCTTCGCCCGCTGCACCGCCGGAACGGCCTTGCGCGGCCCGGATCGACCCGAGCCGCAGCGTGTTCTCGCGCTCAATCTGAGCCGCCTGCGCGGCGGCGTCCGACCGGGCGATCTCCGCGTTTTGCGTCGAAATGGTCGCGTTGAAGTCCGCGGCGGCGCGCGCCGCGCGGCCCTGCTGGATGGCGCTTAAGGCGCCCATCGCTGTCGAAACGCCCGTCGCAACCATCATCGCCGTCATGGGGTCTTGCCGCTTGCCGTAAGCCGGCCCACCAAAGGGGTCGCCTACGGGTATCTCAAACATGCCGTACTTGTCTGCCCGAGCCATGATTACCTCGCCCCCAACCGCACGTAGCCGACATGATCTTCGCCTTCCGGCCCGTACTGCTTGAGTACCCCCGGAAATTCTCGCTGAAACCCCAGCATGCGCGCCCAACGGTGGCCTTGCGGGAAGTCCGCTCGCACGGTCATTTCTACCCGGCCGGGCGTGGCCGCCAGTTGCCGCTTTACCGCCCGCGTGATCGTCAGCATGTGCGGCGCGGTGCGGGTCGTCATGAACATCCAAGCCTGGTGCCGGCCTTTCCACTGCTCGATGGTGCCGCCGCAGGCAATCGGGGCGCCGTCGTCCGAGGCCGTCCAGGAATTGTGCTTCTCCAGCGTCATCGCCACTTCGATGTCAAACGGCAGGGCACCCCCGACGGCCGGCTCGTCCATCAGCCAAAGCAGGTGCCACCGGCGAAAAGGCGTAACCTTAATCATTGGTTTTTACCCGCGGTAGGATCGACAACACCGTGGCCGGAAACGGCCCGTCAGCCCGCCAGTAGACCAAGCCCAGCTTGTCGTAGTCGCCCTCGAATCGCTCCATCGTGACGCCGGTAAACAACGGCGTGGCTTCGCCAAAGTCGTCGCCCCATTGCGTATTCAGGATCTCGGTCAGGTTGTCCGGGTCCGGGCCGTACTTCAAACCCAACGTATCCAGCAGCCAGAACCCGACTTCGTTAACGCGCTTGGTTTTGCCTTGCGCCGTGCCGTCCGCCGCCCCGCCTTCCAGCGGCATGTTCTGGCCGTCGCTCTGGAAAGTATACCCCAAAGTGACGATGGTGGCTGCGTAATTCAGCGTGATTTTCCCGTTGGTAACGGTGACCGCCGGGTGGTTGGCGCCGTCCGCGTATGGCACTACGCTCTGCCCTTCAAGATGCCACAGGCCGGAGACGTTGACGCTGGGGCTGCCGTTGACCACGGTGTAGCTGCAATCCAGATGCACAGCGTCTTCTTGCTGGTCGCCGTCCTCCCACAGCTTGCTCATGTATTCGATATAGCGCTTGGTGCCGCCGTTGATGTAGCGCCGTGCCACCAAATACAGCTCGTCCCGAGTGGCATCCGGCGAAGGCGTCACCGCCACGCTTTCGACAAGCGGGATTGCCGTAGCACCGGCGTTGCTGAAACCACCGAGTTCGTGTCGGTGCCAGGCCACCACGTCTTGGTCGCGTTCGTAGGTGAAACCCAACAGCATGCCGTCGGAACGCGGCGCCCACACCACCGCTTGTGGCTGCTCTTGATAGGCTAATTCGATGATGCTGGGCCGGGTGATATGCTCCGAAAGCAACGTCATGTCGGGCGCGCGAAAACCGTCCACTTCAAACAAGTAGGCGAACTCGCGCAGCTTGCGCCCCGCCCGCTGCACGAACAGAACGGCCCGGTTGGCGGCCACCGGCGCCACATCGGAACTGCCGTGCCGGGTGGAGGGCTTGGCCGAGATGTTGGTTGGCGTGATCGCTTCGTTCAAGGTCGAAGGCTTGACTTGCCATTCGCCGCGGGCGGTGCCGACCAGCAGCCCCTTCTCGTTCGGAGCCAGCCACTTGATGGCGTTTACGTCGTCCGAGTTCAGCGTGAACGCCACGGCGTTGTCGTCCGCCACCGTGCCGTCCGTTGCCGTCGGCGTGAAATCAGCATACAGCCCGGTCTTGGAGCCATCCAAACGCTGCGGGCTGGTGGCCGCGCCGGCCATAAACAGCCGGTCGTCGTAGAACGTGCCGCAGACCGGGTAGCCCGTGGTGTCGGACCACAGACCCATGCGCCAGTTGACCTTGCCCCCACTGTTGGTCAGGGTGGTGTGAATCGTAACCGTGACCACGGTCGAAGAAGTCCAGCCGGTGATCGTAACCCAACCCCAAGTTGACCCCTCGCGCAGCCGTATGGAGCGGCCGATATCCGTTACCAGAAAACCTTGGCCGCCGTTGATGCCGGCCGTCGCGCTGGCGGTCAGGGTGACGCCGGTTCCAGGTGTGTGCGAACTCGGCGTCAGCGTCGTGGTTGTGGTGTTCGTCGCCAGATACGGCCCGTCGGTGAACGTGATCTCCGAAAGCGTCCAAGACACCGCCGAGTTGCGCACCAACGTCTGCGGCGGAAAATCCGGGTGCAGGATGTAGAGGGTGTCCGCCGATTGCGTGATGCGGATGTCTGGCAGGTCGGCCTCGGCAAACGTCGTGGCCACTTCGTAGATTTCGGCTACGGTTCCGCCGGACGTGTAAGTGTCGTAGCCGGTGCTGTTGACCGCGTTGCCGTCGCTGTCGTACAACTCAAACGTGTTGGTGCCGGTGTTAACGTTGGTAACGACAAACTCCCGGCCATTGACTTGCGACATGCCGCCCACGCCGGAGACATACACGCGGTCGTTGTTGGCGTAGGTGTCGGAGCCGGAATAGGTCAGGACTGCCGGGTTGGCTCGGGTGATGCCGGTGATGTTCTGCGCAGTCTGCGTCAGGATGCCGCGGTTGGTGAAAAACCGGATGTAGTTTTCACCGAACTCCAGCGTGTAGGTCTGCGTGACGGAGAACTGAAACGGGAACAGCCGGCACTTCTTGGCGTGATGCTTGGCCTGGTGCAGATAGACGGTGCCGGGGCGGCGCGTCCACGCGCCTTGCGTCAGCAGGACAGCGTTCTTGCAGACTTGCAGCGCGCGGCTGTACTTCTCCAAGTCCTGCCGGCCAAGCAGGAGCGGACTCCACTCCCCGGCATTGAATCCATGTTGGGCGAGAGAGGCTTTCGGCACGGCTTATCTCCGCGCCGCCAGCCAGGAATCCTCGGGAAACTGATCGGCCTCTTTTTCAATGGCGCCAATGCGCTTGGCCTCAGAGATGGCGCGGTCGTAGTCGTCCTTGAGGCTTTCCTTGTCGGCTTGGCTGTTGGTGATCTCGATGGCGCACTCCATGGCCAGGCGAGTCGCAAAGGCGTCGATGAACAGGTCGTCGTAGTAATTTGGATCTTCGATGTCTGCAATATATTTCAACTGCAGCGGCGAGGCAGTCTTGGACAGGATGTAAAGCCCTTCGATTTTCCAGTCCACATGGAATCCGGTTTCATCGTCGCGGATCAGGCGCAAGAAATCGTTGGGTTTGCTGTAGCGCTTCCAAGTGCCGAGCACCGTTTCGTCCACGCTGTCGGCCGCAATGGCGGCGCGCTTGATGGCGAAAGACCAAGCGTGACGGCGCAGTTCCGCCCGACGCACGCGCTCCAGCGCGGCGTTCATGCTGCGGGCGTTGGGGTGGTCTTGGTCGAGCGCGGAGACGCGTTTCGCGCCCAGCTTCTGCAGGGCGCGGTTTACGATCTGGACGACAGAGACGGCCACGGGGCGCCTCCGTTACGTCGGGTCAATGTCGAGGGTTACGCCGAAAGTGTTGACTACCGCGCCCGGAGTCCACGCGCCCAGCGCGCGCAGGACCGCGGTAAACTGCCGGCCGGCGACCGTCAGCGGGGTGCCGTCGAAAGTAAACGGCACGCCGAACGCCGGGTACTCCAGCACCGGCGTCGCCAGCGGCTGCACCAGCGTCGGCGGCACCGCTTGGAACTGCGACGTGCCCGCGGCAACCGCGCCCAACGGGTTATACCAGCCGCCGTCGTCCAGTCGGAAACGAGCGACCGCGAGCGACCGGGTTGCCGCAGCGATGGGGTTGGTCACGTTGTCGCCAACGGCCGCCGGCACGTCGCTGGTGCGGAAGATCAGCAACTCGAAGTCCGCCGCCGTGGTCACAACGTCGCCGCTGGCCGCGGTCAGATCGACTTTTGCCGACAGGATTTGGCCGTTCTCAAGACCTTGCATGTCAAACGTCATGCGGCTCGCGCTGCCCGCCGTAGCGCTGTTGCTGATCTCGTCGCCAGCAGTGTATGCCGTCAGGTCCGCCGGACGGGCGATGGTGCTGCGAAGTCGGACAACCCGGCCCATGTCGGCTCCTTACGAGGCGGAAGTGATCGGCCAAACGCGGGCCGTCGAGATGCGATTTTCGATCAGCTTGATCGCGGCCAGCAGGCGCTGTTTGCCTTCCGGGGTCGATTCATAAACCACGTCGTCGTAGACGAGCTGGACGTTCTGGCCGCCGGTCAGAGTGCCGCCGGATGCCGCGCCGATTACATCACCGCCGACGACTTGCACGCCGTCGGTAGCTGCGATGCCGTAATAACGAATTGCCATGTGCTGCCTCCTGAAAAGGCCCGAGGGCCGAAGCCCTCGGGGTCAACCTGCCTTATTCCGGCAGTACGTAGTCCACTTCCAGCAGGTGCGGCTGCGCCGAGCCGAGCACCGTGACAATGGCCAGCGCGATGTCGAACTCGACATCGTTGGTGGCGCCCGCGGTGCCGATGGCCGTGGCATAGGCTTCGGCCAGCGACTGCGAACGCTCCAGCGCGGTCGGCGTCACCATGATGTCGGCGCGGTCTTTCTCGACCGACATGGCATAGTTGGTCGCAAACACGTCGTCGTCGATGGCGATGCCATCCGGGCGGTAAAGGCCGCAGCGCACGGCGCCGGTGGTCGTGGTCGCGCCCGTCAGGAAAATGCCGAGCACGCGAGCGCGCGCCGGCAGCCGGACGAACGTGTACCACTGGCCCACGGTGCCGCCGGGGAAGTTGGCCGCGGCCAAGTAACCCTGCGCGGTGCGGACGATGCCGCCTTTTTCGAGCTGATTGGTCTTGACCGGCGGGTTGGCCGACTGGTCCTGAACAACCTGGGAAATTCCGGTGCGAACGGTCATGTTGGCTTCTCCCGATTAGATTTGGTCGTCGCAGGAAACGCGGACCTGCTTACCGAGCTGGGTGCGGGTGGCGCCGAGGGTCATGGACAGATAGACCTGGGTCGCGTGGCCCTTGTCGTTCCGTTCCGTGATCTTGGCAGTCACGCCTTCCCACATGCCCAGGTGCATGCCGCTCTTGAGCCAGATCGGCACAAGGCGGTTGCCGCTGGTGATCGTCAGGCGCTCGATGATGATGAAGTTCACGCCCATGAACTTCGACACCTTGCCGTCCACCAGGACCGCGCTGTTGCCGTAGTCCTTGTTGACGATCTGCATTTCCTTGAGCAGCGCGTCGTGCTCGAAGCTGGAAATGGCGCCGTAGGCCGGCTCGTTCAGTTCACCGCGGTTCGCCGTCATCAGCAGACGGATCGAGTTCTGCAGCTTGGCGACGTTGAGGCTCGAGGCGGTGCCGCCGACGTTGACGCCGACATCAAAGGCGCCGGAACCGACGGTGCCGAAGGTTTCGGACGTGGTGCCGTTTTCACCGATGAAGTTGGTGCCGAAGATGGCGGCCAAGATCACGTCGTCCATGACGCGGTTCATGGCGGCGGCGCCGGCCATGGCGTACGGGCTGGTGAGTTCGATGATCGCGCGCAGGCGGTCCTGGTTGTCAATCAGGCTGGCCCACTCGTAATCCTTGGGGAACACCCAGCGTTTGGACTGCGACAGATCCAGAAGCGGAGTGTCGGCGTGGCGGCTGGTGCGTTCGACTGCGGTGGCCTCACCGAACTGTTCGACCACGCTGGCGGCTTTGCCTACGTAGGAACCGACGGTGACGGCGTTGCGAAGCCGGGAATCCTGCTGTTGCAGGAGAAGTTCGACGTTGGCCTTGTACTGCTGTACCGAGGCAACGGTGATTGCGTCAGGCATGGCGCTCTCCGTAAGATGTTAAAAACAAACTGGTTTTGACCGATCAGGCTGGTCAGCGCCGGCTTGTCCCTTACGGGGGCCACACAGGCTTGTTGCAGTGCGGGGGCGCGAACCTTGTCCGCGCAACTCACCTATACCTTCATCATACCACAGTCACTTCGGTTTCCCCGGCAGGCCGAGGGTTCCCGCCTTTTGGTTCGATTTTATCCAATCAAACCAACCACTTGCGGTTTCTTTGACCCCAACCGCAAAGCCATCGGCGTGCGGTTGGGGCATGCGCGCCGCGGCTTCGATGCACCGCAGCTTGATTTCGGCGTCGGTCAGGTCAGCCATCGGGGTACATGACCTTGAACAGGCGGGTCTGCTTCTCCTGCGCCGCCTTGTGGCCGGGGTGCTGCGGGTCGGTCAGGGCGGCCATGAAGTTCGGGTCGAGCTTCGACTGGTCCCACTGCGCCTTGGCCTCAGCCGGCGTCAGCATGCCGTCGAAACTCGGCGTCTTGCCGCCGGTCGTCACCAGACCGTCCTCGCCCAGTTTAGCGCCGATCCCCGCGAACATCTTGTAGGTCGCGGCGTAGCCGACCTGCTTTTCGATGGCGTCGATCAGATCGGGCGTGAAACCCAGCGACTGCGCCGCGGCCTTGGCCTTGCCCATCATCCGGTCGTGGCCGCCCTTCCATTCGTCGAGCAGCGCCTGCTTGTCGGCCTGGACGTTGAGTTCGTAGTCCTTGGCTTGTTGCGCCGCAGCAGCGGCCAGCATGCTGTTGTAGTCAGAAATCAAAGTCTTGGCTTGCGCCTCGGTAATGTCGGCTTTGTGGAGCAGCTGCTGCATGGACTTAGCAAAGCCCTCGTCCACTTTCGCGCCGTCGGGCAGACCGATCTTCATGTTGTAGGCGTCCGGCTTCTCGGGCTTGCCGAGCTTCTGGAACACCTGCCGCATGCCGTCCGGGTCGTCTGCGCGCGGCAACACCAGCACCTGGCTCGGGTCGCGGCCGATCAACTTTTCTGCGCCCTGGTAGGACTTGATGACATCCGCCGGGTTGGTCCAGCCTTTGTTCTGGATGTACGACAGGGCATCGGGGTCGGTCAGGCCGTGCCAAGGGGCCGGATCGCCGGAAGGCGCCGGACTGGGCGCGGGATTCGGAGTCGGAGCGGGGGTCGGGTCATTCGGCATGCGGATACTCCTTGAAAAGTTCTTTCAGACCGTTGATAAAATCTTCCGGGTGCAGCTTGTCCATGCAGAGGCTGTCCTTGTAGACGCAGTGCCGGAAGTCGTGGTGGAACATCAGCGTCATGTTGCTTTGGCAACCGGCGCACTCCAGATCGCGCGGGCCGACATAACGGATCTTGTGATTCGGATTGCCGCGGCGCGCGATGTAGCGGTGCTTCGGCAACGTCGTGCCGAGCGCGTAGATGATGCAGGTGTCGGTCGTGCCGGCCAAATGCAGCGTGCCGCCATCGACACCCACAACCGCATCCGCGTGGCCGAGTACATCGCGCAAGCCCAGCAGGGTTGTCTTTTCGCGCAGGTCAACGCACTCGTCGAACAGCGCCTTCGGCAGCTTGTCCACTTCGTCGATGATGTCGATAGGCTTGGTGGATACGTCGTCGCCGATCTGCGTGTGCGTGTGGCTGGTCTTGGTGCCAACCAGCACGGGCGTGCAGTCGTTGTCCAGCGCCCACTCGATGACCGGCCCCATGACGTGCGCCTTGAACAGCTTGTTCTCGGACGTAGCCCCGACCGGAAACACGACGTAGGGCGCATGTACCGGCGATTTGCCGAGCGGTGCCTTGGTCGGGTAGCTGCGCTCGGCCATGTTTTCCGGTCGCGCGTCGAGCAGACAACCGAACGCATAGTCAACCATGTGAACCCGGTTGCGGGTGTGCGTGTTGAACGGCATCTGGTTGATGGCCACCGGCCCCATGCCCCAGCCCTCACGCTCGACTTTTTTCATCGGAAAGTCGGTAAAGTCCCTGATCTCAAACTTGCCGTAGGGCTTCATCAGGTGGTCAATCAATTCCATTTGCCAAGGCGGAACCCACAGTCGGATGGTCAGCGCGTCGCCGTGGGTGCGCCGCGCATGGACCGCCGCCGGCAGCGAACAGATCACATCGCCCAGCGCGCCGTGGTTGAACACCATGTTGAACTGCGTGTCCGACAGCAACTCGATGCCGTTACGCCACATCAGCTTTCCCGTCCATCATAAAGCCGCCACAGTTCCTCGGGCGACATGTTGAGGTGGTTCGCAATCCGCAACCAGACTTCACGGCGGCCTTCCGCCAACACGTGTTCGCGCTCGTTGGGCTTGAACGTGGACGAATTCGCGTAACAGAACGGCGCCAGATCGCGCAGGACTTCCTGCCCCGGCGCGCTGCGGAAGGTCAGAATGTAGTTGTGCCGGCGGCGGAACAGAAACCGGCGGGCAACTTCGATCAGTTCGGCCCGCGTCACAGGCTGACTTTCATCAGGTCAGGCGTTTCCTTTGAAGGCGACAGTGCCTCAGAACGACACTCTACCACGCCGGCAGGGGCTGTCAAGCGCCGGGTTGTGCGACCTTGGCCAGGCCCGCCACGGCAGGCGCGGCCTCGATCAACTGCTGGTCTTGCGCCTGCTGGTTGCGGCCGGCGCGAATCTGCTCAACTTCTTCCATCGAACGGGTCCACGCCGTCGGCGCCCCGTTGATGTCCAGAATCTCCGGCATCGCCACGTCAAAGTTGAAATGGTCCAGAGGCGACACGTCACCGGTGTTCTTGGCGTACTCGGCCGCCACGGACAACGCCCGCATGAAGCCGGCGGCCTTTTCGGCGCGTTGCATCCGGGACATCGGGCTGTCGTACTCGATGAAATACTCGGCCGCTTCGGTGTCCTGCAGGATGGGCGGCAGCGGCGGGATCAGCCCCTGCTGGAACATCAGGTCAAGTTCGCGCTCGATCAGCCGGCCCAGGAACTCGGAGTTGATGCGGCCGGCGGTCGGGGCAATCAGCATGCCCTTTTCGCGCGCCCGCTCCAGCACTTCGGTCGCCGTCATCTGCGGCGTGTCGATCAGAATCTGGAACAGCGTAATCAGGAACGCGTCGTTGATGACCGACCGCTCCATCTCCATCAACTTGTCGCCCACTGCAATGTTGCCGGTCGGCAGCACATCGACCAATCGCTTGCCGTCCTTGCTCATGGTGCCGGGGTTCAGGTGCCCGGCGCGCAGGCTGAAACTGCCGAGCGTGCTGTCGTCGTGCGCCAGCAGCACTGGATCCACCACGCGCTGGCCCTGCTTTAAGACTGTTTTCTTTTCCTCGTTCAGCACCTTGATCGACGGCAGCACCCACTGCGCCGGACCGCGGCCGTACGTCTCGCCGCTGACCTGGGTGTAACGCGCGGTCGGCATCGGGAAACTGTTGAACCCGGACTCGCGCAGTTCGTGCTGCGAATCTTTCAGGATGTACAACGAAGCGTAGCGCATGCCGCGGGGGTCAACCCGCCGCTGGTCGTAGTCCTCGCGCGGGTAGACGCAATGCAAAACTTCCATCTTTTGCTCGGCTTGCGTCGGATTCTTCAACTTCTCCTTGATCTCCTCGGGCACCGAATCGCCGGGTTTCGAAAACATCTGCACGATCTGGCGGGCGCTCAGATAAAACGCCCGATAGAACGAGTCTACAATGCCGGCGTGGTTCTCGACGTAGTAGACTTCGCCCAGGTGCATGTTGCGGTAGCGCAGACCCGGCTCGTCGTCGGGCTGATCGACGAAAATCTGCCCGTTGCCGTACACGCCCAGCGACAGATAGACTTGCTGGCTGTTGCCAACAAAGTTGGCCACCGGGCGCCGGCGCAGTTCAAACAGCCGCTGGTTCAGTTCGTCAAAGAACAGGCGCACCGCGCGGTTGCGCTTCAACGTCTTGTCGGCCGGCACCAGCCGATGCCATTCCTGATTCTGCGGCGTACACAGCGACTCGATCACCGCAGCGAAACGCTGCGCGGCGATACCCACCGTGGCGTCAAACTGGTGCTCGGTTTTCTTCTGCCCGGTGTTGCCGTAGGCGTTGTCCATGCCGTACGACTGGAACGAATTGCGGTGCGCCGGGATAATCAGCGAGGCCGCTTCTTCCCATTGCTGGTTCCAGTTGCCGCGCTCCTGCCGCAACGCCCCCAGCTTCTGGATGTGGAACTGCGTGCGGTCGCTCACCGACGGCCACCCCGAATCTGGCGAACCGGCGCGTTGCGTTCCTTGGCGCGACCGTGGCTGCGCATGCGGTCCAGCATGAAGTGCCCGATCGCCAGCGGCATGACGCCCTCACAGTAGTCGTCCTCCGGGATTTCGGCGGACAGCTTTGCAACGCGCTCGGCCACCCGGACGTTGTGCCGCTTCACCCTAGCATCTCCCGCGCCGCGAAGCGCTGCTGCTGCCGCTCGGCCCCGCGCGCCATCTGCGCCGTCTCCATGGACAACCCACCGCCGGCAATGGTCGATGCGCGGCCGCGCGCCCGCTGGTCGGCCAGCGCCGCGCGCTCGGCCTCGAGGCGTTGCTGTTCGGCCGCCCGGTCGTTCGACGGATTCGGCGGCACCGGGGCCATCACCGGCGCGCTGGGTTTGCCTAAGATTCCGCTCATGCCATCATCCTATCACACCATCCAATCCGACACCCCATCCACCTTGATAGCCTGCCCCCGCTTGCCGGCATCCACCCGGGGCGGGTTGACCTCGAAGGTGCAGGCCAGCGCGTCCGCATCGTCCGGCGAGGCCACGCCCCGGCGCTTCATTTCGTCTTTTGTTTCAAGGATCTTCTTGTTGTCCTCGCGCCCGCTCCACTTCCAGCCCCGGTCGGTTATCTGCTGGGACAGCGAACCTTTCTCGCCGTTGTCTTTTTCGACCATGCCGCCAGGCAGCCAGTCGCGCATCCGCGCCCAGAGTTCGATGGCGTGGGTGGCGTACTCGCTGCCCTTGTCGTGGGCCGCATCTCCGAACTTGACTTCGTGAATTCGGCCATGGGTGCGCTTGCGTTTCAGGATGTCGATGACGCCGGTGCCCATACCGAAGTCGATGCAGATGGCGTCCGGCTTGTACTTGCCGTCCAACTCCAGCACCCGGTCCGCGATCTGCACGTTGTCCATCGCCAGCCACGACCCCTTTGTTGCGTTTCCGCAACAGTCCCGCGCATTGCGCCCTTGCCGAAACCGCCAAGCGGTCTTGCCGCGCGGCGCCGGGTCGATGCCCAGAATCAACGGCTCGCCGTAGTCCCGCACCAGGTCGTTCTGCTGTGCCGCCCGCACCGCGTCCCACGGGATGAACTGGTCCTCGGATGTCCGAGGCGGCAGGCCCAGAATCTCCACCCGCACGAAGTCGGAGTCCTCGCCATACCGTTTGATCTGGTCCTCGACCACGGTCTGGTCCACGCCCTCCATGCCGCGGGTGGACAGCGTGCGCAGATCCCAGCCCTGCCCCATCTGCGGATCGTTGAACAGCTCGAAGAACCGGCCCTGCCGCGAGCGCATCTGGGACGCGGCCATCCAGAACCGATACGGGTTCTGCTCGGTGAAAAAGCCCTCCGACACGTTCCAGATTTCGCTCGGTATGCCGGCCGCCTCATCCATCTGCAGCAGCAGGCCGTAAGGGTTGTGGACGCCGGCAAAGGCGTTAGGGTTGTCCTCGCTCCAAGTCTGACCCTGCACGAACCAGTATTTCGGGTCGATGCCAAGGCCGCCTTCTTCCGGCAGCCGGCGGACGATCTCGAGCAGCCACGTCTCCGGCACGATGCGCATGGTTTCCAGGCTGAACCAGTGGCTGTTGATCGCCGCACCGAACCACACGGCGAACTCTGGAAACGTGCGGCTGCGCAGCTGGCCCTCGGTATTGGCAGTGACGATGGTCGTCGAACCGATGTGCGTGCTCATGTGCCAGTGGGCGGCCATGCCGAACTTGGCGGACTTGCCAGGACCGCGGCCGGAACTGCGCGCTTCCCGCCACATCTTGAGCGGCAGCTTGTTTTCATGCCGGAACACCTGCTCCTGAACGTGTTCGGCCAGCCGCATGAAGTCGTCCAACTGCCACCGGCGCGGCACCTCGTAGTGCTCGAAGGCCGTGCCCTTGCGGCCCCAAGGGTAGGCGTAGTGGACGAAGGTGTACGGGTCGTCACGGAGCGCCAGTATCTGCGCCATGATCTCCGCTTCGTGCTGCGGTGTGCCTCTCATGCCAACAGCCTACCACATCCGTTATCCGCCACTCTTGAGAGTTGGCGGATAAGGACGGACGCAAAACCGGAACTTTTCGGATGCGGACGGATGGCCAGATAATTTTTATTATTTTATTTTTTATAATTTTTGCGCGCAGTCGGCTTGCACTATACCCGCTCCAGTGCTCGCGCTCGATTCCGGCCCCTACCCCGCCTGCACCCCCCGCCTCACAAAACACGAGGGGGCGGCCTGGTGCCTTTGCCTGCATCCTGCAAAATCAAGGACTTAGGTGCGCATTCGACCTATAACGTGTATTATGTAAACTCACCTTGCAGCGCAACAACCTAACGCAATCAATGAGTTACACTAGGTCAATGCGCAGTGTGGACTAACGGGCCGATTGTGCGAGGCAGCAATCACCAGGATGCGAGCAGGCGCCAACCTAAAACAAGTCGGCCGCTTGTGCGATTGCTGCGTTGATCGCCGGCAAGGCGTGAGCGCGAGCTTCCCCGGCGCCGCAATTACTAGGGGTCACGTCTATAACGCGATGCTGGCGCGCAGCGATTAATCGCGCATTGGCGTCGGCAATAATCCCGGTCAAGTCTACAGTCTTAACGTTAATATCCGCCCTGGTGCGCTGGCCGTATTTATCCGGATCCCGCTTTTCCGCGGCCCATTGATAGGCCGCCAGCATAACGCGCGCAGCCTTGGGATTCTCCGCGGCGTTCTCAGCTGCAGCAATGGCGCGATTAAAAAACGCGTCGGCGCTATCTTTCATGGCGTCTTGCCAGGCTGCGCGCAATTCCGGCGCAGCGTTGCGGAATAGCCAGACTTGCGCCGGGCTGAACCCGTGCGCCGCGCAGGTCTTGTCGGCGCGCTCACCGTCACGGATTGCCTGCAGGATGCCCGGCCATGCGTCGGCTATGCGTTGCCGGGTTTCTGGCGAGAGAGAGGAAGCCATGCCCACAGAATACCATGCAAGGCTTTGTTGAATCGCGCTAGGATCAATCAAAACACTTGACAGCGGCCGGAACCATTGCCGGCCCTTTAAAAATCGGCCAAGGGCTTTTAAACGCATCCGAAGCAGCAACCGATGGCGTCCGTCCGCATCCGCGAAACTCCTTCTCGAAGAAAGGAGTTTTCGCAGCGGATGCTCGCGGACACGAACGGACGCGCACAATCGGCAAAATATGCTAGTATAGGGGAGTAATCCCTTATTACGTTTCCGAAGTTTACCCTTTAAAGGAGTACGCCATGCCTTACCCGATAAAGCATCCCGATCCCGAAACATTCATCTCGGAAAACAAGGAATACCGCGCCAAGCTCTACGCGGAGCTGGCCGACATCCCCCTATATGCGCATGTCCGGCTGATGGCTGAGCCTGGGCTTTGCGGCAAGCGGCAATCCTTTTGGCTGGGCTGGATCATCCGCGAGTGCCGGCTGGCGAAGGGCAAGGACACGCAGCATTTACCGGATGACTTGCTCGAATGGATCACGGACCGCATGATTGAAGCGTACCCGGATCACAAGACCGCGACAGGTCTTAGCCCAGCGGAAGTGCAGCAGCTGGAAAAAGAGCAAGCAGAAAAAAGAAAAAAGAGAAGATTTAATAATTAGTAACTCATTGATTTACAAGGGGCTTCGGCCCCTTAATTATTTAATCAAGAAATATGTTGACAGCCGGAATCCCTTATAGCAGTATTCGCCCTGCAGCAACCTTATCAATCAACCAATGGAGCTAATGAGATGGACGCCAACAACATCACCCGCTGGATCGCGGTGCTTCGGCTGCAGAGTGGAAAACACGTTATGCGTGAAATTAAAAACGCGGTTCCGTTTACGGCGGCGGCGCAACATGCCGCGGATATGGCCTGGGCTGAAATGGGCGAAGTCGTTTCGCTGCAAAAGGTGCAGCAATGACCTTAATCCTGATCGCTTGCGTCGTCACCGGCTGGTCGCTGGCCATGCCGCTTATTCACACACTGCGGAGGATTTGATCATGGCTTGCCTGATGAATTACACGATTCAATGCACGGATGTTGTGAGCGGCAAAATCGGTTGCTTTCTTTTTGACATTCCGCACTATCAGCGGACCGGAAAATTCAAAGCCATATCGCCAGTGTTCCCAGACCTGTACGAGTTTTTTCAATGGGACAACGCAAATGGCGAGCGGCGCAAAGGGCAGTACATAGACCGCGAATAACACCCCGCACACTTCCAAAAAGGAAAACTGAACCATGACTAAAAAAGAATTCGAACGCCGCCAGCACCAGCAGCAAACCTTGAAGGCGCTTGGCTTCACCGCCGACGAGGCCGAACAATTGCGCCGTATCTCAAACACCCTGCAGCGGTGGTTTGATAATGAGTGTCAAGACGCCGAAACCGGATATATCGAACGTGACCAAAACGGCGACGGCCCGCCGTATTTTGTGCGGCATGTTTATGGCCACGGAACGCGGCCGGACCGCGTTGTGCGCCGCCGTATCCCGGACCGCGAAGCTGGCGCAAAGCGGCGCCTTGCTGCAATCATAGACCGGCGCAATGCCCGGCAATATAACCCGAATTCGCCGACGAAAATAGGAACGGGTCCGATGGATCAGGGCGCAGTGATTCCCTACATTCAAACGGATCCCCGCGGTGCCGCTCTCTACATTCTGCGCCCTGGCGACGTCCCTGCCGGCTGCGATGCCGGCGGGTATTACTCGCGCGGCGTTTGCGTTTACTGATTGCCCGACGGTCCGCGCCTTGGCAACAGGGCGCGGCACGACGTGCAATTTGCCGTCATAACTTTATGAGGGGATTGAGATATGGGTATTAAATTTGCAGTCGAGAAAGCCGCAGACGGCCGGTACAATTACGGCACAGAGGCTAGCCGCGCGTTGCTGAAAACCCTGCCTACTGGATTTTTTGCCACTAAAGAAGAAGCGGCGGAGGCTTTGACGAGCGCGGTGCAGGCGGCTTTCGATGCATGTCTGCCTAAGCCGAAGCCTTGCGCCGATGGCGATTGCAGCCTACATAGAAACTTGCGCGGCGGCTGCCTTGTCTGCGGCGCCTCTTCGTTGTAGGCGGCCTTATGATCTTCCCGCCCAACATGCCGATTGTGGACCGTATCGGTGAAACCCTGGCGGCCGCGTGCATTGTCACGCTGCCGTTCCTTTTGCTGTTTATTTGTGAGGTGCTGAAATGAGGCATAACCCTTTCCCGGCGCTTTCGTTGCGTCACGGCGCGCCTATGGGCCGGCATGGCGATAACCTAGCCAATCTGCAGGACGCCAAAAGACTGCACGCGCGCCACCAAGGCGGCGGCAACGGATACGACAGGGGCGGCGCTTATTGGGGCGCGCCGTGCAATGTCTGGGCAGTGTGGGCCTGGATTGATGGCGAGGCGTGCACGGCCTACGTACGCGCCTGGTCCCGTGCCGAAGCGATTGAGAAGGCGCGCCGCAATGATTGACGCGCCGCAATGAAAACCCTGCCCTCTAGCTGGCCGTTCCCTGAGCCTGGCGCCGTTTCCGCGGTGCAGCAGGCCCAGGGTAATGGGCCTTCGCCGCCGGTATTCCCGGACGGACAGTTGACAATCAAAAAACGCAAGCGCACTATCCGATCCGGTATTCGCCGGCCATCGGGTAATGGGCTTGCGGGTTTTACCGCCCCTTTTTAAATGGAGGTTTCAAAATGAAATACGAAAGCAAGAAAACGGCAAATGGCAACATCGGCGTCTCGTTCGTGTCCCAAGCCGAAGCGGACGCGCAAGCCGCGGCGATGGATGCCGGCGGCTGCTACGACTGCTCCGGCTGCTACGACTGCTCCGGCTGCTACGGCTGCTCCGGCTGTTCCCGCTGCTCCGGCTGTTCCGGTTGTTCCGGCTGCTCCGGCTGCTCCTGCTGCTCCGGCTGCTCCGGCTGCTCCTTCTGCTACCACTGCTCCGGCTGTTCCCGCTGCTCCGGCTGTTCCGGTTGTTCCGGCTGCTCCGGCTGCTCCTGCTGCTCCGGCTGCTCCGACTGCCGC
>Ga0315904_10004469_pt1 | contig 19935 bp, 32 predicted proteins | sample LakEriMetagenome_6_FD_203529 | JGI IMG/M metagenome (GOLD analysis project Ga0315904, IMG submission 203529) | Freshwater fungal communities from buoy surface, Lake Erie, Ohio, United States - Buoy 12 MA120 | ecosystem: Environmental > Aquatic > Freshwater > Lake | place: USA: Lake Erie, Ohio...
CGTTGAGCATTGCGGCGGCGATGGTGTAGGCGCGACGGGCGACCAGCGCGGGGTACTCCTTGCCGCGTTTGCCCCAATCATTGCCGTAGTCGTGATCGACACACGCAGCCAAAGCCTGCCCCGCGAAATAGTCCCGCAAGGTCATGCCGTCATATCCGCCATGCGTCGGGTCGCCCATCGGAAACGCGGGCGGGTTCTCAATGCTCATCACTCTGCTCCTAAGCTGGCGGGGTCGATCTGGAGGATGGCGGTGACGATGTTTTCAAAGCCAGTGAAGTCCATCTCCTCCGCCACCTTCGCAGCCACCTCCAGCGCCATCCTGGCACCGCGCTCCTCTGCGGCGTCGATAATCGCTTGAACGCCACGAGCCAGATCGTCCATGTTGCTTCGTGGACTTGCGTTAAGCACCAGCCAAACAAGGTCGCGCGCCTCTTGTGTCGGGGTCATGGCTTGGGTTCCAGTGCTGCGAGGGCTTGGCTGATCCCCGTCGTGGCCTCTCTCGCGGCCAGCTTCACCTGATCTTCGTCCGCTGCGTCGGCTATGATCGAGAGCGTTTCATAAGCATTACCCAAAGCCTCCTTCATCACCGGGACTGCTTCGAGGGCGGATAGAAACTTCGGCAGCGTGTTGCGGGCGCGGATCACAACTTCCATGTTGCGGTCAAGCTGACGCTTTAGGCGTTCGTCATAGCCCCAGCGGTCCTTAACCTCGGCTTCCAGACTGTCACACAGCTCCTCAGCCAGCGCTTTCAGTTCTTCAATCATTGTCGCCTCCGACAGCTTCCGCATACATCGCGGCGAAGCCAGCATCATGCTCAATCATCCACTCGGCGCGATTGATGCCATAGGCCACGGTCTTGTGATCCCGGCCAACAGCGGCGGCGGCGCCAACAAGAGTGTGGCAGCGATCATACATGATCTTGTAGAGCGCGAACCGCGCCGGCATCAGATACGCCTGGCGAGAGTCACTGAGAACCAGTTCCGGGCGGACGCCAAAGGCCTCAGCCACACGCTCTAGCGGACGGCGGTGGGCCGGTGGAATGCCATAGGCGCCACGGATCGGCCATGCGCTGTCGAGCGACTTGCGATAATTATCAGTTGTGCAGTGTTGCATCTCAATCTCCTTTTCAATGGGGATAACCTATCCGGGCTTCAAAACCTCGTCAACAAAAAAATCAACCTTGGCCTGGGCGTCTTCGCATCCATACCCGATCAGGCAGTGATCCCCGATAGATTCCAGATACTTAATCATCGCGCGCTGGTCTGGAGACACTCTCCCGCCGGTCGCTTTCTTCATCTCGATCCACAGTTTCCACTCTGGCACGTAGAGATCAGGAACGCCGCGCACCACGCCTTCCAGCTTGAGTTTCGCAGCCGTCGCTTTGGAACGGAAGCCGCCATTGGGAACGGCGAATATCTTGACCGGCCCATACTTGCGGCGGAACCACTGAACGAAGTGGACTTGCTCCTGATGCTCTGAGATCAAAATGGAACTCCCGGTTTGTGGGCTGGGCAGGCGTCAACGAGTTGGACGAACTCTGTCGGCGGCTGATTGTCGTAGTAGCTGCACCACCCAGTCACATCGCAGAAGCTGGCGCAAGTGTGGCAGCACCGTGGCCGACCAAGCCTTGCCCATTCTTCCCACTGGACGAGCGCATCAGGTTTCGGGATCATGCCACCTCCTCTCAATTACGCGACGATACTTCCCATCCCGCTTGTGGGCAATAAGGGTTGGCGGTTTGGCCACATTGAACACGAATGCCCAGCCCTCCATGTCGAGGCCTGGAGCGACCTGGGCGTCCGCGCTCTCCAGTATCTTGGCGATGGTGCGGGTTGCCTTCTGACCAGCGTAGCCCTCATGGGCCACCGGGAAGTATTCCGTCACCGGAGCGTCCGAGAGCGCGCCATAGTAGGTCACGGCCAGCATGTCCTTATTGCTGGTCCGCGAGGTGTGCTTGCGCCAATGCCAGTTTGTGACCTCAAGCTCCTCGACATCGAGGCCCATGATGTCGTCCTGGCGGAGCGAGAAGTCCTTCTCGTCAGGGTCAGGCACCGGGAACGGCTCGCCGCAGGACGGACAAGCCTTGGCCGAGATATGCACGATCTCCCAGCAGTTCTCGCATGACTTCTGGAGCGGTTCGCCGTTGCCCTCACCTGCCCTCTTCGGCGGCTGGATGGCCGTGATGGGGCCGTGTTGCTGCACCACGCCTGCGAAGTCAAGAACAAGGCAGTCTGTCTTGCCCGGAGCCACCCGCATCCCGCGCCCAGCCATCTGGACGTAGAGGCTCGGGGACATGGTGGGGCGGAGCATGGCGATCAGGTCGATCTCCGGGGCGTCGAACCCCGTGGTCAGCACCGCGCAGTTGGCCAGCGCCCTGATCTTGCCAGCCTTGAAGTCGGACAGGATGCGCTCGCGTTCTGGCTTCGGGGTGTCGCCAGTCACGACCTCTGCGGCGATCCCATACATCTCGCGCAGGATTGTCGCCATGTGGCGGGAATGCTCCACACCAGTGCAGAACAGGAGCCATGAGCGGCGATCCCTCCCGATAGCCATGATCTCCTCGGCGATGGCGAAGTTGTATTCATCAGTGTCGAGGCGGGCCATCAGTTCCGATTCGATATACTCCCCGCCGCGCTTGTGGATGCCTGAGAGGTCATACTTGGTGCCGGTCAGCTTCGAGCGGAGCGGGGACAGGAACCCGCCCAGCACCAACTCCTCGATAGTGACCGGCTTGATGATATCATCAAAGATCGCCGGATCATCGGTGATGAGGCCGTGGCCCAGGCGGTAAGGCGAGGCGGTCAGGCCGACCACCCGCATGTTCGGATTGATCTCCCACAGTTCGGCCAGCAGCGACCGATAGGAGCCGGTGTCCTTGTGGTTGATGAGGTGGCACTCGTCGATCAGGCACAGGTCGATATGGCCGATCCGCTCTGACTTGGAGCGAACAGACTGGACGCCGGCAAAGGTGATCGGATTGCCAAGCTGGCGCCGGCCCACGCTGGCCGAGTAAATCCCGACCGGCGCATTGGGCCAGTGCTGGAGTAGCTTCTCGTAATTCTGCTCAATCAGTTCCTTCTGATGGGTGAGCATGAGGATGCGGGTGTCGGGCCACGACTGCACAGCGTCCTTACACAGTGCGGCGACGATGTGGCTCTTACCGGCTCCAGTCGGTAGCTCAAGGCACGGATGCCCGCTGTTCGACTGGAACCAGGTATAGAGATCGTCAATGGCCTTCTGCTGGTAGGGGCGGAGCATTAGCCCATCACCGCCTTTACGAACTGCGTTGCCGTTTCAGCATCGAGGCCGTTTCCGTAGGCGCGCAGGCGTCCCACTCGCGCGGGAGCCGCATCAGCCAGCGGGAATGTGCCGGGTTCAACCGGCCTCCACTTTCCATCCCGGCAGTAGAGCCAGTCAGCAGCGTTCCGTCCGAGCATAGGCGCATGGGTTGGGCCATTTCCGCTAGGCCCCTGCAAATCCCTCCCATCAAGGGTTCGCCCTTGCGGTCCCCGCTCCGGCTGGTCTGCCCGCCTGTCATTACGTTCGGCGTCGGCCAACCCGCCAGTTCCACTGCGTTCGGCAGTTCGCTGTTCTTGTGCTTCGCGGCTCCCGCCCTGCCCCTGCTGTCCGCTGCCATCGGCGTCGGCCAGCCCGACAAAGTAGAGTCGCTGTCGGATGTGCGCGCCGCCGAAGCCCGCAGCGCACAGATCGCTCGCCCCGAAGGCGTAACCCGCTGTTTCCATGTCAGCCGATACAAGATCGAGCCAGTCGAGAGCAGACGCAACCTGTTCTCCAAGGACGACTGGAGGACGGCACTCCGCGATAAGGTTGAACCAGGTCGGCCAGAGGTGTCGCTCATCATTGAATCCCTTCTGTTGTCCCGCTGCTGAGAATGGCTGGCAGGGGCATGATCCGGTCCAGACAGGAACGTCATCTGCCCATCCGGCTCTACGGAGAGCATGGCTCCACACTCCGATCCCGGCGAAGAAGTGGCACTGTGTGAACTTGCGCAATTCGTCTGGCTGGACATCTACAATACTCCTCTCATCAACTACACCCGGCGCAATATGGCCTGCGGCAATCAGGTTGCGGAGCCACTGCGCCGCATACGGGTCCATTTCGTTATAATAAGCCGTCATCCTACAACCTCCGCATTCGGGAACAATGCCTTCACTTCTGCCACCTCTGGCGAATTGATCGCCGCAGGGTTGGCCAGAATCTCTCTCGACTTCAATCCATCCGGGCCGTTCAGCACCCAGTGGCCGTCGATCAGCCACTCGACATGGCGCCCATCGTCTCTGGGCCTCATCTCCCACGGCACTAGGTCTGGGTGGATGACATGGTTGTCGCATCCCTCATGCTGGAAGTCATCAGGAATCGGGTTGTCGAACACGCCACAGTGGAATGTGTTGTTCGCCATCGGCGTCACATGGCAGCATGTGCGGCAGTTGGCGTGAATATATCTAGCCCAATCATTGCTCATAGCCGCTCCCTCTTGTTTTGCGCTTGAGTGCATCGGTCGGCCCACCTGCAATTCCCCGGCTCGTAATTTCCATTTACGTTGATCCGGTCAAGAGTCTTTCCTTCGGGTCTTTCGCCCATATCCGACAGAAACGCGCCGAAATCATTCCACCGCTCGCATACTGAAATGCCTCTTCCGCCATAGTGGCGGTAATTCCCTGCATTTGGATTGCGGCACCTTGTCATCATGGACGCCCAGCTAATGTATGTCGGAGACAGGCCGCCTCTTGTATGCCCGTGCGTGCTAACAATGGCCCCGACCACATCCCTGTGCAGACACCCGCACGATTGCGTGTGACCAGACCTCAGTTCTGTTCCGGCCACCTGGCACTCCTCGCCGCAATCACATCGGCAGCGCCAAACAATGCTGCGCTTTTTGTTGCTTTGAGGAAGCGCGGAAACTGCAATTAATCTCCCAAAGCGTTGGCCAGCTATGTCGTGGCGAAGGCGCTGATAGTCGCGCGTAGCGCACCCACAGCTTGGCTCCCTCCCATTTTTCAGATGCACTGCGCTAACTATCTTTTCGTTTCCGCAGTCGCACCGACATCTCCATTTGGGATGACGCCCGCTTTTCCGCTCTCCTACAATATCTATAACTGATAGCCTGCCGAACCTAACACCCGGAATTACTTTTTGCGCTGTCATGCTTTACTCCTTGGTCCCTGTGGCAAATTATGCCGTATGCAGGGCATCTTTTACACAGATACCACGTTGGGTCAACAGAAACTGGCGGCGGCATACGCTCAGACAGCGCTATTTTTTTCCCACGCTCAATATACTTGTCGGCCACTTCGTCGTCCCTGGGGACTATCTCGGTATGGATTCTATCGTCGTCTTTGCATACTGCAAAATACAGGGAAAATTGGCTATTGGTCCCCTTGGCATAGCAAGCCATCTGGACATAGTGTTGCCATTTTGACTCCTTGACACCCTTTGCTACAAGGTCATCAAAAGACTTTTTTGAGTGGGTCTTGATCTCAAGGACGCCAGAGCGTTTCTCAATCTTGACCACGCCGTCCAGGCTCCCCGAAACGTGGCAACCAAATATGACCCGGCGCTGGGTTTCAGTCACGACCATCCCGATCTCGCGGAGGTCAGACACGACCCAGTTTTCCTCATGGTGGCCGCGCCGGAACAAGCGGAGAATGCGGCCCTCGAATTGTTCCTGAATGGCCCAGCGAAACGACAGCCAGAGCCATCGGTCGCAGTGGTGCCCAAGCAGGCTGGCCCCCAAGTGCGGCCTAGGCCGGTTGGGGCGCGATGCGTGATAGGCGTCGATCTGTTCAGCTAGTGTCATGTCAGTCCCTAAAAATTGCCCCGGCCCAGCCCAACCCAGACCGGGGCATAGTCTTACTTCTTCATCCAGGGCGGGGTTGCGCCCCCGCTCTGCTGGGTCTGCGGCGTACTCGGGGCCGAGGGCAGGGAGGAACCCTCCAGCGCCTTGAAGCCGCTGACATCATTGCGAGCCTCGTAGCCATCCTTAGCCGGCGAGGTCTTGACCTTGATCTGGAGTTCGCCGCCGATCAACTGGTCGGTGTCCTCCAGCTTGCGAAGGCCAATGGCGCGCATGACTGAGCCAAGCTGCTCCCGGCCAATGCGCTCCGCTTCCGGGTTGCGGTTGCGGATATTGATGTTGGCGAAGATCACGCGGCCCTGCTGGGTCGGCCCAACGATGTCATAGCGCACAGCGATAAGCTGGCCGCTCTGGTCCTTGGTCGGCTTGGCGTCGGCCTTGGTGATCTTGGCATGATACCAGCCGTCAGGCAGCAGATCGTAGGAACGCTCCGATACCGGCATCTGGTCGATGTCGAACGATTCTCCAAGAAAACTCATTACTCTTTCTCCTCAACGATGGAAAACGAAGGCCGGCCCGGTTTGGCGGTGATTGCTTCCGCCAGTGGGCCAGTGATGTCGGGGGCGGTGGCCTTCCATACCGCCATATTGATCTCGGGCTTCCACCGGAACAGGCTGGAGAGGTGGTCAGACAGACCGTTCTCCGAGGCCAGTTCCTGTAGCTTTTCGGCGTCCACCTTGCGGTCGATCCGTCCGGTGATCTTGACGGTAAACCCGACCGGCTTAGCCGTGAATACACCGTCGAGGTTCTCTGGAACCGCCAGAACCGAGATCAGCCGGTCCTCGATGGCGCGGCGCGCGGAGATCGCTCGCTGCTCGGCCCGCTTGGCTTCGGACCATTCTTCCGCCAAGGCTGTGATGTTGCTCACACCCCACCCCCGATCTTACGGATGATGGCGCCGAGGTCTGGAGCCTCCCAGTGGTCGAGCTTGCCGGAGCGGTCCTTGGCGAGCCATGCGCCGTCATCCCGGCACTGGAGGGCGCGCTGGACATTGCCTTCTGCGTCCCGCTCTAGCCGCAGGGCGAGAACCTCATCCAAAAGATATGGCAACCCCTGTGTCAGTGACTTACCCGGCATCGACGGGTTGTAGGTGATCTTGCCCATCTCGTCGGCTGACTTCTCCAGCTTGGCGCTGAAATAGACGTTCTTGCCGGGGAGATCGCGGAAGGCCCGAATAATGTCGGTCATTTGCTCAGATAGGGCGCCATACGCTGCCCGCGCGTCCTTGTTCTCTTTCTTTTCATAACTGAGAACAACCTCGCCGATCTCCGAGATCGAGTCGAGCGCAACAGATGCAAAGTTCTTCGCTTCATCAGACTGGCTCGCCCAAAGAAACGCCTCCTGCAAGTCGGCCATACTGTTAATTTCGATGTATGGCAGATTGGCGTCCTGAATGGAGAGTAGACCGCTCTCGGCGGATAACACGATTGGCGCCGGCAGAGTCGGGATTAAGCTAGTCTTTCCGCTTCCCGCCTGGCCATAGACAACCATCCTCACGCCATTGCCATGAAGGCTGCCTGTATTTTTTATGTTGATCGCCATCATTTTTTCCTTTTATTCTTTGCCTGAGTGGACCAATCAGCCCACCTGCAATTTTCCGGGAAATAGCCCTTTTCAGGGTCTATTCTATCGAGGGTCAGTCCATTATCGTCTCCCATGTCTCTATAAAATTGTTCAAACTTCTGCCATGAATCGCAAACCGTAACGCCGATGGCGCCATACCTACCGTAAGCCCCGTTAGATGGGGTCTGGCAGCGCCGCTTCATTTGCGACCAGATTCTATAAACTCTAGTCCCGTGCATCCCGTGAGTTTTTAGCCGCTCCCCAGTCCCGGCGGCCTTTTCCCTCGACAGACAACCGCAGGAAACCTGCCGACCAGATGTCAGATTCTCTTTCAAAACAGTTCTCTCGGCCCCGCAATCGCAAATACACTTGCAACGCTTCCGCCTACGCCCAGAATTATCCAAGTCGGAAAATTCCCCGATCACCGTCAGCCTACCAAAGCGCATACTTCCTCCATACAATGCACAGTGTATGGCATGTCGGTGCGGCATTGTCAACTCCTTCCCACGGTCGGTCGATCCGGTCGCAGGATGGGGCGGAGTATAAACGGCTGGTTGGTGTGGTCAAGCGAAAAAATAATTTGACAGCGTTTTGGGTCGGTGGCAGGTTGGCGGCATCGAAAGGAGAACTGATCATGTCCAATAAACCCAACTTCCGTGACCCCGTGTTCGTCCGCAGCGACGACACATGCGACGTCAAGGCTTCCGTTGTCGAGTGGGGGGGTGACGCTCTCGGCATCTCGGTCAACATCGAGGGTTCGTCCGGCATCGTCCTAATTAACGCCGAGGACTGGCCGACCATCGTATCTTGCATCAATGCCGAACTTCAACGTGTGCAGTGAGTGTATGGGCCATGACTAACCCCGTCATCATCCGCGCTCGCCAGATTTTCGTGGAGCGCATCAAGCCAGGTCGGGTCCGGGAACGTGGGGCGCTTGGCGGCGCCTACGACGAGGGCACCGACATTCAACAATTCATGAAAGAGGCCGAGGAGCAGTTGCTCCGTGAGCGGCCAGAAACTGTGGAGGAATAAGATGACCTACCCCGACTACATCGTCCAAGAGGCGGATCGGTTGGCTAGCGAGAATGGCGCTTCGTGGCGTCTCGCCCTTTGCCAACTCCTCACGGAAACCGGCTTCAAGGAATCGGAGCCGCGTGACCTGGTGATGGCGCGGCGGATTGCTGACCTTGGGGCGGATTACTTTGAAGGCGACGAAAGCAAGCGCTTTTCTAATGGCGATTACGACTTCACCGGCATTGTAACGAAGGTCCGCGCCCTTCTCCGCGAATACGCAGGAGAGGAAGCATGACCCGCCCCGCAGCCTGGGAGGACTACCTAGCCGGTATTGCACTGCTGGCCGTGGTGTTGGCTGTCCTGTTTAGCGCGGAGGTGCCGGTATGAGTGGCTTCCAAGCTTTTGTGTGCGGCTTCTGCCTTTCGGGCGCTCTGTATTGTGCAGCCCGAGGCGACCGTAGCGGGACCGTTTGGCTGCTACTGTTTTCGGCACTCAACGGCGCTCTGTGGCTAATCCCATGATCGCCCGCTGGTTCGCATCAATCTGCGCTGAATTTGATAAGCAATGGAAGGAATGGTTCTAGCCTAACAAATACCAGCCCACCGCCTTTCAACACCCGACAACGCCAGCGGGTGCGAAGGCCGACCAGCGGAAGTAACAAGCGCGTGGTGGTGACTGGGACATGAAGTCCGTGCGAATGGTCGGCAATGGCGCATTTTTACTCGGGGATCGACATGAAAGAGTTTTATGACCCTTATGCGATGGCAGCGTTTCTCGCCCGTCGCAGGATCGGGATTGCATCTATCATCAAGGCCGTAGAGGCCCGCTTTGGTTACGCGCCATCCAAATACGAGATCGCTCGGATGCGCGGCGAATACGCCATGCGCCGGCAGGAGATCAGGGAAGCCGCCGTCCAGTCGGACGACAAGTATGAATACATGAGCGAGGCAGAGCGCCGCGAAGCAATGAAGGACTTCTGCGACACCCTCCTCCGCGCCCTCTGGGCCAACCACGGGCGGATCATGAAGCACTACAAGGACAATGGCCTGAACGTGGTGATGCCATGAAACTGGATAACCCAATCGAACTCCGCGACGAGGATCGCGGCCCTCCGGATGTCCAGATGATGGAGGCGATGAGCCAAGCTGGCCTGTCCCCGCCCAAGGCGATCCTGATGGACGGAAACCTCCACCGCTTCGACACCGACAAGAAGGGCGACAAGAGCGGCTGGTATGTCCTCTATCCCGATGGCGTCCCAGCCGGTCGATTCGGCTGCTGGCGGCAGGGCATGGATGTGGCATTCCGGGCTGACATCGGGCGCCAGCTATCCGTGGCCGAGGAAATGGCCATCGCGGCTCGCCTGGATAAGGCCCGCCGTGAGCGTGACGCCGAGATGGCGAAGACCCGCGCCGTGGCTGCCGACACCGCAGAGGCGATCTGGGAGAACTGCATCCCCGCCAGTTCCGACCATCCGTATCTCCTCCGCAAAGGGGTGGGCGCCAATGGGGCGAGGGTGACAGGCGATGGCCGGTTGATCGTCCCGCTCTACTCGGCGGACGGCGGATTGTCCTCAGTCCAGTATATCGACCACGGCGGGGCCAAGCTCTACCACCCAGGCGGAAAGACGGGCGGCTGCTTCTGGATGATCGGGTCGCTGGAGAACGCCAAAACCCTCTACATTGCCGAGGGCTTCGCCACGGCGGCTACCGTCCATGAGGAGATCGGCGAGCCGGTCATCGTGGCCTACTCCGCTTCCAACCTCGTCCCGGTGGCTGGGACATGGCGCGAGAGCGTGCAGTTGCCCATCGTGATCGTGGCGGACAATGACGCTGGTGGGACCGGGCGGAAGTATGCCGACCAAGCCGCCGCGAAGTATGGGGTGACAGTTATTGTCCCCCCTGAGCTGGGCGATGCCAACGACTACAAGCAGGCCGGGGGCGACCTCAAGGCCCTGCTCCAGCCGGCAGACGATGGCTGGCTAGTTCCAGCCGATGACTTCTGCCAGCGCCCAGAGCCGATTCGGTGGCTGGTGAAGCACTGGATACAGGATAACGCCCTCGTCATGGTCCACGGCCCGTCTGGTGGGGGCAAGACCTTCTGCGTCCTATCGTGGTGCCTCGCCATCGCGGCTGGGAAAGAGGACTGGTTCGGGCGGAAGGTGCGGCACGGCGGGGTGGTCTACCTGGCTGGTGAAGGGCATCACGGCCTCAAGGCCCGTATCGCCGCGTGGAAGCGCGACAACGGGGTCGATGGGGTCGATATGTGGGTGTCCCGGCACGGCTGCGACCTCAATACCCCGGCGGGCTACGCAAAGGTCGCTGCGGCCATTCGTGGGCTGCCAGAGGTGCCGTCCGTAATCGTGGTTGATACGCTCCACCGCTTCCTGCTGGGCGACGAGAACAGCGCACAGGACGCCAAGACCATGCTGGACGCCTGTGCGGCCCTGATGATCGAGTTTGGCTGCACGGTGATCCTCGTCCACCACACTGGCGTCTCAGAGGAGGCCCAGCACCGTGCCCGTGGCTCGTCAGCATGGCGAGGGGCGCTAGACATCGAGATCAGCATTGTCCCCGCCAAGGACGACAGGCCGATAGAGATCGTCCAACGCAAGTCCAAGGACGCCGAACTGGCGCACTCGATCTGGGTCGAGTTGAAGCCTGTGGACCTGCCTGGGTGGGTCGATGACGACGGCGATCCTATCGGCAGCGTGGTCGTGGTTGAGGCAGATGCTCCAGCCAAGGCGGAGAAGAAGTCGAAGATCGCAAGCTTCGAAAAGATGTTTGTGACCGCTTGGGAGGAGACAGGTAAGGACGTTCTGGATGGTAATCCCTATGTGTCGCGAGCCGGGATGCAGCGCTACCTGACCGAGAAAATGGGCATGAGCGAGGCTGCCGCCAAGCAGGCCATGAAGCCGAGCGAGGCCGGTCGGTTCATCGGATCGCTACTCGTTTCGAGCATCATCCAACCCCATTTTCATGGCTGGATTGTGGTCGATGAGGGGACGGCTGGTTCGATGACGGCTGCGAGGTGAGGGTACAGAGGGTACAAAGCTTGGGTACAACTTGTACCCTCGCTTTTCATCAATAAAAACATGATGTTACGAAGTCGGGTACAAAAGAGGGTACAAGAAATGGGGCAAAAAGCGTCGAGGGTACGTACAGTACAAAAACCTTTAGGTTTTGTACCTTGTACCCGACATGCTCGCGCGAGTACCCGGACTTGACAGGTGGCGATGGATTTGGCAGATTGAGATTGTTGAAAGGAGGTGTGAGATGACGATTGATTGGACTAAGCCGATACAGGTTGCCGCGACCGACTGGGGGCAGGGTGTGATTCCAGCCATGGTTGGCGGCAGCGATGAGGACTCGGTCTCGGTTGTTGTGGCCGGCCCGCACAGAGTGGAGAGCGGCGCCGAAGATTGCGGAGCCGGCGAGGTTTGGAGTTTTTGGAAAGACACTGGCAAGTGGTGCTACGGCGATGAAGCCGCCATCCGCATCGAGAACGTGCCGGAGGCGACCGCGCACCAGGTTGGCGGTAATCACTACACCGACTGCGCGATCCAGCCGATTGACTACATCACCAAGAACGGGCTGGGCTTCTGCGAAGGGAACGTGGTGAAATACATCACCCGCTGGCGGAAGAAGGGTGGCGTTGAGGATTTGAAGAAGGCCCGCCATTATATTGATCTGCTCATTGAGGCCGAAGGCAAGGAGTGATAGTATGACTGACATGACGACATATGTGATCCCGCAGCGCGATGTGTTCGGTTTCTACTCGGGCAAGCCATACCTGGCGCTCGATGCCGACGACAACCACGTTCTGGTGGAGAACGAGGATGGCGTGGTTTACGCCTTTGACAGAATCCATGATGAAAGGTTCCAGTTTGTGGACACGCTTGATGTGGTGGAACGCCCGACCGACCGCGACATGTGCAACAAGTATCAGCGCGACGTAGCCTACCTTGAGGACGAGGTGTGCGAGCTTGAGAGCGTGATTATCGCAATGGTGCGGGAGAAGTATCTTGAAGCCCGATGAGGCGATCTGTGCCAATTGCGTTTTCTACGTGAGTTCGAGCAGTGGTAAGCACGGGTATTGCCGGGAGGCACCGCCCGTGTTCACCAATATCGACCCGGAGAGCGGGTTCGCTCGCTTCTGGAACCCTGTGGTGAACCCGAATAACTGGTGTGGTAGGTTTGCTGAGGGCTGGGACTGATGCTCGCTATGGCGGTGGACACTGACTTTGACGTCAAACTCCGCCGCCTGGCGGAGATGCCAGACCTGATTGTCAAGTCGGTCCGAGCCGCGCTGTCTGACACCGTGGATGATCTCCACACCCGTGAGCTTATGGAGATCGAGCAGGTCTTCGACCGGCCAACGCCCTATGTGAAACGCGGCGTCAAGAAGAAGTATCCCGGCAAGGCTGGGGTGCTTAACGCCGGTATCTACGTCGAGGAGTGGCCCTTCGGGCACTCGCCGGCTGATATTTTGCGCCCGCACATCTTTGGCGGAACCCGTCGCATGAAGGGATCGGAGCGTAAGCTGGGTGGCCAGTGGTCAGCGATGGGCAATGCCTATCCCAAGAACCAGTATGGCAACATCCCTGGTGGGCGCTACACCCAGATGCTCAACGAGGTTGGTGCGCTCTTGGACGTTCCGACGACCAAGAGGACGGCAGCGGAGAAGCGGGCCAAGAAGGGCTGGCAGTTCTTCATTGTTCGCAACGAGAGCGGGCAGCCCATCGGTGTTGGCGAGAAGCGCGGCAATGCCGGGGTCAAGCTGATGCTGACTTTTACGCGCCAGCCGCAGTATCAGAAGCGGTTCAACTACTTTGAGGTGGCGGAGCGCCAAGTGGCCTACAGCCTGCCCCTCCACTTCAACCGGATCATCGGTCGGTATATGTCGAGGTTGTGATATGAAGAAGATTGCGCTTGTGCTTGCCCTCGCTCTGATCTCGTCGCCGGCCAAGGCCACGGCGAATGACGAACTTTGCGAAACCCTAGGCGTCATGGCGGCTGGGATAATGGCCAAGCGGCAGGCTGACGGCATGTATGGCGAGATGATGCGCGCGGCCAAGGTGCCTGATGTCTTCTCTGGCGTCCTCCAGATCATGGTGGAGCAGGCGTTCGAGGAGCCGCGTTACTACAGCCGTGAATACATCGAGATCGCTGTGGCCGAGTTCTCGAACGGCTGGGTCCGCGCCTGCTACCGGAGCGGGGAAGGGTCCACGAAGGGTCCACGCTTGACAAAGGGCAAAAAGAGGGGGTAGGGGGTATCCATTAACTGATGACATGAGTTTCTGGATATGAACGACAACCTCGATCCGACCAGCCGCAACCACGCCGAGGCGCTGGCGCTTCTCAACGATCTCTACCTTATCCTCTCCAACATGGAGCGCGAAGGCGTCGATAAACCCGGCGCCGACGGCGAAGGCGTGTATCAGCCTGGCTTCTGGGCGCGGGAGTGCGCTAAGGTGCTGGGGATCAAGGCGCTCTGAAATTTTGATCCATAAATCGCACCGGGGTCATTTTTGATCCGAGAAGCGTATGGGGGTTAGCCCCGGCCCATATCCCCCGCCCCGGCGGGGGTAAATTTTGGCTTGCAAAACCGAGGGGGGGTCATTTTGTTCTCCCCCGTTCCACTTTCGTTCGCGGAACGTTCCGTCTGTTCAGGAAAACCGGCCTGGACCTGAACGGGCTTGGCCTAGCCGCCTAGAGCCGCGCCCATTGCCAGATTGCGCCAGTATATAGAGCCGCACCATGTCGCCATGACGTGCCCGGCAACTTTTTTTATTTTTCCGCTTGACGCGATAAAATGACGGGTCTAGGGTGACTGCATTGGAATTGAGAAAGGGAATTGAAATGCAGACTTTCCTAAATTGGCTTCCGGTTTTCTTGCTTGCTGGCAATTGCGCCATTTTGGCTTATTCGATTAACCGGCAATGGCGCGGCCTAGACTAATGCCCGCCATGCTTATCGCCCTGGTGGCGCTATCGTTTTTGGCTTTTATGTTTAACTAGAGGATTTGAGGCAATGTCACACCACATCGCTTTCACGCGCGTTTCCAGCAACGCTAAAACCGGGCCGATTCCGGTCACCACCACATCAGAGGAAACTTGCCCCACATCCTGCCCGCTTAAGCGCAATGGATGTTATGCCGATGCAGGTCCGCTTGCCCTATTCTGGCGCAAGGTAACCGAAAAGCGCGCTGGCCTGGCCTGGTCCGATGCAATGGGCAAGATTGCCGCGCTTCCTAAGGGAACGCTATGGCGGCACAATCAGGCGGGAGACTTACCCGGCGAGGGTGACGCAATTTCTGCCTTTCATATGGGCGAGTTGATCCGGGCCAATAAGGGCAAGCGCGGGTTTACTTATACTCATAAGCCAATGAATAGCGCGCGTAACATTGAAGCCGTGCGCGCAGCGAATCAGGAAGGGTTCACTGTCAACCTATCCGCCGACAATTTGGCAGAGGCAGACAAGCTAGCCGATATGGCGATCGGGCCGATTGTTGTCGTGTTGCCAGCCGAACGAACGCGCGCGACGGTTACGCCTAAGGGGCGCAAAGTGGCGATCTGCCCGGCCACCATATCGGACAATGTGACTTGCGCGGATTGCGGCCTTTGCGCCCTAGTCAATCGCAAGGCAATTATTGGATTTCCGGCTCATGGCGCAAGCAAGCGCAAAGCCTCAAACGTAGCAATGGGAGTATAAGGCAATGACTGGATTTGTAATCACAGATAAGACGCCGGGCGCGCGTTACAATCGCGAAGCTGTCGACCATGCGATAGCATCACACAATCGCTACAGGCGGGCCAAGATTGGCAAAAAGGAAGCTGCGCTAATTCATGCACTTTTGAAAGGGCGAGAAAGTGAACAAGCTTAAGCAAGAGCGCGCCCGGCTAGGGCTAACGCAAGAAGAGCTGGCCTGGCGCATAGGTCTAAGCACAAGACAGTTGCAAAGGCTTGAAGCTGGCGCTAACGTCAAGAAATCGATAATTCTAGCAGTAGAGAGGGTTGGACAATGCGATATGTAATTGGTTTTGGCTTTGGTGTGGTCCTGATGATAGGCGCGCTTGCTATACTATTCCCCGCGCCAGGCCTAGTAGGATATGGTTGCGAGGGCGCAGGTGGCCCGATCTACGCATACGAAGAGAGTGACTTCCCTTTTTGTGAGAGGATAGAGCCGCGCTAGGGCATGGCGCCTAACACAATCGAATGAGACTAACCCCGCCCCGCGCGGGGTTTTTCTTTGCCTGCTAGGTTGACGTTTACGTAAGCGTAAAGCCCTATCGCATAGGGCGCCTCTGAGCATAGGGCTATGGGCTTGGCTACATGGGCATGGGGGCGGGCGATGGACGCGCTCAGCTGGCTTCCCAGGGCATCCTAGAGGCATTCTAGGGGGCGGGGGCATCGGGTCCTTCCGGGGGCTGGCAGGGGGCGGGTGATTCGGACCCCGACTTCGTGGCAGAGTCGTTAATATTGAGAGCCATTTTCCTGAACAACATTCTAAGCCCTTGCCATCTCCGACACGCGGGTCTATTCTCGGACCCATTATGGAATCTGAGAAAACCCGCAAACCAACCACTGGCGGCGTCCTGCTCGGGTCGAGCTACGACGAGGCGCGCACTCGCAAGATCAACGCCGAGGCAGAGATCGCCGAACTGGAGCTTGCGCGCATCCGCCAGACGCTGTGCAAGACCGAGGATGTGGTGAAGGCGTGGGAGAGCGTTCTCCACGCCTGCCGCGCCAAGTTCCTGTCGATGCCATCCAAGATGGCGCCCGTGCTGGCGAATGTGACGGACACTGCGGTCATCAAGGATCACCTGGAGAACGCCGTCCGTGAGGCCCTGGATGAACTGGCGAACTACCAGCCGTCCGTCGATCCGGTGGCAACCGGCACTGCCGTCCAGCCGCAGGAAGGCGAGGCTCCGCCGAAAAAGCCAGTGGGCAGGCCGCGAAAGATTAGTAGATTAAAGGAGTAGGTATGGAAAAGCTAAATGCTAATGATTGGACTGTCAGAGACATTGCCTCTTGGGCGGAGGCGAAGGAGTTTGTTGCAGGGTTTCACTATAGTAAGGGGTGCAGCAACACTAGGGTATACGCCCACGGGCTTTATCGCGCTGACTCCGACGTTTTAATGGGAGCGGCGATTTGGCTGCCGCCGACTAGGGTTGCTGCGGAAAGTGTCAACAAGGAGAACTGGACTAGGGTTCTTTCGTTGAGTCGGCTAGTCGTCCACCCGGACGTTCCGGCCAATGGCGCCAGTTTCTTGATGGGGCGCAGCATAAGGATCATCCGAAGCATTGGGAAGTGGAGGCACTTGGTCACATACGCCGACGAGTTTATGCGGCATACTGGCGCAATATATAGGGCGACAAACTGGGAATATGTTGGCATCACTGGTGGGTCGGTGAGATGGGAGGATGCCAATGGCAGGCAGATCGCCAGAAAGTCTACGGTCTCCCGCACAAGCCAGCAGATGCTGGATATGGGTTACAAAAGAATAGGAACTTTCAAAAAGCATAAGTTTGTCATGCACATATGACCGAACTCGATCCCTCGATCCGGGCGGGCGCCCTCACCCAGCTTGCCGTGGCGATGAAGCGGCTGACCCCGCCCCCGCGCCTGAGCGTGGCGGAATGGGCTGACCTTGAGCGCCGGCTGGACTCTCAGTCATCGGCGGAGCCGGGGCGGTGGTATACCTCTCGGGCCGAGTATCAGCGCGGGATCATGGATGCCTGCTCGGACCCGGCGGTGCGAGAGGTGGTGGTGATGTGCGGGACGCAGAGCGGCAAGTCCGAGGCGATCCTGAATACCATCGGCTACCACATGCACCACGACCCCTGCCCCATCCTGGTCATGCAGCCCACGCTCGACATGGCAATGGCGTTCTCCAAGGACCGCGTGGCGGCGGGCCTGATTAAACCAACCCCCGCTCTGCGTGGGCTAGTCAAGGACAGTAAGGCGAAAGATGCAAACAATACGACTCTGCATAAGGTCTTTCCTGGTGGGGCCTTGTCTCTCGTTGGCGCTAATAGCCCTTCTAGCCTTGCTTCTCGTCCGATTCGTATCGTGCTTTGTGACGAGGTTGACCGATACCCCGCTTCGGCTGGTGAGGAAGGCGATCCAATATCTCTGGCAAAGCGGCGCGCAGCCACCTTCTGGAACCGGAAGATAATTCAGGTTTCGACCCCAACCAACCGGAACGCGAGCCGGATCGAGGCGTCCTACGAGGAGACAGATAAACGCAAGTTTTATGTCCCCTGCCCGCATTGCGATCACGCTCAGACCCTCAAGTGGGCGCAGGTCCAGTGGGCAGACGGCAACCCTAAGACCGCCCGCTACTACTGCGAGGAGTGCGGCAGCGGCTGGAGCGAGGCAGAGCGGCATCAGGCGGTGTCGAGGGGTGAGTGGATCGCTACGGCCCCGTTCAATGGCGCCGCTGGCTTCTGGTTCAACGCCCTCTATTCGCCGTGGGTCGATCTGGTCGATACGGTCGAGGAGTTTCTGGCCAGCCGAAAAGACCCGATGCGGCTCAAGACCTTCACCAATACGATTCTAGCGGAGACTTGGGAGGAGCGCGGCGACCAGGTTGACGACTACGCGGTCGCCAAGCGCAAGGAATCCTACCCGGCGATGCCGGAGGATGTGGTCCTGCTGACTGCTGGCGTGGACGTTCAGGATGACCGGCTTGAGGTCGAGGTGGTCGGCTGGGGTTCCGGGGAGGAATCATGGCAGATCGACTACCATATTCTCTACGGCGACCCGTCCAGCCCCCGTATCTGGTCGCAACTGGACGAGATAATTCTCAAGACCTACGACCACCCGACCGGCGAGGAGATGCTGATCCGGGCGACCTGCGTTGACTCCGGCGGTCACCACACTCGGGCGGTCTACAACTACGCCAAGACCCGCGCGGGCCACCGGGTCTTTGCCATCAAGGGCGTCGGCGGCGAGGGCAAGCCGATTATCGGGCGGGCGAGCCGGAACAACGTCGGCAAGGTGCCGCTCTACGCGGTCGGCGTCGATACTGCGAAGGAATTGCACTATTCCCGGCTGCGGATCGAGGAGGCCGGCCCAGGCTACTGCCACTTCCGGGCCGAGCGGGACGACGAATACTTCCGCCAGTTGACCGCCGAGAAGCGCGTCACGACCTATCACAAGGGCTATCCAAAGCAGGCGTGGGTCAAAACCCGCACCAGAAACGAGGCTTTGGACGTTCGGGTCTATGCAATTGCTGCTTTCCATGTCCTAAATGTCAACATGGATAGCGTTGTGCGCCGGTTTTATGCTAATGTGGAACGCAAGGTTGATGCTTCGCGTCCAAAGGTGGCTGAAAAGCCGCATCCTCTGGCCGATCCCAAGAAGCTGGTGCCGAAGCGCGGTGGTTTCGCTAATAACTGGCGATGAGGGTAGATGGCAAATCTTTTCGATACGGATAATGCACCGACCAGTGAGCCGACCGAGGTCACTGTCGGCAGCTATATCCAGTGGAAGCGGCCAGACCTGTCTGCCGACTACCCGACTGCGGACTACAGCCTGATCTATATCATGCGCATTCGCGGCGGCGGCGCCACCGAGATCACGATTACCGCGTCCGAGGTGGCCGGCGAGTATATCGTGCAGGTGCCGAGCGCGACCAGCGCCTCATGGGTGGCGGGTGAGTATCACTGGCAGGCTGAAATTCAGCGGACCAGCGATTCCTCGCGCGTCTTGGTGGATCGCGGCGACATCACGATCAAGCCAGACCTTGACGACAACAATACCGACCCGCGCAGCCATGCCGAGATCATGCTCGACAAGATTCAGTCGCTGCTGGAGGGCCGCGCGGACAAGGATGTGTCGAGTTACAGCATCAATGGTCGCTCGATTGCCAAGATGAATATCTCGGACCTCCTCCAGTGGCGGGATTATTACCGCAAGGAGGTCATCAAGGAAAAACGTGACCAGGCGATTGCCAATGGCAAGCCCGTCAAGACCACCGTAAAGGTCCGCTTCGTATGAGTTTCTGGCGAGAAGTCCTCGGCCTTGGCGCCCCTGCGACCAAGAAGGCTCCGTTCCGCAAGCGCAGCGCCTACCATGCGGGCGAGGTTAGCCGCCTGTTTGCCGATTTTCAGGGCACCTACGGCTCCGCTGACGCCGATCTTCGCGGCGACCTGGTGCTTATGCGCAACCGCGCCCGCCAGATGGCCCGCGATGACGTTTACGTAAAGCGGTTCCTCGAACTGCTCGAAACCAACGTCATTGGCGATCAGGGCATGGTCCTACAGGTCAAGGCGCGCGACACCGCCGGCGGAATGGACGTTATCGGCAACCGGATCGTCGAGGATGCGTGGACCGTGTTCGGTCAGGTCGGTAATTGCACCGCTGATGGCCTCATGTCGATGGTCGATCTGGAGAAATATGTCGTCCGCACGGTCGCCCGTGACGGCGAAGCCTTCGTCCAAGTCATTCGCAATAACTCTTTCGTCCACGGCATCGCCT
>Ga0315904_10004470_pt1 | contig 19934 bp, 19 predicted proteins | sample LakEriMetagenome_6_FD_203529 | JGI IMG/M metagenome (GOLD analysis project Ga0315904, IMG submission 203529) | Freshwater fungal communities from buoy surface, Lake Erie, Ohio, United States - Buoy 12 MA120 | ecosystem: Environmental > Aquatic > Freshwater > Lake | place: USA: Lake Erie, Ohio...
GGCCTTCGCCGGCGTGAGCCGCATCCGCCACGCCTACGCGCACGCGATCGCCGGCGGCTACCGCTTCTACAGCTACGGCGACGCGATGCTGCTCGAGCGCTGCGCCGACGCGCTGGCGAACTGAACGCGATGCTGCGCTTCGATCTGCTGGCCACCGACGGACTCGCGCGGCGCGCGCGCCTCACCCTGAATCACGGCGTGGTGGAGACGCCGATCTTCATGCCGGTGGGCACCTACGGGGCGGTCAAGGCCATGAGCCCGGCCGAGCTCGAGACCGTCGGCGCGCAGATCATCCTGGGCAACACCTTCCACCTGTGGCTGCGCCCCGGCCTGCCGGTGATCGAGAGCTTCGGCGGGCTGCACGACTTCAACGGCTGGCGCCGCCCCATCCTCACCGATTCCGGCGGCTTCCAGGTGTTCAGCCTGGGCAAGATGCGCCGCATCAGCGAGGAGGGCGTGCGCTTCGCCTCGCCGATCAACGGCGACCGGCTGCTGCTCACGCCCGAGGAGTCGATGCGCATCCAGCGCGTGCTGAACTCCGACATCGCGATGATCTTCGACGAGTGCACGCCCTACGAGATCGACGGGCGGCCGGCCACCCACGCGCAGGCCGCCGATTCGATGCGCCTGTCGCTGCGCTGGGCGCAGCGCTCGCGCGCGGCCTTCGACGCGCTCGGCAACCCCAACGCGCTGTTCGGCATCGTGCAGGGCGGCATGTTCGAGGACCTGCGCGACGAGTCGCTCGCCGGGCTCACCGACATCGGCTTTCATGGCTATGCGATCGGCGGGCTGTCGGTGGGCGAGCCCAAGGAGGACATGATGCGGGTGCTCGCGCACACGGCACCGCGCCTGCCCGCGGCCGCGCCGCGCTACCTGATGGGTGTGGGCACGCCCGAGGACCTGGTCGCGGGCGTGGCCAGCGGCATCGACATGTTCGACTGCGTGATGCCCACCCGCAATGCCCGCAACGGCTGGCTGTTCACGCGCCACGGCGACCTGCGACTGCGCAACGCGCGCTTTCGCGACGACCGCCGCCCGATCGACGCGCACTGCGGCTGCTACACCTGCCGCAACTTCTCGCGCGCCTACGTCCACCACCTGCAGCGGGTCGACGAGATCCTGGGCGCGCGCCTGGCCACCATCCACAACCTGCACTACTACCTCGAACTGATGGCCAGCATGCGCGAGGCGATCGCGGCGGGCCGTTTCGAGGCCTGGCGACGCGACTTCGCCACGGACCGCGCCCGCGGCGTGGGATAACCGGCCCGCGTCACTATAATGATCGATCGACCTACGGAGACGAATCCATGCTGATTTCCACGGCCTACGCGCAATCCGCGGGCGCATCCACCGAATCGCAGCTGATGGGCTTTCTGCCCATCATCCTGATGTTCATCGTGCTCTACTTCCTGATGATCCGGCCCCAGATGAAGCGCGCCAAGGAGCACCGCACGATGCTCGAGGCCCTCAAGAAGGGCGACGAGGTCGTCACCTCCGGCGGCGTCGTCGGTCGCATCGCGCGGGTCGGCGAGTCCTACATCACCATCGAAATCGCCCGCTCCGGCGAGAGCCCGGTCGAGGTGCACGTGCAGAAGGCCGCCGTCCAGACGCTGCTGCCCAACGGTTCGATCAAGGCCATCTGAGGTCGCGCGGCGCCATGAACCGCTACCCGATCTGGAAGTACGTCGTCATCGTCGCCACGCTGCTGTTCGGCCTCGTCTACACGCTGCCGAACTTCTTCGGCGAATCGCCGGCAGTCCAGGTCTCCAGCGGCAAGGCCACCGTGCGCCTCGACACCGCTCTGCTCGGGCGCGTCGAGGCGGCGCTCGCCCGGGCCCAGGTGCCAGCCACCGGCCTGCAGTTCGACGGCAACTCCATCAAGGCCAGGTTCCGCGACACCGACACACAGCTCAAGGCCAAGGATGCCCTGCAGCGCGAGCTCAACCCCGACCCGTCCGATCCGGTCTACGTGGTGGCGCTCAACCTGCTGTCGGCCTCGCCCGACTGGCTGGCCCGCCTGGGCGCGCTGCCGATGTACCTCGGTCTCGATCTGCGCGGCGGCGTGCACTTCCTGCTGTCGGTCGATACCCGGCAGGCGCTGACCAAGCGCACGGAAGCCACGGCCGGCGAGCTGCGCACGTTGCTGCGCGAGAAGTCCATCCGCCACGCCGGCATCACCCGCAGCGGCGAGCGCATCGAGGTGCGATTCCGCGACGACGAGACCCGCGCCCGGGCACGGGCGCTGATTGCCGAAGCGCAGCCCGCGCTGGCGCTCGCCGACACCTCCGGCGACGGCGAATCGAGGCTCGTGGCCACCCTGCGCCCCGAGGCGGCCAAGGAAGTCGTCGAGAACGCGCTCAAGCAGAACATCAGCACGCTCAACAACCGCGTCAACGAACTCGGCGTGGCCGAGCCGGTCATCCAGCAGCAGGGCATCGACCGCATCGTCGTCCAGCTGCCCGGCGTGCAGGACACCGCCAAGGCCAAGGACATCCTCGGTCGCACCGCCACCCTCGAGGCCAGGCTGGTCGATGGCACGGCCGAGGCGCAGGCGGCGCTCACCGGCGCCGGCCCCGTGCCCTTCGGCAGCGAGCTCTTCAAGGTGGGCCGCGGCGCGCCGGTGGTGCTGCGCAAGCAGGTGATCTTCTCCGGCGAGCAGCTCACGGGCGCGCAGGCCACGTTCGACGAGAATCAGCGCCCTGCCGTGGCCATCCAGCTCAACGAGGGCGCCGGCCGGGTGCTGCGCGACGTCTCGCGCGAGAACCTCAAGAAGCCGATGGCCGTGGTGCTGTTCGAGCGCGGCCGCGGCGAAGTCCTCACCGTGGCCACCATCCAGGCCGAGCTGGGCGCGCGCTTCCAGATCACCGGCATGGACAGCCCGCAGGCCGCCAACGACCTCGCCCTGCTGCTGCGCGCGGGCGCGCTCGCCGCGCCGATGGAAATCATCGAGGAGCGCACGATCGGCCCCAGCCTGGGCGCCGACAACATCGCCAAGGGCTTCAACAGCACGCTGTACGGCTTCATCGCGATCGCCGTCTTCATGGCCTCGTACTACCTGCTATTCGGCGTGTTCTCCACCCTGGCGCTGGCCTTCAACCTGCTGCTGCTGGTGGCGCTGCTGTCGCTGCTGCAGGCCACGCTCACGCTGCCCGGCATCGCCGCCATCGCGCTCACGCTGGGCATGGCCATCGACGCCAACGTGCTCATCAACGAGCGCATCCGCGAGGAGCTGCGCGCCGGCATGCCGCCGCAGACCGCGATCGCCACCGGCTACGAGCGCGCCTGGGCCACCATCCTCGACTCCAACGTGACCACCCTCATCGCGGGCATCGCGCTGCTGGTCTTCGGTTCGGGCGCGGTGCGCGGCTTCGCGGTGGTCCACTGCCTGGGCATCCTCACCTCGATCTTCTCGGCGGTCTTCTTCTCGCGCGGCATCGTCAACCTCTGGTACGGTCGTCGCAAGAAGCTGCAGCAGGTCTCGATCGGCCAGGTCTGGAAACCGACCTGACCGGCCTCAGCCAGCCCGCCCGTCTCACCGCCCACCCGCCCCGACACCCGCCATGGAATTCTTCCGCATCCGCCGCGACATCCCGTTCATGCGGCATGCGCTGGTGTTCAACCTGATCTCGCTGCTCACTTTCGTGGCCGCCGTGGGTTTCCTGGCGTTTCGCGGCCTGCACCTGTCCATCGAGTTCACCGGTGGCACGGTGCTCGAGGTCAGCTACGAGCAGCCGGCCGACCTCGCCCGCATTCGCGCGAGCGTCGAATCGCTGGGCTACACCGACGCCCAGGTCCAGAACTTCGGCACCGCGCGCGACGTCATGATCCGGCTGCCGCTGCGCAAGGGCGAAACCTCGGCCAAACAGAGCGAGCAGGTGATGGGCGCCCTGAAGGCGATCGACGCGAAGGCCGAGCTGCGCCGCGTCGAGTTCGTCGGCCCGCAGGTAGGCTCCGAGCTGGCCACCGACGGCGCGCTCGCGCTGCTGTTCGTCGTGATCGGCATCGTGCTCTACCTGGCGATGCGCTTCGAGTGGAAGTTCGCGGTCGCGGCCATCGTCGCCAACCTGCACGACGTGGTCATCATCCTGGGCTTCTTCGCCGCCTTCCAGTGGGAGTTCTCGCTGTCGGTGCTGGCGGCGGTGCTGGCCGTGCTCGGCTACTCGGTCAACGAGTCGGTGGTCATCTTCGACCGCGTCCGCGAGAAGTTCCGCGATCGCGCAGCCCGCTCGATGACGCCGCCCCAGGTCCTCGACCACGCCATCACCAGCACCATCTCGCGCACCATCATCACCCACGGATCCACCCAGCTGATGGTGCTCTCGATGCTGATCTTCGGCGGCCCCACCCTGCACTACTTCGCGCTGGCCCTCACCATCGGCATCCTCTTCGGGATCTACTCATCGGTATTCGTGGCGGCGGCCATCGCGATGTGGCTGGGCGTGCGTCGCGAAGATCTGGTCAAGCCGGTCAAGAAGAAGGACGACGGGCAGCCCGAACTGCCCTGAGCTCCCTTTCCGCTGCCGCCGGGCCTGCCCATGCATCGCGTCCGCATCTGGGATCTGCCCACCCGGCTCTTCCACTGGCTGCTGGCCATCTGCGTGGCCGGGTCGCTCGTCTCGGTCCAGCTCGGCGGCAACGCCATCGCCTGGCACTTCCGCTTCGGCTACGCCATCCTGGCGCTGGTGCTGTTCCGGCTGATCTGGGGGTGGGTGGGCCCGCGCTATGCGCGCTTTGCCAGCTTTCCGCCCGATCCGGCCGCCGCCATCGCCAGCCTGCGCGGGGCGCCCCATGATGGCGCCGGGCACAATCCGCTGGGCGCGTTCTCGGTCTACGCGCTGCTGGCGGCGCTCGCCTTCCAGGCAGCCAGCGGGCTGTTCGCCAACGACTCCATCATGTGGGACGGGCCGCTGAAGAATCTGGTGTCGTCCGAGACCAGCGACCGCATCACCACGCTGCACCGCCTCAACCGGTTCGTGCTGCTGGGCCTCATCGGTCTGCATCTGGCGGCCATCGCCTGGCACGCGCTGCGCCTGCGCGAGCGACTGGTGCGGCCCATGATCGATGGCGACCGCCGCTACCCGCCGGGCGCGCCACTGCCGGAGCCGGCGCGCGATGACGCCCGCATTCGCCTGGTCGCGGCCGCGCTGCTAGCGCTGTGCGCGGCAGCGGTGGCGGCGCTGCTGGTGCTGGGCCGACCGGGCTGAACGAAGCCAGGCGCCGCGCACCCGGCCTGCGAGCAACCGGTCGGCGACGCGGATCAGTCCTTGCGGAACTTGTCGTGGCAGCCCTTGCACGAGGCGCCAACGGCGCCCAGTTGCGTGCGCAGGGTCTCGAGGCTGCCGGCCGCGGCAGCCAGCTTGGCCGTCTCGGCCTGCATCTTGTCGGCGGCCGCCTTGAAGTCGGCAGCGTTGGCCAGGGCCTCGGGCTTGAGCCGGGTGTCGCCGGTGGCCGAATTGGGCACGAACGCCTCCCAGGGCAGCCGAGCCACGGCATCGATGATCTTGGCCGAATTCTGCGCGGCCGCCGCATCGAAGGGGCGCTCGCCCTTGGCCATAGCCGACAGCCGGCCCATGTGGTTGCCCACGACCGTGAACGACGCCTTGCGGTACTTGATGGCGTCCTCGACCTTGGCGAACTGCGCGGCGGCGTGCGGCGCGTGCAGGACGGCAACGGCCGCGGCGGCCGACAGCACGATGGCGATGGTCTTCATGGGCGCTCCTGAGGATCGGTGGGGATCCTGATTATTCCACCGAACCCGCGGCGGCGCGCACGCCGCCGGCTCACGGATGGCGCCCGCGCCGCCGGCTCAGATGCGCCGGGCGAGGTCGACGGCCGCGCCCACGTAGCCTGCGGGCGTGAGTTCGCGCAGGCGCTGGCGGGCCGCCTGCGGGATGGGCAGTCGATCGACGAAGGCGGCGAGTTCGGCGGGCCCGATCGTGCGGCCGCGCGTGAGCTCCTTGAGCTGCTCGTACGGATTCTCGACCCCGTAGCGGCGCATCACGGTCTGGATGGGCTCGGCGAGAACCTCCCAGTTCGCATCGAGGTCGGCGGCCATGCGGGGGCGGTCGATCTCGAGCTTGCCCAGGCCGCGCAGGCATGCATCCCAGGCGAGCAGCGAATAACCCAGGGCCACGCCGACGTTGCGCAGCACCGTCGAATCGCTGAGATCACGCTGCCAGCGCGAAACCGGCAGCTTCTCGGCGAGGTGGCGCAGCAAGGCGTTGGCCAGCCCGAGGTTGCCCTCGGAGTTCTCGAAGTCGATCGGGTTGACCTTGTGCGGCATGGTCGAGGAGCCGATCTCGCCGGCGCGGGTCTTCTGCCGGAAGTAGCCCAGCGAGATGTAGCCCCAGACGTCGCGATCGAGGTCGAGCACGATGGTGTTCACGCGCGCCAGGGCGTCGAACAGCTCGGCCATCCAGTCGTGCGGCTCGATCTGGATCGTGTAGGGGTTGAACTGCAGGCCCAGCGATTCGACCACACGGCGCGAGAAAGCCGGCCAGTCGATCTCGGGGCAGGCCGCGAGATGCGCGTTGTAGTTGCCGACCGCGCCGTTCATCTTGGCCAGCACCGGCACATCGGCCAGACGCTGCAGCGCGCGCTCGAGGCGCGCGACGACGTTGGCGAGCTCCTTGCCCATGGTGGTCGGCGAGGCGGGCTGCCCGTGGGTGCGCGACAGCATCGGCGCATCGGCAAGCGCATGGGCGAGCTCGCGCAGGCGCAGCACGAGCCGCTGCCCGGCGGGCAACAGCACCTCGGCTCGGGCGCGCCCGAGCATCAGCGCGTGCGCCGTGTTGTTGATGTCCTCGGACGTGCAGGCGAAGTGGATGAACTCGGCTGCCGCCTCGAGCTGCGGCTGGCCGGCGACCGACTCCTTCAGGAAGTACTCGACAGCCTTGACGTCATGGTTGGTGACCTCCTCGATGCGCTTGATGCGCGCGGCCTGCTCGGGGCCGAAGCCCTCGAGCAGCCGGGCGAGGAAGGCCCGGGCCGGGGCATCGAACGGCGGCAGTTCGGGCATGCCGGCATCGGAGAGCGCGACCAGCCAGGCGATCTCGACCTGCACGCGAAAGCGCATGAAGGCAGCCTCGGAGAGCAGCTCGCGCAGCGGCTCGACGCGCGCCGCGTAGCGGCCATCGAGTGGAGAAAGGGCGGTGAGTGTGGCGTTGTCCATGGGGCGATGCTAGCACCGGCCCCTTTGCTATACTCGACCCGTGCGCTGGGCATCGTCGCCCGGCCTTCTCCCGTTGTCATGAAGCTGATCGGCTCCGACACCAGTCCGTACGTCCGCAAGGTTCGGGTCGTTCTCGCCGAAAAGCGCATCGAGTACCGCTACCAGCGAGAAGACGTCTGGTCGCCGCAGTCCTCGATCGCGCAGGCCAATCCGCTGGGCAAGGTCCCTTGTCTGGTGCTCGACGACGGCGCCACGATCTTCGATTCGCGCGTGATCGTCGAATACCTCGACAACCTCACGCCGGTCCAGCGCCTCATCCCTCCGGCAGGCCGGCAGCGCATCGACGTGCGCTGCTGGGAGGCGCTGACCGACGGGCTGCTCGATGCCGCCGTGCTCATCCGTCTCGAGCACACGCGCCGCGAGCCGCACGAGCGCAGCGCCGGCTGGCTGACGCGGCAGCGCGGCAAGATCGACGCGGCGCTGGGCTGGATGTCGGGCACGCTGGCCGACGAGCCCTGGTGCTGCGACAACCGCTATTCGCTGGCCGATGTCGCCGCGGGCTGCGCGCTCGGCTACCTCGATCTGCGCTTTTCCGAAATCGACTGGCGCGATCGTCACCCCAATCTGGCCCGGCTCGCCGACAAGCTCGCAACCCGCGCTTCGTTCCTCGATACCGCGCCGGGCGCCCCGACCTGAGGGGCCGGCTCGTCTGCCACGTGGCAGCTCTCTCAGGCGCTGCCCGCCAGCGCGAAACGGTCGGGCCGCGACAGCTCCCAGTAGCGCTGGAAAGCCGTCGATCGCAGCGTCGCGCGTGCCGCCGGATCGAGCAGCTGACCCGGTGCGACGAACTCGTGCAGTTCGGCAAGCGAGCGCACGTCGTCGGGCGATACCCGGCGCAGGATATGCCTGGGCTCGATCTGCGACGGATGCTCGAGACCTGCGGCGGCCACCAGCTCGGCCAGCGCCTGCAGCGTGTTGCGGTGGAAATTGGCCACGCGCTGCGCCTTGTCGGGCACCACCAGCGCGCGCTGGCGCACCGGGTCCTGGGTGGTCACGCCGGTCGGGCAGGTGCCGGTATGGCAGCTCTGCGCCTGGATGCAGCCCAGCGCGAACATGAAGCCGCGCGCGCTGTTGCACCAGTCGGCGCCCAGCGCCATGGTGCGCGCGATGTCGAAGGCGCTGACGATCTTGCCGGCCGCGCCCAGCCGCACCCGATCGCGCAGCTCCAGGCCCACGAGCGTGTCGTGCACCAGCAGCAGCCCGTCGCGCATCGGCATGCCCATGCGGTCGAGGAACTCGACCGGCGCCGCCCCGGTGCCACCTTCCTTGCCATCGACCACGATGAAGTCGGGCGTGATGCCGGTCTCGCGCATCGCCTTGGCGATCGCGAACCACTCCCAGGGATGACCGATCGCGAGCTTGAACCCGGTGGGCTTGCCCCCGGACAGTTCGCGCAGCCGCGCAACGAATTCGAGCAGACCGACCGGGGTGTCGAAGGCGCTGTGCGACGCCGGCGACACGCAGTCGGTCCAGGCTGGCACGCCGCGCGCCTGCGCGATCTCGGGCGTGACCTTGGGCCCGGGCAGCACGCCGCCGTGACCCGGCTTGGCCCCCTGCGACAGCTTGACCTCGACCATCCGGACCTGCGGATCGAGGGCGTTGCTCCGGAAGGCCTCGGGATCGAAGCGGCCCTGCGCGTCGCGGCAACCGAAGTAGCCGCTGCCGATCTCCCAGATCAGGTCGCCGCCGTGCTCGCGGTGGTAGGCGCTGATCGAGCCCTCGCCGGTGTCGTGGGCGAAGCCGCCGAGCTTTGCCCCGCGGTTCAGCGCGCGGATCGCATTGGCCGAGAGTGCGCCGAAACTCATCGCCGAGATGTTGAAGACCGAGGCATCGCAGGGCTGCGCGCAATCCGGCCCGCCAATGCGCACGCGAAAGTCGTGCGATGCCGGCGCGCCGGGAACGATCGCGTGGTTGATCCACTCGAAACCCGCGGCGTAGACGTCGTGCTGCGTGCCGAAGGGGCGCTTGTCGAGTTCGCGCTTGGCGCGCTGGTAGACCACCGCGCGCTGCTCGCGCGAGAACGGAACGCTTTCGGTGTCCGACTCGATGAAGTACTGCCGGATCTCGGGGCGGATGGTCTCGAACAGGAAGCGCAGGTGGCCGATCAGCGGGTAGTTGCGAAGGATGGCGTGGCGGGTCTGGAGGAGGTCGCGGATGCCGAGCGCAACGAGCAGCAGACCGGCAAGCGGCCAGCCCCATCCGAGGCGCCCCGACTGCTGACCGGCGAGCAGCGCGATGGTTGCTAGCGCGACCAGAAGCAGGCCGAGATAACGGACGTGCGTCATGCCGCCGCGGCTTGCGCGATCAGCCCGCCGCCGAGGCAGACGTCGCCATCGTAGAGCACCGCCGACTGCCCGGGCGTGACGGCCCACTGCGGTTCGTCGAAAGCCAGCTCGAAGGCCTCGCCCGCGACCGCGGCCAGCCGGCAGCGGGCGTCGGTCTGACGGTAGCGGGTCTTGGCGCCGAACACGGCCCCCTGCGGTGGCGGCGCGCCGCCTGTCCAGTGGGCGGAGTCGGCGCGCAGGCGCGAGGCGAGCAGCCAGGGGTGGTCGTGGCCCTGCACCACCAGCAGCGCGTTGCGCTCGAGATCCTTGCGCGCGACGAACCACGGCTGCCCGCTGCCGCCACGCTGCCCGCCGATGCCGATGCCCTTGCGCTGGCCCAGCGTGTAGAAGGCCAGACCCACGTGCTCGCCGATGTGGCGGCCGTCGTCGGTGAGCACCGGCCCGGGCCGATCGGGCAGGTAGCGCGACAGGAACTCGCGGAACGGGCGCTCGCCGATGAAGCAGATACCGGTCGAGTCCTTCTTGGCGGCATTGGGTAGCCCGATGCGCACGGCGATCTCGCGCACCTGGGTCTTGCGCAGATCGCCGAGCGGAAAACGGGTGCGGGCGAGCTGCGCCTGCGACAGCCGGTGCAGGAAGTAGCTCTGGTCCTTGGCCGGGTCGACGCCGCGCAGCAGCTCGAAGCGCGCGCCCTCGGCCGGCCGGCCGGCGGGTGGCCGGCCGATAGCGGACCCATCGGCCGCGACCTCGCGCACGCGGGCGTAGTGACCGGTGGCGATCAGCTCGGCGCCCATGCGCATCGCATGGTCGAGGAAGGCCTTGAACTTGATCTCGGCGTTGCACAGCACGTCGGGGTTGGGCGTGCGTCCGGCCGAGTACTCGCGCAGGAACTCGGCAAACACGCGCTCGCGGTACTCGGCGGCGAAGTTGACCGCCTCGATGTCGATGCCGAGCACGTCGGCGGCGCTCGCCGCGTCGATCCAGTCCTGGCGGGTCGAGCAGTAGCGATCGTCGTCGTCGTCCTCCCAGTTCTTCATGAACAGACCGACGACATCCCAGCCCTGGCTGCGCAGCAGCCATGCCGCCACCGAAGAATCGACGCCACCCGACATGCCCACGACGATGCGCCGACCGGCGCCCGGCTCAGTCATCGCGATCGAGACAGTCGGGGTGGGTGAAAAGGAAATCGAGATCGAAGCGGCGGCCGGCCGCGTGGTCGTCGACGGTCTGCATCACGAGCGGGCTGCGATGCTCGGCTGCGCGAGCGCGGATCTCGTCGGCGCTCAGCCACAGCGCGCGCACGATGCCGTCGTCGAGCGCCTGCCCGGGCGCAACGTCGAGCACCTCGCAGTCGAACGCGAAGCGCAGGTAGCTGACATCGGTGCCGTCGGCCGGATGGCGGTAGCGCGCCAGGTACACGCCCACGCAGGCGCACGGCCGCACCCGATGCGCGGTTTCCTCGAACGCCTCGCGGGCCACCGCCTGCGCGAGGCTCTCGCCCGGATCGAGGTGGCCGGCCGGCTGGTTCAGCCGCAGGCCGTCGCGGGTGTGCTCCTCGACCATCAGGTAGCGGCCCTCGCGTTCGACGACGGCGGCCACGGTGACGCTGGGCTTCCAAAGGTCCATTTCCCGAGTTTAACGGAGGGGCGTGATATAACGACGCCCGGATTCGAACGCGGCCCTGCCCGCGGGAGGAAGATTTCATGCTGATAGGAGTGCCGGCCGAGACCCGCGATGGCGAGACCCGGGTCGCCGCCACGGCCGAAACCGTCAAGAAACTGGTCGCAGCCGGGCACCGCGTGCTCGTGCAGACCGGTGCCGGCGTGCGTGCCGCCCAGACCGACGACGCCCTGCTCGCCGCCGGCGCCGAGATCGGCGATGCCGCCGCGGCGCTGGCCGCCGAGCTGGTGCTCAAGGTGCGCGCCCCCTCGGCCGCCGAGATCGCCCTGATGAAGCCGGGCACCGCGGTGGTCGGCATGCTCGAGCCCTTCAATGCCGATGGCATCGCCGCGATGAACGCGGCCGGCCTGACGGCGTTCGCGCTCGAGGCCGCGCCGCGCACCACCCGGGCGCAGAGCATGGACGTGCTCTCGTCGCAGGCGAACATCGCAGGCTACAAGGCCGTGCTGCTGGCCGCGGCCGCATACGGCCGCATGATGCCCATGCTCATGACCGCCGCCGGCACCGTGAAGGCCGCGCGCGTGCTCATTCTGGGCGCCGGCGTGGCGGGCCTGCAGGCGATCGCCACCGCCAAGCGGCTCGGCGCCGTCATCGAGGCCTCCGACGTCCGCCCGGCGGTGAAGGAACAGATCGAGTCGCTCGGGGCCAAGTTCGTCGACGTCCCCTTCGAGACCGACGAGGAGCGCGAGATCGCGCAGGGTGTGGGTGGCTACGCACGGCCCATGCCCGCGGCCTGGATGCAGCGTCAGGCGGCAGCGGTCGCCGAACGCATGAAGCAGGCCGACATCGTCATCACCACCGCGCTGATTCCGGGCCGCAAGGCTCCGGTGCTGGTGACCGAGGACATGGTCCGCTCCATGAAGCCCGGCTCGGTGGTTCTCGACATGGCCGTCGAGCAGGGCGGCAACTGCGCGGTCTCCGAGCCCGGCCAGACGGTCGTCCGTCACGGGGTCACCATCATCGGCCAGCCCAACCTGCCGGCCACCGTGCCCGCCGACGCCTCCGCCCTCTACTCCCGCAACGTGCTCGACTTCCTCAAGCTCGTGCTCACGAAGGAAGGCGGCCTCACGGTCAATCGCGAAGACGACATCGTCGCCGCGTGCCTGCTGTGCAGCGGCGGCGAGATCGTCCGGCGCAACGGATAGAACCCAGCGTTCGCGCACGTCGCCGCGCGCGCCTGAAGGCGCCGCGGCTCCTCATTTCCCGCAGCCAGGACTAGCCATGGAAGCGATCAGCCCCACCATCGTCAACCTGATCATCTTCGTGCTGGCGATCTACGTCGGCTACCACGTCGTCTGGAACGTGACCCCGGCACTGCACACGCCGCTGATGGCGGTGACCAACGCGGTGTCGGCGATCATCATCGTCGGCGCGATGCTCGCGGCGGCGCTCACCGAGACCGGGCTCGGCAAGACCATGGGCGTGCTCGCGGTCGCGCTGGCGGCCGTGAACGTGTTCGGCGGCTTCCTCGTCACCCGGCGCATGCTCGACATGTTCAAGAAGAAGGAACCGCGCGGCGCCGGAGGCGCCAAGTGAACACGGGCGGCAACGCGCGCGGCTTCGCGCTCATGCTGGTGTTCGCGGTCGCGGTGTCGGTCGTGCTCGGCCTCGTCGTCGAGCGCTTCACGTCGCCGGGCTGGGAGCGCACCTTCTGGTTCGGCGTCGGACTCACCGCCATCCTCTTTCCGGCCGGCCGCTACGCCGAGAAGCGTGGCTGGATCCACGGTTTCTGGCACGCGGGCCCGGCCGCCCGCGGCGGCGCGTCGCAGCCCGGCGCCCGCGCGGGCACGGCTGTCGAGGCGCCCACCACGAACTCCCGGGACGACGCCACGGCGTCGTCCGTCACCCGCGCGTCGAGCGGAGAACCCCGATGAGCCTGAACCTGAACGTCGTCGTCCTGCTGTACCTGATCGCCTCGGTGTGTTTCATCCAGGCGCTCAAGGGCCTCTCGCACCCGACCACCTCGATCCGGGGCAACGTCTTCGGCATGACCGGCATGACCATCGCGGTCCTGACCACGGTCGGTCTGATCGCGATGATGGCCGAGCGCAGCCCCGAAGGCCCCACGCTCGCCGCGGGCCTGGGCTGGGTGCTGGCGGGGCTGGTGGTCGGCGGCGGCGCCGGCGCCGTGATGGCCAAGCGCGTCGAGATGACCAAGATGCCCGAGCTGGTCGCCTTCATGCACAGCATGATCGGCCTGGCGGCCGTGTTCATCGCGATCGCCTGCGTCGCCGAGCCGCACGCCTTCAACATCGTCGCCAAGGGCGAGCCCATCCCGGTCGGCAACAAGATCGAACTGTTCATCGGCACCTTCGTGGGCGCGATCACCTTCTCCGGTTCGGTCATCGCCTTCGGCAAGCTGTCGGGGAAATACAAGTTCCGTCTGTTCCAGGGCGCGCCGGTGGTCTTCGCCGGCCAGCACATGGTCAACCTCGGGCTCGCGATCGCGATGGTCGGCTTCGGCATGGCCTTCACGGTCACCGGCGACTGGCTGCCCTTCTGGGTGATGCTGGCCATCGCCTTCGTGCTGGGCGTGCTGATCATCATCCCGATCGGCGGCGCCGACATGCCGGTCGTGGTGTCGATGCTCAACAGCTACTCGGGCTGGGCGGCGGCCGGCATCGGTTTCTCGCTCAACAACAGCATGCTGATCATCGCCGGCAGCCTGGTGGGTTCCTCGGGCGCCATCCTGAGCTACATCATGTGCAAGGCGATGAACCGCTCGTTCTTCAACGTGATCCTCGGCGGCTTCGGCGGCGAGGCCACGGCGGCGAGCGCCGGCGGCGCGCAGCAGCAGCGCCCGGTGAAGGCGGGCTCGCCCGACGACGCCGCATTCCTGCTCGCCAACGCCGAGACCGTGATCATCGTGCCGGGCTACGGCCTCGCGGTGGCCCGCGCTCAGCATCCGCTCAAGGAGCTCGCGCAGAAGCTCACCGACAAGGGCATCAGCGTCAAGTACGCCATCCACCCGGTGGCGGGCCGCATGCCCGGCCACATGAACGTGCTGCTCGCCGAAGCCGAGGTGCCGTACGACCAGGTCTTCGAGATGGAAGACATCAACGGCGAGTTCGGCGACACCGATGTCGTGCTGGTGCTCGGCGCGAACGACGTCGTCAATCCGGCGGCCAAGGATCCGAAGTCGCCGATCGCCGGCATGCCCATCCTCGAAGCGCACAAGGCCCGGCAGGTGATCGTCAACAAGCGCAGCATGGCTTCCGGGTACGCCGGCCTCGACAACGAGCTCTTCTACATGGACCGCACGATGATGGTCTTCGGCGACGCCAAGAAGGTCGTCGAGGACATGGTCAAGGCGGTCGAGTAGGACCAGTACGCCGGGGCACGATGCGCATCCAGCTGCTTTCCGACCTGCACCTGGAGAGCGAGGCCTACGAGCCGCAGCCCGCGCCCGGCGCCGACCTGCTGGTGCTAGCCGGCGACATCGACGCGGGCCACGAGGGCCTCGACCGCTTTGCCGGCTGGCCGGTGCCGGTGGTCTACGTCGCCGGCAACCACGAGTTCGACCAGCGCGACTTCGACGAGGCCCAGGCTGCGCTGCGGGCCCGCTGCGACCGCCTGGGCTTCGCGATGCTCGAGCGCGACTCCCTGATCGTCGAGACCGCCGGACAACGCTGCCGCCTGCTCGGCACCACGCTGTGGTGCGACTTCGACCTGCTCGGTGCGGCCTCGCGCGAGCGCTGCATGCGCGCCGGCCACTACTTCCTCGAGCGCATCCAGCGATCGACCCGACACGGCGCCGTCTTTGGCGCGGCCGAGGTGCGCGCCGAGTTCCTGCGCTGCCGCGACTGGCTCGCGGGCGAGCTGATGCTGGGCCGACGCGGCGCGGGGTGGGACGAGACCGTCGTCATCACCCATTTCGCGCCGTCGGCGCGCAGCGCCGACCCCCGCTACGGACTGCAACCGGCGAGCGCGAGCTTCTGCAGCAACTGCGAAGATCTGATGGGCCGCGCAACCCTCTGGCTGCACGGCCATCTGCACTGCCGGCACGACTACACGATCGCCGGCACGCGGGTGGTGTCCAACGCCCGCGGCCACGTCGAGCGCGAGGAGGCGGCGGCCCACGATCCGCTGTTCACCGTGACGCTCGGGCCGGCATCTGCGGCCCGGCCATGAGCACACCCCTCGCGCCCGGCGGCCGCAACCCCGACCAGCTGCGCCGGCTGCTGCTGCGCGGCGGCCTGACCGGCGCGGCGGGCGTGCTGGCCAGCGGCTGCGCGGGCCCGCCGATCGAACGCCTGCCGGATCAGCCGCTGCCGCCGGCGCAGGTTCGCATCGGCGACCTGTGGCGTTACGAGCGCATCGACGGCTACAACGGGCGGCGCCTGGGCGAGATCGTCGCGCAGATCGAGGAGACGGCTCCGCGGCTGCGAGTGGCGCTGCGCGACAGCGACGGCCGCCGGGTCGGCGACGAACTCTACGAGCAGCCCTGGACGGTGATCCAGGAGCCGTTCTACGACGCGGTGCAGATCTTCACCGAGCCAGTACCGCTGCTGCCGCCATCGGGCCGCACCGGCGATGCGCGCTGGCACTACGCGAGCTGGCGCGAGCCGGGATACGACCTGCGCTATCGGTGGGACGTGCGCAACCTGGCCGACGGCTGGGAGCGGCTGCGGGTGCCGGCCGGCGAGTTCGTCACGCTGCGAGTGACCCGTGAGATTGCCCTTTCGCACCCCGACTTCAAGCGCCTGCGACCCTGGCGGCGCGAGACGCTCTGGTATGCGCCGGCCATCGAGCGCTGGGCGCAGCGCGAATGGACCGGATGGTTCTACTGGCCCGGCGAGCGCTTCGTGATGCGCGAGGACTTCGTGCGCTGGCGGCTGATCGAGCACCGGCCGCAGCCTCGGGGCTGACCCGAGGCAGACCCCGGCTCAGCCAGCGATGGCGTCGTCGAGCCACTCGATCCAGTGGCGTACCGGAGTGGCGGTCCCGGCCTGCAGGTGCGACAGGCAGCCCACGTTGGCCGACAGGATCATCTGCGGCGCGCCAGCCTGCAGCGCCTCGAGCTTGCGCTCGCGCAGCTGCGCGGAGAGCTCGGGCTGCAGCACCGAGTAGGTGCCGGCCGAACCGCAGCACAGGTGCACATCGGCCACCGGCGCAACCTCGACCCCCAGGGAAGCAAGAAAGGCCTCGACCGTGCCGCGCACCTGCTGGCCGTGCTGCAGCGTGCAAGGTGGATGGAACACCACGCGCTCGGCTGGCGGGCGCACCGGCCCGAGTGCGCCGCGCTCGCGGGCAGCGGCGAATTCGCGCGGCAGCCACTGGGCGAGGTCGAAGGTGGCCTCGACGACGCGCCGCGCCCGCGGCGCCCACACCGGATCGTCGCGCAGCAGGTGCGCGTAGTCGCGCACCATTGCGCCGCAACCCGAGGCGTTCATCAGCAGCGCCTCGGCAGCGCCCGACTCGAGCATCGGCCACCACGCAGCGATGTTGCGACGGGCCGCCGCCAGCGCGCCGTCGTGGTCGTCGAGGTGATGGCGAATGGCCCCGCAGCAACCGGAGCCGGGCGCGGTGATCGCCTGCACCCCCAGGGCATCGAGCACCCGGGCGGTAGCGGCATCGACCCGCGGCATCATCGCCGGCTGCACGCAGCCGTCGAGCAGCAGCACCTTGCGGGCGTGTTCGCGGCGCGGCCGCGGACCGGCCGCCGGCGCGTCGGGCAGCTTGTCGCGCAGCGCTTGCGGCAGCAAGGGCCGCAGCACACGCCCCACGCGCATCGCGGGGTCGAAGATCCAGCGGCGGGTCAGCGTCTCGCGCAGTGCGGCGCGCAGCAACCGCTGGCCAGCTGGCCGGCGCACCTGCCGGTCGACGAGGCGCCGGCCGATGTCGACCAGATGCCCGTAGCGCACGCCCGAGGGGCAGGTGCTCTCGCAGTTGCGGCAGGTGAGGCAGCGGTCGAGGTGGGTCTGGGTCGAGGCGCTTGCGGGATGGCCCTCGACCACCTGCTTGATCAGGTAGATGCGTCCGCGCGGCCCGTCGAGCTCGTCGCCGAGGAGCTGGTAGGTGGGACAGGTGGCGGTGCAGAAGCCGCAGTGCACGCAGCTGCGCAGGATGGCTTCGGCTTCGATGCCCTCGGGGGTGGCCTTGAGCCAGTCGGCGAGATGGGTTTCCATCGCGGGTTCGCGCGGCCTCTCAGAGGGCCGGGTACAGACGGCCGGGGTTGAAGGTGCGGTTGGGATCGAATTCGCGCTTCAGGCGAGCATGCAGCGCAGCCAGCGGTGGCGCGAGCGGGGCGAACACGCCCGCGGCGCGCTCGCCGCCGCGAAACAGCGTTGCCGATCCGCCGGCCGCCGCTGCGGCAGCGCGCATGGCCACAGCCGGAGCATCGCTGGCGTACCAGCGCAGCGCGGCGCCCCACTCGAGCATGGGCTCGCCAGGCACGTCGAGTACGGGCGCGCTCGATGGCACCGACAGGCGCCACAGCGCGGCGCCGTCGGCGAGCCGCGGGTGCCGGTGCTCGCGCACGTCGGCCCAGAACCGATCGGCCTGATCGGGATCGATCGGCCGCAGACCGTGTTCGCGGCTCAGGCGGATGGTTGCGGCGTCAACGGCCGCCGCCGCGCCCGACAGGCGCACCGAGGCGATCCCGTCGGCCCAGGCGGTGGCCGAGACCGGCAGGGGCTGCCCGCCCCAGGCATTGAACCAGCCGATCGCGCCAGACTGGTCGATGGCACCGGCGAGGGTGAGCTCGCGCGCGGGCTGCGGCAACACCTTCAGCGAAACCTCGGTGATCAGGCCGAGCACGCCCATCGAGCCGCAAAGCAGCCGCGACACGTCGTAGCCGGCGACGTTCTTCATCACCTGCCCGCCGAAACGCAGCCAGCGCCCGCGCGCATCGAGCATGCAGGCGCCCAGGACGAAATCGCGCACCGCGCCCGCGCTGGCGCGCCGGGGCCCCGAGAGTCCGGCCGCGACCATGCCACCCACGGTGGCCTGCCCGCCGAAGGCCGGTGGCTCGAAGGCCAGCATCTGGCCTGCGGCACGCACCGCCTGTTCGAGCTCGGCCAGCGGCGTGCCGCAGCGCGCGGTCACGACCAGCTCGGTGGGCTCGTAGGCGACGATGCCCGTGTAGGCGCGGGTGTCGAAGGGCTCGCCGCGCGGCGCCTCGCCATAGAACGCCTTGGTGGCGCCGCCGCGCAGTTCGAGCGCTCGCCCGCTGCCGTCGGCCTCGCGGATGCGGTCGCGCCACTGCGCGAGCACGGCGTTGCTGGCGTCCATCAGAAACGCGGCAGGTCGGCGAACGGCAGCCGACCGGCGTGCACGTGCATCTTGCCGTACTCGGCGCAGCGCGCGGTGGTGGGTATCGCCTTGCCGGGATTGAGCAGGCCCGGTTCGTCGAAGGCCCGCTTGACCGCGAAGAAGGCCGCGCGCTCGTCGGGCGAGAACTGCACGCACATCGAGTTGATCTTCTCGATGCCCACGCCGTGCTCGCCGGTGACCGTGCCGCCGAGCTCGACGCACAGCTCGAGGATCTCGGCGCCGAAGAGCTCGGCGCGCTCCCACTGCGATCGGTCGTTGGCGTCGAAGAGGATGAGGGGATGCAGATTGCCGTCGCCCGCATGGAACACATTCATGCAGCGAAGGCCGTATCGCTGCTCCATGTCGGCGATCGCCGCGAGCATGCGCCCGAGGTTCTTGCGCGGGATGGTGCCGTCCATGCAGTAGTAGTCGGGCGAGATGCGTCCGGCCGCCGGAAACGCGTTCTTGCGCCCGGACCAGAAACGCAGCCGCTCGGCCTCCGACTCCGACACGCGAATCGCGGTGGCGCCCGAGCCGCGCAGCACCTGCTCGATGCGGGCGATCTCCTCAGCCACCTCCTCGGGCGTGCCGTCGGACTCGGCCAGCAGGATGGCCTCGGCCTCGAGGTCGTAGCCGGCCCGCACGAACGGCTCGACGGCCTGCGAGGTCTTGCGATCCATCATCTCGAGGCCGGCTGGGATGATGCCCGCCGCGATGATGCTGGCAACCGCGTCGCCGGCCCGCACGACGTCGTCGAACGAGGCCATCACCACGCGAGCAAGCTGCGGCCGAGGCACGAGTTTCACCGTGACCTCGGTGACGACGGCAAGCATGCCCTCGGAGCCGATCAGCAGCGCGAGCAGGTCGAGACCGGGGGCATCGAGCGCCTCCGAGCCGAACTCGACCTCCTCGCCATCGATGGTGTAGCCGCGCACCCGCAGCACGTTGTGCACGGTGAGACCGTACTTGAGGCAGTGCACGCCGCCGGAGTTCTCGGCGACGTTGCCGCCTATCGTGCAGGCGATCTGCGACGAGGGATCGGGTGCGTAGTACAGGCCGTACGACGCGGCCGCCTCCGAGATGGCGAGGTTGCGCACGCCCGGCTGCACGCGGGCGACGCGCGCGCGCGCATCGAGCGCCAGGATGCGGTTGAGCTTGGCCAGGCCGAGCACCACCCCGCTGGCATGCGGCATCGCGCCGCCCGAAAGGCTGGTTCCGGCGCCGCGAGCCACCACCGGCACCTGCAGTTCGCGGCAGGCGAGCAGGACTTCACGAACCTGCGCCTCGTTCTCGGGCAGCGCGACGATCATGGGCAGCTGCCTGAACGCCGACAGCGCATCGCACTCGTAAGGACGGGTGTCCTCCTCGCGGTAGAGCACGCAGTGCTCGGGCAGGATGAGGCGCAGGCGGCGGGCCACCTCGGCCTGCCGGCCGGGGGCAGGCGCCTCGCCGACATCGGCGTGGCGCAGTTCGTGTGACGGCGT
>Ga0315904_10004471_pt1 | contig 19932 bp, 11 predicted proteins | sample LakEriMetagenome_6_FD_203529 | JGI IMG/M metagenome (GOLD analysis project Ga0315904, IMG submission 203529) | Freshwater fungal communities from buoy surface, Lake Erie, Ohio, United States - Buoy 12 MA120 | ecosystem: Environmental > Aquatic > Freshwater > Lake | place: USA: Lake Erie, Ohio...
GTCGCTCCGTTCCAGCGCATCGCGGCCGGCAGTTCCCTTCTCGGGGACCGCCTGCTCGGCGGGAGCTTTCTCGGGCGCCGGTTCGCGGTGCGGCCGCAACGGGGACGCGGGGCGCGAGGGCTTCTCTACTCCCCGCACGGGCTGCGAAACGGCCGGCGTTTCCGGGCTGTCAGGGACAGGGGAAGCCGCACGCTCACTTGCCGCGGCGGAGGCAGCCGGGGTGACGACGCCTGGGGCGGCAGGCTCTTCTTCCTCCCGGGAGGGTGCGGGGCGGCCGGGAGTGGCCACCGGACGGATCGTCGGAACCTTCCCGCCAACCATCCGCGGGGCATCGCGCAAGGGAGGGGCCACAGCCGGGGCCTTTGGGGCTTCGCCCGATTCCCGGCCTTGGCTCTTGATGAACTCCAACACCCGGTCGCGCTGCTCTTCCGAGATGCTCGACAGGGGCGAGTCCTTCAGGTCGATGCCCAGCTTCTGACAACACCCGATCAGGACTTTGCTGTCCATCTCGAGTTCTTTGGCAAGCGAAAAAATCCGAATCTTCAACAGCCTGTCTCCCAGGGGGCCTCAAGACCCCACGGTTCTTGGAACCGCCAGGGCCACCACAATCCACGGCATCGCGTTGCCTGGCTGGGCGTTGCAAGGCACTTCACTGCAACGCACAGGGGCAAATTGCCTAGTGCGAATCCACAGCGATGAACCATCGCCGCTGAACACCGGCCACCGTGAACTGCACCACAGAGTCGAATGATCAACCGACAATCTTCACCCAGCACACCCGAGGCCCACGGCCTCGTGTGGGACAAACAGATGCGGGATGACGGGCATCCCCAGCATTCGTTCGCCACTTCCCATCATTCGCCCCGAATGTCCCGTGGCCGAGAAGAACGCCAACCCCTTTCCGGGGTGATGGCCTTCCACTGCTCGCGTCGAGTCTCTCGTTGCGTGTCTCTTCCCGAATCCCCAAGCCGTTCCCACATGCAGCGATCCATCAAGTTGCTCGATCTGTCTCTGATCGGCAACTCGCGATCATCCATCATTCACCAGGAATGATGCGGCAGCAGGGTGTCTCGACTTCTGGTCCTGGGGGCCTCCTGGGCCAGGCTCCCACAGGGTCTGTTGCTGAAAGCCCACCATCGAGCGGGCCTTCCCCCATCCTGTTCTCAATGACTGCTGTTAGTGACTGGCCGCCGCCCCCCCCTCATTCGAACTTTCCTCGACAGACGCTGTTTCTGTTTCCTGGGCGGGAACCGCCGTCTCTTCCGACTCGGGAGCCGCTGTCGCTTCGAGGTTCTCCGCCGGAGGCTCCTCCACGACTGCTGACTTCGCTCCCGGGGTCCGCGCTGGGGACCTGGGAGGGAGCGTACCCGCCGCCTTCTGGGCCGCCTGCTCCGCTTCCAGCCGTTCGGCTTCCTGCTCGGCGTATTCGACCACCCCCATGCATTCGTCTTCGCTCAACCCGGAGAGCTCGGCCAGTTGGTCGAGCTCGATGACCGACAGATCGTCGAAGGTGAAGAAACCCTGTTCAATCAGGTTCTCGGCCATTTCGGGGGGAGCCCCCGGAATCGAGCTGAAGGCCTCAAGCGACTTGTCGAGCTTCTCGTTCAGCTCGTCGCGGGTCATGATGTCGATGTCCCAGCCCACCAGCTTCGACGCGAGCCGCACGTTCTGGCCCCGTTTGCCGATCGCCAGCGACAACTGGTCATCCTTCACCAGAACAATCACCCGGCCCAGCATCGGGCACAGGATGACCTCTTCCACTTCAGCCGGCTGAAGGGCGTTGGGGACCAGCACCTGCAGCGAATCGTTCCAGCGGACGATGTCGATCCGCTCGCCCGCCAATTCTTCAACGATGTTCTTGATTCGCGAGCCACGGACACCCACGCAGGCCCCGACCGCGTCGATCTTCTGATCCAGGCAAGAGACCGCCACTTTCGAACGATAACCCGCTTCGCGTGCCAGCGACCGAATGTCGATCACCTGCTCACTGATCTCGGGAATCTCGATTTCAAACAGCCGTCGTACCAGGTCGGGATGCACCCGCGACAGCACAATTCGCACGCGGGCGCCTGCCTTGCGCACTTCCAGCACGACCGCCCGCACCCGTTCCCCGACCCGGAACGATTCACCGGGGATCTGCTCGCTCTTGGGGAGAATGCCCTCCACCTTCCCCAGGTTCACCGCCGCGGTCGAGCCTTCAAACCGGGTGATGGTGCCGTTGACCAACGAGCCCCGCATCGACAGATACTCGTCAAACAGGGCATCCCGCTCCGCTTCGCGGATCTTCTGGATCATCACCTGCTTGGCGCTTTGGGCCGAGATCCGCCCCAGAATCTCTCCCAATTGCTCCGAATCAATCGGAGCCCCCTCTTTGATCACCGTCGTATGACCGGTGATCCGGTCGATTTTCGACTCCAGGGGGATCTCTTCGCCGTAATGCTTGCGCGCCGCCGACAGGATTGCCTGTTCGAGCACTTCGAACACAATCTCTTTATCAATGTTCTTGTCGCGATGGATCGCGTCGACCGTCCGCAGCACTTCGGCGTCGTTCATGATCTTCTTCAGTCCTTCGTCCGCTCCGCCAACAAAAAAGGCGGGAGTCGAGCTCCCACAGGCAACTCGCCGACTCTCCGCCAGAGACCGCCACGCCAACACGGACAGAGACCAGCCCATGTGATGGACTGGCACCATCCCCCCTGTCGCAGGCGACCAGAATTGGGCGGCCCGAAGGCCGTTCCATCTCGACTACATACGGTCGTCCTCGGTGTGCCGGTTCGCTTCCGGGCGAAGCCTGACGTGTCTTGGCAACGTTCTCTGGGCAGAGAATTCTGTCTAGAGACTTCTGGGTGCAGAATTCTCTGTTTGAAGGGTGTTCTTGGTGAAGAAGGCTACAACTTTGACGTTCTTGGTCGACGGACGTCGACCAAAGAAGAAAAAATCTCCCCCGTGTTGACCAAGCCTTTGGCTCGCCCAACTCACCTCGATTCCCTCAGGATAAAGCTACAGGTGGACGATCCAACTGTCAAGTTGCGCGGGGAAATTCCAACCGTCACGGCCGATTTGTTCACCTTCGGACCGCCAGGTCTGCGGTATTTCCGGCCTGCCGTATCGATTGCAACCTCCTCACGGATCGACTGGGTGGGCCGATGGACAGTTTTGGTGCCCGCGCCAGTCGTTGAGCCTCATTCCTTCCCTCCCGCTGCGGCTCAGGTCAGGCCCCCAATTGGGTCGCCATCATAGATGTGGTGTGGGCGTCCGGTTTCGTCGAACCACGCTGTTGTCGCCGGCAGCCCCAGTGCATTGTAGATCGTGGCCGCCATGTTCTCGGGACGTTGCAGGTTGGCCGTGGGATAGGCTCCCAACTTGTCCGTCGAACCCACCACCGTCCCTCCCCGGACTCCACCCCCTGCGAAGAAGACTGTTTGAACCGCTCCCCAATGGTCCCGCCCGGGCAGCTTGTAGTGCTGGGGCAAGTGGGAAATCTTCGGGGTCCGGCCAAACTCCCCCGCCATCACAATCAGGGTCGAGTCGAGCAGGCCACTGGCGTACAGGTCGTCCAGCAGGGCTGACAACGCCTTGTCGGTCGGGGGGAACAGCATGTCTTTCAGGTGGGGGAACATTTCCCCGTGCGTATCCCAGGTCTCGTTGTTCCCCAGGTTCACCTGAACCAGGTTGACTCCCGCCTCCACCAGGCGGCGGGCCATCAGCAAGGACCAACCAAACGAGTTCTTCCCATACCGTTCCTGCTGCTCAGCCGAGGCCTGGGTGACATCAATCGCCTGCCGGATCCGCTGGTCGGTCAGCAGCGAAATCGCCCCCTGGCGGTAGCGGTCGAACGACTCGATCTGGGCTTGCTGCTCGAGGTCGGCCCGCTGACGGTCGATCTGTCCCAACAGCGCCAGACGGTCGCTGAGCCGCCGCTCGCCAAATCCCTCCGGCAACGACAGGTTCGGCGCCTGAAAGGCCGTCCTCCGGGGCATGTTCGGCCGATCCTGGTGATCAAACTCATACTCCGGGTAGGCGCCATACCCCAAAGAATTGTAAGGAGAACTTTCGATGAACCACGGATCCCGGCGGGCCCCCATCAGCCCGGCAAACTGTCCGGGAATGACCCGTTTTGAGTAGTGCACCAGTTTCTCGGGGAGCACCACGGCGGGGGGCAGGTTGTTGCGCGGCTGTGTGACTCCCCCCGCGATGGCGGCGATGGCCGGCCAGTCGGTGGGCATCGGCACCGAGGGATTGAAGCCGGGGGGGATCATGGTCCGCCCGGTCAGCATGATGTGATGCCCGGCCGAGTGGTCGTTGCTGGGATGGGTCAGCGACCGGCACAACCCCCAGAGATGGCTCCGCTGGGCCAATAACGGCAGATGTTCACAGATCTGCAGGCCGGGCGTGTTGGTGTCGATGGGACGGAATTCTCCACGCACTTCCGCCGGGGCCTCGGGCTTCATGTCGAAGCTGTCGTGCTGACCCAGCCCCCCCGACAGGAAGATATAGATGACCGAGCGGGCCCGGGCAGGAGCCCCGCCCGCCCCTTCGGCCGCCCGGGCTTCCCGCAGGGCCTGCAGGTGATTCGCCCCCAGCCCGAGCAAGCCCACCGCTCCGGCCTGAACGGCGGAACGCCGGGACAACCGGGGGTGAACACAGCCCATCGCAGATCGGGGCACAGACATCGCTCAACCTTCCACCAGGGTCCGCCGGAAACCAGCCTCGTCCGTGACACAACCACCAATCATAAACCCCCCTTGATCCATCGGCAATTCCAGCCTGCCGCACCGGGAGAAGTTCCAGTGTGTGTTCCCGTCCCCCACGGTCGGCTCACCCCGTTCCCCACCGCTCTTGCGGGGGGGCCGCCCAGGACAGCGCCCGAACCCACTGCCCGAAGGCCATGAGCCCGCGCCAGCGGCACGAGTGCGGACTCAAACCGCTGTCAACTCCCCGGGATATGTTGCTTGCTCACTCCATCAGTCGAAATGTTCGAACGTCCCCCATGCCGTCTCCGGATCTTTCTGAGGGAGTTGTGCGCGGAAGTGCGTGCCCCACGGAGGACTCCCGCCCTGTCATTGTGGTTGGTGGCAAGGGGGCCGGTTTCCCTGGCGGCAGAGCGGAACCGTGGGGGCGGTCCTGTCGAACGCCTGCGAGCCCAAGGCAAACTCACTCAAACCGCAAGGCGGTGATGGGGTCCAACCGCGACGCCTTCCAGGCGGGGTAGAACCCGAACACCAGTCCCACCGTCAGCGAGACGAAGACCGAGGCGATCATCGCTCCGGGGGCGAGTTCGGTGGGCCACTCCAGCAACTCGCGGACGAGAATGGAACTTCCCCGCCCCAGAGCGATGCCTAACGCCCCCCCCGCGAGGCAGAGCACCACCGCCTCCACGAGGAATTGGTCGAGAATGTCTCCGCCGCGGGCGCCAATCGCCATCCGCAACCCAATCTCGCGCGTCCGCTCGGTCACCGAGACCAACATGATGTTCATGATCCCCACCCCTCCCACAATCAGGGAGATCAGAGCAACCCACATCAGCAGTGTGCCCATGGTCTCGGTTGTGGCGGTCAGTGCCTTGTTGGCCTCGGCCATGTCGCGGATGTTGAAGTCGTCGGGCTGATTCCTCCGCAACCGGTGCTGCTCGCGGATCACCCCCTTGATCTGCGCGATCGTATCGGGCACTTCCGCGGCACTCGAAACTTTCACCAGGATCTGGTCGATGTTCGTAAACCGCACGGGCTGGGGCGTGTTGGCCTGCTGGGTGATCGACGGAACCGGGTAGAGCGGGGTGGCTCCGGGGTACAGCCGGTTGAGGGTGTTCACCTTTTGCAGACTGTCGCCCCCCGCCGGCGCACTCTGGTTGACGGTGGTGGCTGAAGTGGCCGAGACGCGCGACTTGATCGCCGTCCAGGGGGCCAGCACGATGTCGTCCTGGTCGACCCCCGTCATGTTGGCTCCCTTGCGGCGCAGCACTCCAATGACCCGGAAGGCCACGTTCTGGATGCGCAGTTCCTCACCCACCGGCGATTCCCCCCGGAACAGCTCGCGCACGATGGTCTGTCCCACAACGCACACCTGGCTGCCGTTCCTCACTTCCCGTTCTCCGAACATCTCCCCCAGTTCAATTTCTTGCCAGTCGCGCACGTCGAGGAACTCGGGATTGGTTCCGTAGATGTAGACCGGCACCCAGTTGCGGTTTTTGTAGATGATTTGCGTGCGGGCCCGGACGATGGGGGCCGCATGGGTGACCGACGGCACCTGGCGCAGGACCTCGGCACAGTCCCGTGGCGTCAAAGTCAGGCTGCTGCCGCCGCCAAACGTCACCCCGCCGCTCGAGGCCGCCCCCGGCATGACCAGCAGATTGTTGGCCCCCATGCTGGCGATGGTTTTCTGGATCGCTTTGTTGGAGCCTTCCCCAATCTCCATCATCGCGATCACCGCCGCGACGCCGATCACAATCCCCAGCATCGTCAGCCCCGACCGCAGCGAATTGCGGCGCAGCGCCTTGAAGGCGGTCTGCAGGCTGCGCGGCATCCAGGGGAGCCCCCCCGGCAAAGACGGGCCGGCCGTCGGATTGAGTTGTTCCCGGGGAGGGCTATCCGCGGCCGTTCGGCTGGCGTCGGCTGACAGAGACGGTTCGGGTGCCCCGGCGTGGGGCGTGCTGGACGCAGCCTGGGGCAAGGCCGCGGCCCGGGCCTGCTCGCGGGCCACGCGCAGGGGGGATGGACCATCCGATTCCACCAGGCCGTCCTTCAGTCGCACCACCCGTTGGGCCCGGGCGCCGACCTCGGGGTCGTGCGTCACGAGGACGATGGTGATGCCCTCGGCGTGCAGCTGGTCGAACATGTCGAGAATCTCGGCGCTGGTCTTCGAGTCGAGATTTCCGGTCGGTTCGTCGGCCAACAGCAGGGGGGGGTGATTTACCAGGGCCCGGGCGATCGCCACCCGCTGCTGCTGTCCCCCCGACATTTGCGCTGGTTCATGATCGAGACGCTGACCCAGCCCCACCCGCTCGAGCAAGGCAGTTCCCCGCGCTGCCTGTCGAGCCTCGGACACCGCTTTCGCGGCATACTCGAACGGCAGCAACACATTTTGCAGGGCCGAGGTCCGCGCGAGCAGGTTGAAACTCTGAAAGACAAACCCCAGCCGGGTGTTGCGAATGCGCGCCCGCTCATCGGCGGTGGCTTCCGCCAGTTCGATTCCCTCGAAGCGGTAACTGCCCGAGGTGGGCCGGTCCAGGCACCCCAGCAGGTTCATCAGCGTCGTCTTGCCCGAGCCGGAAGAGCCCATCAGCGCGACGTACTCGCCCGGACGAATCGTCAACGAGATCCCTTTCAGCACGGGGACCGCCACTTCCCCCATCTCGTAGGTCTTGGTGATCTCCGAAAGCTGGATCAGGGGCTCGGCTTTCTGATGGATGGCCAGGGGATCGGGAAGGGGTAGGGGTGGGGCACTCATGGGGCGCGGCCTCCGGTCTTGGGCCCGCCGGCGGGAGTCGATCCTCCCTGAGTCTTGGGAGCGAACGGACTGGAGGGACCGGCGGATTCCAGCAAGACATCGGCGACGATCACCGCCATTCCCTCCCTGAGTTCGGCTCCCTCGACTTCAGTCACCACACCGTCGGTCAGCCCAACCCGGACCTCGATGGGGCGGACGGTGTCTTTGTCGCGGACCCAGACCCGCCCGGTTTTGGGGTCGCGTCCCATCCCCGCGGCTTTTCCCGGGCCGCCTCCCGACGCGTCTCCCTTCGCACCCCCATTGGCGGCTGCCGACGCGCTTCCGGTTGGGCTGGTGCGGGGCTGCCAACGCAGGGCGACATTGGGGACCGTCAGCACCTCGTGGCGCGACTCGCGCTCGAACTGCAGTGTGGCGGTCAAATAGGGAAGCAATCGCAATTCGCTGTTATCGGTGTTCACGACCACGGTGTAAGTCACCACGTTTTGAGTCATCGTGGCATTCAGACGGATTTGCGAGACCGTTCCCCGGAAGACTTCATTGGGTCTGGCGTCAACGGTGAAATTGACCCCTTGTCCCACAAAGATCTGACCGATATCCGCCTCATTGACCGAAGCCCAGACCTGCAGCCGCCGCAGATCCTTGGCGATCAGGAACAGGCTGGGGGCGTTCAGGCTGGCGACCACCGTTTGCCCCACATTGACCCGCCGGTCGATGATGACCCCCTTCACCGGGGAGCGGATGGTGCAGTAGCCGAGGTTGATCTCGGCCTGGTGCAGGCTGGCCTTGGCCTGCTCGAGAGACGCCTCGGCCACCGAGACCGCCGCCTGGGCGGCCTGCCAGTTGGCCCGGGCCAGGTCGAGATCGGCCTCCGAGATCGAATTTCGCCTGTGGAATTCCTGGGCCCGCTTCCACTCGCGTTCAAGTTGCTGCTGACGGATCGATTGCTGGTCGATGTCGGCCTTCGCCCGGCTGACGGCCGCCTTGGCCTGCTCGACCTGGGCGGCATACAGATCGGCATCGATCCGGGCCAGGATCGTCCCCTCTTCGATCTGGCTGCCGTAGTCGATCGACTTCGACGCCTCGTGCGGGTCTTGTCCCAGATCCTGGATGCGACCCGCGACCTGCGCGCCGACGTCGACCAGTTCCTCGGGTTCGATTGTCCCTGTGGCCGAGACCACCGCCAGCACGTCGCCGCGCTGTACCTCTCCCAGCCGGTACTCCACCGCCGGTCCTGCCGAACTCTGGGAGAGCCACCACCATGATCCGGCTCCCAGGCCCAAAACCAGCGCCAGCATCACCAGACGACGCATGACTTCAAAGACTCCGGTGCGAACGGGGTGCGCAATCTCGAACTGAGAGGATGGTATCACCGGATTTCCCGGGACAGAAGCGGGTTCCTGGTCCGTCTGCTGATTCCGGTCGACTCGCCCCCCGACGACCGCAAAGTCCGATTGCGACCGCAGGTGAAGGGAACGAAACTGTGCGGATTGTTCCGTTGTGCGTTGCCTGGTCCGGGTTGTTCTGTGCGGGGTTGTCCGTGGCGTCTGTTACGTCGTGCAAGCTCGTGTGAAGCGGCAGACGGTCGGTGCGGTTGGCGGCGCGCCAAGCGGCAGCCGGGCCAGAGGAACGGATAACATCCAGGGCCGGTGCGAAGTCGGCAAGCGACGGATTCCAACACGGCTCCGTGGATGGCGACTGGCGAAGGTGTGGCCACAAGGGGGGGCTGGATGAGGGAGGAATCTGGGTGCAGTCAGGGACGTGAGTCTTGAGGAATATGAAGGAGCAGCTGGTGCGGGACGGCGGTGAGAGCGAAACGATTGAGGCGATTTACCGCGAAACCCGCTTTCGGATCGAGCGGCCGTGCCCTGTCAGGTGTGGGGCGTTCGCGATCCTCTCGGCGTATGCCACCACCGGGGAAGTATGGCCCGAGGAGCGGAACCGGGCGCAGGATGCTGTTTTGGAGAGATGCCTCCGCGAGCGGGGGCTGGAGCCCTGGCGGATCACCGGGTACTCCCCGCGGACCGGACATGCTGAACCCGGTTGGGGAGCACCGCTCCCCTTGGCCGCGGCCCGGCAACTGGGCCACGATTTCCACCAGCATGCCATTTATTACGTTGATGAACAGGACGAGCTGTGGATCGTGGAGTGTGAGACGGGCCGAGCTCCCCTTTCGATCGGGCGGTTTACACCGCGCTGCGACCCGGGTGCGACCTGAGCCGGGGATCGGGGGGCGAAGCAGGACCGGTGCGGGGGCCTCCAGCCGGTTTCCCGGGTTCCAGGCGCAAAACCATTTCCGGGACGGGGGGCTGGCTGGGAGGTGCACGCCCCCGGGGGCTTGGTTAAGATTCTGCCACGGCAAATTTCGTGCACCCCTGTTCCCCTTGGACCGAGACGGTCAATCCATGACTGACACCCCGGCTGGCAGCGTCAATCTCGAATCGATCCAAAAGCTGCGCAAGGCGTTTGAGTCGATCAAGTCGCAGATGTCCCAGGTGATCGTGGGACAGGAAGAAGTGGTCGAGCAGCTGTTGATCGCGATGTTCAGCCGGGGGCACTGCATTCTGGAAGGGGTGCCGGGACTGGCCAAGACGCTGATGATCAGCACCCTGGCCCGCACCCTCTCGATGAGCTTCAGCCGGATCCAGTTTACCCCCGACCTGATGCCCGCCGACATCACCGGGACCGAAGTTCTGGAAGAGAACCGGAGTACGGGGAAGCGGGAGTTTCGCTTTCTCGAAGGCCCCCTCTTCTACAACGTGATTCTGGCGGACGAAATCAACCGGACTCCTCCCAAGACGCAGGCCGCCCTGCTGGAGGCGATGCAGGAACGGCAGGTGACGGTGGGTCGGGTCCGGCACCAGCTGACCGATCCGTTCTTCGTGCTGGCCACCCAGAACCCGATTGAACAGGAAGGGACCTATCAGCTGCCCGAAGCGCAGCAGGACCGGTTCATGTTCAAAGTGTTCGTGAAGTACCCCAGCTTCCGTGAGGAATTCGAGATCGCCAAGCGGACCACTGCCCTGCAGGCCGACAGCATCCAGCCGGTGCTGAGTGGCCCCGAGATCCTCGAGCTGCAGAGCATTGTCCGGCAGGTCCCCGCCTCGGATCATGTGATCGAATACGCCCTGGCGCTGGTGCGGCAGACCCGCGTGGGAGAGCCGGGAGTTCCCGAATTCATCGCCAACCAGCTGAGCTGGGGGGCCGGTCCCCGCGCGGTTCAGTACCTGCTGCTGGGAGGAAAGGCACGGGCGCTGCTCTATGGCCGCAGCCACGTGACGACCGAAGACATCCAGGCGCTGGCGGCCCCGGTGCTGCGGCACCGCATCGTTACCAACTTCGCCGCGGAGAGCGAGGGAATCACCACCGACAAGGTGATTGAACGGCTGGTGCATGAGACCCCCACAAAGGAAGGCGAGCTGACGAGTGACCCGCGATTCCAGAAGATTTTTGCCGCCTGAGGCGGTCGCTCGCGTCTCCCGTCTGGAACTGCAGGCCCGCACGGTCGTGGAAGGGTTCCTCTCGGGGTTGCACAAGAGTCCCTATTTCGGTCAGTCGGTCGAGTTCGTCCAGCACCGCGAATACGTGCCGGGCGACGACCCCCGCCGCATTGACTGGAAGGCCTGGTCCAAGACCGACAAGTACTACATCAAGCAGTACGAAGAAGAGACCAACCTGCGCTGCACGCTGCTGGTCGATGTTTCGGAATCGATGCAGTTTGCCTCGGGGGGGCAGAGCAAGTACGAGTACGGCTGCGGTCTGGCGGCCTGTCTCGCCTATCTGTTGCTCCGCCAGCAGGATGCCGTGGGCCTGGTGACCTTCGCCGAGGGGGTGCGGGCAATGCTTCCCATCCGCAGCAAGCGGAACCACCTCAACGACATTCTCGCTTCGCTCGATGTGCAGCAGCCGGGACAGAAGACCGACCTGTACGGGATTCTGGCGAAGACCGCCGATCAGCAGACCCAGCGCGGCATGATCGTGCTGATCTCCGACCTGCTGATTCCCCGCGACGGACTTTTCAAGGGGCTGCAGATGCTGCGGCACCGCGGGCACGAGGTGATGCTGCTGCACGTGCTCGACGATCAGGAGCTCGACTTCGACTACAACGGGACCACCAAATTCGAGGGGCTCGAGGCGATGGGGGACCTCACCTGCGATCCCCGCGCACTGCGCGAGGGATACCTCGCAGCGGTTCAGGCCTATCTCGATGATCTCCGCCGCCGCTGTGCCGGTGCCACCGTTGACTACCGCACCGTCCGCACCAGCGAAAACCTCGATGTCGTGCTGGCCCACTTCGTCAACAACCGCCTCGGCATGAAACAGACCACCCGCCGGTAACCTCCGGCACACCGTTCCGAGCGACTGGTTCTGAACGGACTCTCCCGCACACTGTGTGTTGTCTTCGCGACTTCCGCCCCGCAATTCTCCGCCGCAATGCCCATCTGGTTGCAAAACCTGTTTCTTCATCCCGGCTACGTGCTGCCGGGGGCACTGCTGCTGTTGGTGCCGATCCTGATCCACCTGATCAACCGCCTGCGGTTCAAGCGGGTGCGGTTCGCCGCGATGGAGTTCCTGCTGGCCAGCCAGCAGCGCAACCGCCGGCGGGTGCTGCTCGAGCAACTGCTTCTGCTGGCCCTGAGGTGCCTGCTGGTGGCGGGGTTGGTGGCCCTGGTGGCCCGGCCCATTCTCGATCCCCGGCAGTGGGCCTTTTTGCGAGGCGAGCGGACCCAGCACTTTGTGCTCCTGGACGACAGCGGCTCACAGCTCGACCGCTCGGGAGAGCAGACCGCCTTCGACGCCGCCCGCGACATTGTCCGACGGATCGCCGCCGAGGGTGAGCGCCAGCCCGACAGCCAGACCCTCACGCTGGTCCGCCTGTCAAATCCCGAGCAGCCGCTGTTCACTCGCGAGTCGATCAATCCCGACTTTGTCTCTCGGCTCGAAGCCGAGCTGCGGACCCTCCAGTGCACAACCCGTTCGCTCGACCTGGCTGAGGGCTTGGAGGCGGCGCGCCGGCAGTTGACCGAACAGCCGGGTACCGCGCGCAATCTGCACGTGATTTCCGACTTCCGGCGAACCGACTGGGACGACGACGCGGCACTCGCGGCCGAGCTGAAGCAGATCGATGCTGACGGGATCTCGGTGAACCTTGTCCGGACCGTTCCCGAATGGCATGGCAACCTGGGACTGACCGACCTGACGGGGGCGATTGACGTGGCGGCGGCGAATGTGCCGTTGCGGCTTGCAGCCACCGTGCGGAACTACGGCGAGCAATCGGTGCGCGACGTGCGGTTGTCGGTACAGGTCGATGGGCGGCGGCTGCCGCTCTCGGAGGCGATCGAAACCATTGAGCCGGGCCAGGAGGTTGTCCGGCAATTCGATGTGAAGTTCGAGCGGACCGGCCCGCATGATGTGCAGGTCTCGTTGCCGGCCGACGCCCTCGAGCAAGACAACCATCGCTTTCTCGCGATCAATCTGCCCGAAGCGAATTCGATCTTGATTGTCGACGGCAATCCGTCGGCCAGCGAGGCGTTCTACCTGGCCGACGCGCTGGCCCCCGCCCCGGGGATCACCGGCTTCGCCCCGTCGATCGAGACGGTCGAATACATCCGCCGGCACCCGCTCGACAAATTCCAGAGTATTTTCCTGTTGAATGTGGCCGAGCTGCCTCCCGACTCGGTCCGTTCCCTCGAACAGTTCGTGCAGCGCGGCGGCGGGCTGTGCTGGTACGTGGGCGATCAGGTGCGGGCGGCGTTTTACAACGACAAGCTGTACCGCGAAGGGCAGGGGCTGTTTCCCTGCCGGCTGGGAATTCCCGCCGTGCTGACGGTCGACGAGAATCTCGAACAGGCCGACGTTGAGTTTGGCGAGAGCCCGATGTTCGACGGGTTCCGCGGAGAAGACCGCACAACCGACTTCGCCAGCCGGCTGCATGTCGACCGGTTCTTCTCGGTGCCGCAGGGGTGGAGCGCTCCGGAGGGAGTGGAGGTGATCGCCACGCTGCGGAACCGCGCTCCCCTGATGCTGGAGCACCGGTTTGGACTGGGGCAGGTGGTCACCTGTCTGACCACAGTCGGTTTCGACTGGACCAACTGGCCGCTCGAACCGGGGGCCTATGTGCCATTGCAACTGGAAATCGCCAAGCGCGTCGCCCGCCAGCGGCAAGCACTCGAGGTGCGGGTGGTGGGAGAACCTATTCCCATCGATCTCGACGCGGGGACGTATGGGCCGCAGGTCGAGGTCTCGCCCCCCGATGGCACACGCATTCCCGTCACATTGAGCCTGGCGAACACCGAGGGAGGGGCTCCCGTCGAGAACTCGGCCCAGGCGGTGCGTTACGCCGGGGAATGGAAGGGGACGGATGAGCCGGGGTTGTATGCGATTGCCGCCCGCCGGCAGGATGGCACCGACGAGGTTCGGCGGATCTCGGTGAATGTCCCGGCGTCGGAAAGCCGGCTGGAGACCATCGGCAGCGATGTGTTGCGAAAAAGTCTGGCCGGAACCAACCGCGTGCAGGTGCACGATCCGGGCGATGTGAGCTGGCTGCGGGGGGAACAGAGTTCGAGCGACCTGACCGACTGGGTGCTCTTGGGTTTGTTGATCCTGCTGGCGATTGAGCTCGCGCTCTCGTACCGGCTGAGCTACCATCCGACACCTGCGGGGGCACGGGCATGAAGCTGAACTGGCTGTCGAAACTCTTTCCGGGCTGGCCCGCCTGGGTCGACTTCTGGACGACATTTGAATTCGGTCGCGAAGTCGACAGCGGCTGGACTGTCGCCCTGGCGCTGGCCCTGATCGCTCTGGTCCTCTTCTCGGGGTTCGTCTACCGCAAAGACACCCGCGAACTGGGTCCGTGGTGGAAGGTCTGGCTGTGGGGACTGCGGCTGGCGACGATCGCCACCCTGGCGGTGATCGCCCTGATGCCCCAGACCCGCCGCTCGCAGGAGTTCGCCGAGTCGTCGCGGGTGCTGTTCCTCGTCGACAGTTCGGTCTCGATGAGCCGGCAGGACCGCGAGGGGGAACTCCCCTCGCCGGGGACGACCATTCCGTCGCGGGCCGAGCAGGTGCAGACGCTCTTCGAGAAATCGGGCTTGCTGGAGCAATTGCGGCTGAACCACGATGTCTCGGTCTGGACGTTCGACACGCAGGTGGCGCGGCAGAGCGTCTTGCCGCGTGAATCACGCCGCCCCGAAGGACAGTTCGCCCCGACGCCTCCCGCCGGAGAGAGCCCCGCCGAACTGGCTCCCCCCAACTGGAGCGAGATTCTGCGGCCGCGGGGGCCCGAGACCCGACTTGGTGAAGCGCTGCTGCAGGCGGTGCGCGAGCAGAATGGGGACACTCTGTCTGGGATCGTGGTGATCAGCGACGGGCAGAACAACGCGGGAGTCGATCCGACGACTGTCTCGGATCTGGCGGTGACGGCGAAGGTGCGGGTCATTCCGGTCGGTGTGGGCAGCACACGCAAGCCGGTGGCGCTGCAGGTGGCCGAGATCCAGTCGCCCACGCATGTGCATTTGAACGACGGATTCACGCTCTCGGCATTTGTCTCGGGGCAGGGGCTCCCCCGGCAGCCGATGACGGTCGAGCTGCTCAGCAAGCTGGAACGCGACGAGGGAGAGTTTGCCGTCGTGCAGACGCGGGAAGAACTGTTGCCCGCCGATGGAGCCCCGGTGAGCCTGAGCTTCAACTACATACCCAGCGAACCAGGGCGGCGGATCTTTCGTGTGCGGGTCCGTCCGACGACGGTGATTCCCGACCTGGGGAACGACCCGATCCAGGACGAGGTGGCGATCGAGGTGGTCGACCGGAAGAGCCGGGTGCTGCTTTTGGCCGGCGGCCCGATGCGCGATTACCAGTTCGTCCGCAACCTGCTGTTCCGAGACAAGTCGATCAGTACCGATGTGCTGCTGCAGACCGGTGTCGTGGGGATCAGCCAGGAGTCCGACAATCTGCTGTTTGAGTTCCCCAAGACGCGGGAAGAGCTGTTCAACTACGACGTGATCGTCGCATTCGATCCCGATTGGCGGAAGATTGCCGGCGACGATGGCCAGCCGCTGCAGCACCTGGCCGAGTGGTGTTACGCCCAGGCGGGGGGTTTGATTCTGGTGGCGGGTGAGGTGAACACCCCCCGGTTGGCCACAGCGACCGACCAGGTCCGCGAGGCGCAGTCGAAGCTGCTCGAGATGTACCCGGTGGTTCTCGACGTCGCCCGCATCTCGGAAGAGGAAGATTTCTCGCAGGCTTGGCCGGTGGAATTCACCCGCGAGGGACTCGAAGCGGGCTTTCTGCAGATCACCGAGAACTCGGCGACGTCGCTCGCGGCGTGGCGCGAGTTTCCCGGGATCTTCCGCTGCTTCCCCACCAACAGTGTGAAGGGGGCGGCGACAGTCTACGCCCGCGTGGCCGATGGTCGCGCCAGCGAGTTCCCCGTCTTGTTCGCGTCGCAGTTCTACGGCGCGGGGCGAGTGCTGTATGTGGGCAGCGGCGAGCTGTGGCGGCTGCGGGCGGTTGAAGAAACGTACTACGAACGGCTCTGGATCAAACTGCTGCGGGAGGTGGGTCAGGGTCGGCTGTTGCGGGGGACCAACCGCGGGATCCTGCTGCTGGAGAAGACGCAGTATCCACTCGGTTCGACAGTTCCCTTGCGGGTGCGGCTGCTCGATCCGCAGTTCAAGGATTATGAGGCCGACCAGGTGTCTCTGGAGCTGATCGACCCCGCTGGCAAGCCGCGGAATCCTCCACTGACCCTGCAGGGAGACAAGGCCCGGCCGGGGCAGTTCACCGGCTCGTTCATCGCCGGGGCCCCGGGGACCTACAAGCTGGAACTGGCCATTCCCGATTCGAGCGACAAGCTCACCGGCAGTGTCTCGGTGCGGCTGCCGAACCTCGAGTTCGAACATCCCGAGCAGAACGAGGCGGGGTTGCGGCGGCTGGCCCGGAATGAAACCGGCGGCCTGTATCTGACCCTCGCGAACGTCGCCCAGGAACTGCCTCAACTGCTGCCCGACCGGTCGCAGGTGCGGGTCCAATACGACCAGCCGAAGTCTCTGTGGGACCGCGAGTGGGTGATGTACCTGCTGATCGGGCTGCTGGGGGCCGAATGGCTGACACGCAAACTGTTGAAGCTGGCGTAGGGAAAGGCATCGGGAGGAGGGCGATGGGTGATTTCCAGCCCTCCGTTCCCGTCAGGGCTTGAGCCACCGGGCGAGCACGGTAAACGCCTCCCGGCCGGCAACGAAGTGTCCCCCTTCGAAGATCTCGAAGGTGGCCCGTTCGGCAATTCCCAGCCGGTCGTACCAGCCCTGCACGATCCGGAATTCGTCCTGGGCGATTTTCCAGTACGAGACCCGGTCTTCCCGGCCCTGCTCGATGTGCAGCACGCGGGGGCAGATCAGCGAGCAGATGTCGGCATCGGCGAACTCGGTCGCCTGCCGGCTGAAGAATGGGTAGTTGTAATCGACCTCAATGTAGGCCGTGTAATGGGGTGACGGGCGGACCATCTTCACCGTCGATTCCATGAAGTGCCCGCTGACCACGCAAGCGGCCAGCCGGCGGTCGAGAGCGGCGGCGTACATCGCCGTCCGGCCTCCCCAGCTGATGCCATACACCCCCATGCGGTCGGCTGCCACGTCGTCGCGCGAGACGATGTAATCGACCGCACGGAGCATTTTGAACTGTTCGAGCCCCTGCATCCGCTGCCCCACCATGATCGCCTTGCGATCGAGCCAGTCGCGCTTCTTCGCGCCGTTCATCATCACCGGGGCGAAGACCACATATCCCCGCTCGACCGCCTGCAGGCCGAAACGATTGTGGTAGTCGGTCCGCTCGACCAGGCCGCAGACCAGTTCGGGAGTTCCCTCCATACCATGCAGGGCCAGCAGGGCGGGGCGGGGCCCGGCGAATTGCTTCGGCACCAGCAACACGCCGTAGACGTCGACCTGGTCGAACGCCGGGATCCAGACCCGCCACGCCGTGTGGGTCTCGGTCTCGCGGACCTTCTCGGTCCGCACCGGCCGGTCGGGGGCCTGGTAGGGCATTCCGCCCAGATACTGCGAGAACTTCTCGCGCCAAGGGGCGATCGAGCGTTCATACGCGGCGACCGAATCGAAGTCGCGTTTCCACGTCTGGGCCCGTTGCGGGTACGACGCGTCGAGCAGCTTGTCGAAGTAGGTGTCGAGCTGCGCCCGCTGTTCTTCCTGGTAGGTTTTCTCCAGGTCTTCCTGGCTGGTTTGGGCCCCTAGGGGTGGTGTCAGGCCGACACCTGCCAGCACCGCGACCGTCCATCCCAACCGCCACATGTCACGCCCGGTCATGCCGCACACTCCTGTGTCAGAAACTGATCCGACCAACGCGGAAAGTTTTCCAGACTGCGTCTTGGGGCCCGCCTCCAACGGTCAGCGTCCGCCGGTCAGCCAGGGGAAGACTTCGTACTTGAGGGCCAGCAGGGTGAAGTAGCCGAAGAATCCGCAGCCCCAGACCATCGCCAGGAACCGCAGCGGCGTCATCGACAGGCTGCGGGAGAGGATCTTGTTATTGAGGTACAGCAGGATGACCGTGTAGATGAACATCACGCCGCCGTTCATCGCGGCCGAGGTTTTCAGCAGGAACATCGGCTGGCGGAACTGCGGATAATACTCCCCGGCCAGCAGGATGGCTGCACCGATGGCAATCTCGGTCCACAGCAGCACGAAGTACAGCCGCGATTGCGACCAGGAATCGTTGTTCCGCAGGAAGTTCACCTTGAGGATGTCGGTCGAGATGCGGACGGTGGCGTCGAGCACCCCCAGCTCGGTGGTCAACAGCAGGGCCATCCCCATCACGAAGAACATCGTGCGGAAGAATTTTCCCAGCAGGGGATTCGAGAACCCCGCCTCGATCAGGTTGGCCTCGCCCCAGATGAAGTTGAGATCTTCGCCGAAATTGGCCGCCTCGGGGCGAATCTGTCCCTCGGCGTCGTAGAACAGTGAATACGCCAGCAACGCCAGCAGTACCAGGCAGGCGACACAGGTGAGGAAGAAGCTGAAAAAGTGCTCCAGGTTCGCCGCCCGCCACCAGTCACGCCAACGCCGCATGTTCTCGGGGGTGTGTTTGAAGTGATACCCCACGTCGGCAATCGCCTCTTCATTGCCGGTGATGGGGCTGGTGATGCGGCCGATGTATTTCCCCATGCCATAGCCCTTGTCTTTGATGAAGTTGCTCTGGCCGAGGTTCATGGTTCCGCCCGCCCCGGCGAACGCCAGGGCTCCCAGCAGAGCCATCTGCTCGAGGCCCGACTCGGGGCCGGGCATTTCTCCCAGGCTGAGCGACCCCCGCAACAGGGCGGTGATGGCATACGGTTGAATGAACAGCACGCCCAGCACGCAGGCGCAGACCACAATCAGCAGCACCAGCCACGATTGCAGCCGCTCCACCGTGTTGTAGACGACCGGGCTGGAGGTGAGCACGAGTCCGATGAGCACAAGAGTGCCAATCGCGATCCAGTTCACGTATTTGGTCTGCAGCTCGAGGCCGCCCGTCTTGCGCAACCGCAGCGTCAGTTGGTCGATCGCCTCGTTCCAGGCGGGATCGGCCGACAGCCCCCGCAACTGCTGTTGCTGTGGTGCCGCCAGAGGCCCGGTCCAACGCAGTTCGGAGGCGCCGCCGGTGGTCTCGACCACTGAGGCGTGCTCACTCAGGTCGGTGGGCAACTCGGGAACGGGACTGACCAGCAAGGGCACCGCGGTCACCAGGGCTTTGGTCTGCGCTCCGAAGACCAGCCAACTCAGCAGCTTCCCCGCCCCGGTCGCCCAGCCAGGCCAGATCCAGGGAAGGATGTTCAACAGCAGCATCACCGGAGCCCACCACCGGCTCAGCCGGCAGAACCCGGTGATGGCGCTTTCTCCCGTCGCCAGGGTCCACCGCTCGATCTCGAGATTGATGAAGTACTGGGTAATCACCCCCAGCAGGCAGGCCCAGAAAAAGACAAACCCGCTGCGATAGGTGATATAGGGCCAGAAGACAAACTCTCCTGAGCCCAGGGCCAGCCCGGCCAGAATGACACTGGGGCCGACGAGTTGGGTCCAGGGGGGGGCCTCGGGAAGATCGCGGTACCGCAGCGGGGGAAGCGTTTTGTGCGGAATGACGTCGTCGGGAACCAGTTCTTCCATGTCCGCCTGTGCCATCTTCCCACCCCCAGGATCGACTGCTCTGTTTTCTCCCGAGTCGCGGGGGAGAACACCGGTGTACGCCCTCCCGCCACATCACCGGGTCACCCGGAATGGGGTTGTGTTTCCCCTGACTGACAAGTGAGCGGGCCGCATCCTATCGTGTCGGGTTTCTGCCCGGCCAGCGACGCCCGGGAGGTGAACTTTCCCCAGGCAGACACCGCCGCGAATGCGTCGTTTTGTTTGTACGCAAACTGAATTGCACCTTGACCTTCCGCTGAAGTGACAGGTACAAATGGGGAGTAGTTTCGGTCCAGTCGCCTGTGTCGGGAGGATCCCGATGAAC
>Ga0315904_10004472_pt1 | contig 19929 bp, 30 predicted proteins | sample LakEriMetagenome_6_FD_203529 | JGI IMG/M metagenome (GOLD analysis project Ga0315904, IMG submission 203529) | Freshwater fungal communities from buoy surface, Lake Erie, Ohio, United States - Buoy 12 MA120 | ecosystem: Environmental > Aquatic > Freshwater > Lake | place: USA: Lake Erie, Ohio...
GCCTCCATTTTGCTGACCAAGTTCGCGCAGGCGAAGGCTTCGATCTCACAAAGAGCGACCGTGCGCAGATTTCGGATAACTCGGTGCAGTCCAATCTCAATGCCGCCGTATCCGGCACAAAGGCCGATGTGTGTAATTGTTTTGGGAGTATCCACATTATTTCTTTCCCTTCATAGTGTTCTGATTCCGCTCGATGTATTTCCGCACGCGCTCCATGTCAGCCTCCGCCTCCGCCTGTTCCTCGAGGCCGTAGGTGTGCCGGTATTTCGGCAGCGGCTCGGCGCGCTGAATGCGCGGCCCGATCGGGCAGGCATTGGCGCAAATGGCTAGTCGGAGGGTGATTTCAGGGAGCATGGGTTTAAAGAATTGGCGCTCTGGAAAAAATGTAGAGGCGCGTATTTGGATGCCATGGCCCCGGATTCATTGACTGCAATATGCAGGCATGATCTTCGGCAAACTTCTCAGCGAGTTGCAAATGATCGCCATAAGGTTGCGTAATAACGCTCCTATCTCTTCCGATCTCTATGCTGCCCCAATGATCCCATAGCCCGTGATAATCTCGGTCGTTTATGAAATGCATCATATGCGACTCTCCCTTTTGCCACTTCCCCTTGCTGATCGCTGTTTTACGAATTGATGTTTTAAACCAGATCGGGATATGATGATGCTTGTAAGTCGGATTATATTCTAATACAGCGGCATGGCCTGTTTTAGTTTTCATGATTTATTTATTAAAACTAAAAAAGCTCTCCCCAGACAAAGTTTCCCTATATTCAGGTATCGCCATCAAAGCGGAATGCATAGCTTCCGGCTTAACCCCATCCCGACAAACGATGTGCCATGCCTCAATGTATAATTGAAGTAGCATTTGTCTTTTATTTAGCTTTTTACTACTAAATGACCCCATGCCTCGCCATCCGCTACAGGCTCCAACCGTGTTAACTAATTTAAAAAAATTGCAATAGCCTTTGTCTGGCCATGGGATCACCACTACTTGTCCTGGTGTTCCATAATGTCCATCACGCAATGAGTTCCATGCAATCATTGCAGATTTTAATGGGACATCTATAAAAGACGGGATTCTGCAAGCATCTAATTTTTCAAGAATGTCAGAATTTGTTTTTTCCATAATTAAAATGCGCGTATCTACGCCGCGCCCCGGAGGCTTGAATCAGAACGGGATGTCGTCGGTTTCTTTGGCGGGTTTGGCCTTGGGCGCGGGAACCGAGGATTTGGGTGAAACCCAGCTGTCGATCTCGTGGTATCCCGTGTCGTCATTAAGCTCCACGATCACCGTGCCGGTGCGCCCGACGAGGTGCTCCGGCTCGACGCTTGCGTCCTCGTTTGGGATGATGGCAAAGCCCAGCGCCTCGCGGATTTGGTCGATCTTCCAGGCCGACTTGACCGTGAAAACCATGTTGTCGTAGATCGTGCCGCCGTTGGTGCCGTCTGGGAGTTTCACCCGGCACTTGAGGCGGATGTATTCGTTTCCGGTGCGGTCGCTGATCTTAAGTTCCGCGCCCTCGATCTCGACCTTGTGTTTTCCTGGCGTGATCTGTGGCGCTTGGGGTTCTTGTTGTTTGTAGGTAGGCATATTATTTTTTGGATTTGATTTGGCGCAGGGTGTTTATCGGTGACCCTGCTTTCACCGCTGACTCATCCACTTCGACACCGGCGTCGGCGCAGAATTGGCGAAATTTGTCGGCGCTCATTTTCCCGCCGAGGGCGAGGATGAGCGTCTCTTTGCTGACATTGGCGGAGGCCCGAGCGATGGCATCGGCCTCCACGAACTGACGCCCCGCGCCGGTCGTGACCTTCCAGCCGGGGATGTCCTCACCAGCGGCGAGGCGTTCCTTGAGCGCATCGAGAACCGGCTCGGCGATCTGCTTTTCCGCCAGCTTCCAGTTCGCGGCGAAGGCGGATAGCTCGACCGGATTGGCGAGGATTTGGTCGCGGATGTCGGAGAGCGCGAGGTCGGACTTGACCAAGGCCAAAGCCTCGGAGGATTGACGCACCAAGGCCCGGCACGAGTTGGCATGAGCGCACCAGCCGCAGTATTCATTCGGCGTCGGCTCCGCTAACCGGCTGCTGGCGTTAGCGATCACCGCCGAAACGGTCGCCTCGGCTTGCTCGCGGGTGAAGGTGTAGGTGCGGCGGAGGCGTTGGTCCACATAGACGACATGAGCCGTCCACGAGTCGGCGAAATGCTCGTGCATGCAGGCCAGCGCGTAGGCCGCGAGCTGCTGGCGGTAGTTGCGAACTTGGCCGCACTTGATGTCGGACACCCATTGCGCCCGAACGCATACCGCGTCGGCTGTTCCGGGTTTGGAAAGGCCCGGCACCTCCATGCCGAGATGCTCCTCCCGCGTCTCGACATGGTAGCCACCCGACAGGGTCCGAAGTTCGTCCACGCCCCACCGAGCGACCGCCTGATCTTCGGCGGCGAGGCCGTCGTAGGTGGTGGGATCATCCACCATAAGCTCGCGGATCGCCTTGTCGATCAGCGTTCCACGCTCTGCAGCTGGGCTGGTGCCAGGTGCGCCCGTAAACAGGGCGCACTCGGCCAGCTTCGGCAGGGAGGAAGGGGAGATTTCCTTGGTGCTCACGCTGCACCACCTTTCTCCAGTTTTTCAAGCCACTTAAACTCCGGGGAGTCTGGGTCTACTGGCCATCTATCAATGGTCCAATCGCTATTTCTTATTACATCAGAAATTAGCGTTTGAAGATCATTTACAAAAGTTTCAGAATGATTTGCGCAAATTAGCGTTGATTCATAAATCTTAAGCAAACGGTCTAAATCTTTAGATATCAGTAAGGGTTTGCGTTGTTTTTTGGCTGCTTCCTCCGTGCCCTCTGTGTTCTCTGTGGTTAATCCGCTCACGCCGCCACCTCCATTTGTGCGGTCGCCTTGGAGATGAGCGCTTGCGGGCGGGATTTGATTTGTGCCAGCAACTTCGGCGAGGCATTGCGCCAGGTCTCGCCCTCTTGGATGGATCCGTTGCCGGTCAGGAAGGCATTCACCGCCTCCTCGTTAGCTTCCAACAACTCCATGGCCGCCATCGTCTCGGCACCGAGGATTTCGACAGGCGCCGAGGTTTTGGGTGCAGGTTTCCCGAACACATGCGCCACCGATTCCCATTCCATCGGCAACTCCTCAGCCAAGCCCGAGCGAGTCTTCGCGTCGTAGGCTGCCGAGTGCGTGGTCAGGATGATGCGCTCTTTTCCACCGATGCCCTTGGCCTTGCCGTTTTCCTGAGAAACGGCTTTCGTTTTGAACCGGAAGAACCACAACTCATCCGCCCATTCCTTAACCAGCGGGCTGGACTGCTTCGAGAGCTTGAGTTCGTAGCGGTCGTATGCGGCGAGAATGTCCGGCGGCTCCGTGCGCTGCACCTTGGAATGAGCCAGGACAACCACATGCTTGCCCGCATCGATCAACGAATCCAGCGCGGTAAGTAATATGGAAACTTTTTCCGCTGCCATGACCCAGCCCTTGCCGAAGCCGAAATCCTCGACGCTCTGTTTCTTGTATGTGGCGAGAAGGTCTTGAATTGCGAGCCGCTCCGCCCAATCTACAGAATCAACTACAACCGTCTCGTAGTCCGTAGACTTAGCCTCTTTGATACGATCACCGAGTTCCTTCCAAGTGGAACAATTTTCTGCACGATCCACATCGAGATGGGCACTTCCACCCTCGATGTCGAGAAAGAGAGGATTTGGGAACTTGCTGGCGAAAGTCGTCTTGCCGACGCTTTCGACCCCGTAAATGACCACTCGCTGTGGTCGTTGTTGTTTGCCTTTAATTATTTTCATATCACTCAATTTGTGCGCGTTGGTTGGATGCGCGCCCCCCGTCACCTGCCCTCTCGGGCGATGCTGAAATTTTATTCTTTCGACGGACTCACAGCCGCCGCTTGCCAAAGGAGTTCGAGCGTTGCCCACTGGCAGTGCTTGAAGCACTCCGAGCACACCGGCCCGAGGTCGTTATCTACCTGATCGGCTTCGCCTTGGCAGATGGCGCACCTAGTCATCGAAGTCCTCCAGGTTCTCGCAGTCCCACTCAGCCCAGCGGTCTTCTTTCTCACGCAATTTGCGGAGCCGGTTGAGGATGTCCCGTTGCCCGAGGCAGTAAGAGGCGTAGCAACTGCCAAGCGTCACCAGCGCCAAGAGAAGGCCGGCCGTGGCGCTCATCGCACGACCTCCACGCGGTTAGGAACGCCGCCGAATTGTTGAGCGAAACGCTCCCGAGCCTCGAAGGCCGAGAATGCCCAGAAATACTCCCCCACCCTGTGCCGAAGGAAATTCAGCCCCTCGCAGTGCCAGAGTCGCTTTTTCATCGGGCGAGCCTCCATGCGATGACCGCCGCGATGGCGATCGGGCCGAATTTAAAAGCCGCGTCGATCGAGTAGCCGAGGCAGCGGAGAAGAGTTTCGCAGTCCATCACGCGGCCCTCCTTTTGCGTGTTGGGACCGTCGTGCGATTCGCGGTGGAGGCGTTGCGGTAGCCCCACCAATCCAAAAACGACTGGCGGACGATATGCCAACCCCCGCACCGGCCGCGTGGCATCGAGGCGCAGAACTCGCCTCGCTTGATGTAGTCGCGGATCGAGCGGGAAGAAAAACCCGTGAGGCGCTTTGCCTCGTTCATGTCTATGTAAACATCGGAGAGGTTCATTTCTTGGCCCTCCGTTTTTCGTTGCTCACTTGTTGGCGAATCGCCGCCGCGATTAAGCGACTGATCGGTGTTCCCTCGTTTTGCTCTGACTTCTGGCGGAGCCATTCCGCGAGTTCGTTCGGGAGGCTCACGCTGGTTTTTGTGTATGCGCTTTGCATGGTGCTACCGATATCCTTGGTGCTACCGGTAGAGCAATAAAAAAAGTCAATGGGGTGTTTACCCCATACGAAGATTTCTATTGACATCCGCATGAACACTAGGTTTGCGGGCGAAAATATTTTTCAGAAAAATTTTGCGCGGCAGTGTGCGCGGTGCTACTAGTGGGAATATATGAAAGAGAAAACGCACAAGAAATTGAACATCTCTTTACCAAATGATCTGCACGCTTGGGTGATCAAAAGGCAGGCCGAAGAAAACAAAAAATCGAGGCTCTCCAAGACCGCAATTTCAACCATCATTGCTGACGCAGTCGAGCAGGCGAAAATCAGAGAAGAAAACGAAAAAATCTTGATGCAAGATCAGCCCGCTAGCAAAGAAGAGACTGCGGTAACTGCCCGACACTCCTCTCCTACCATCTATACAAAAAAAACTAGGGGAAAATAAAAAAGCAGAATATCTTTTTTGTATGCGCACATAACAGCGCTAAACCCGCCACCACGCCCGCCAGTCCGCTTTGCGAGACGGCACCGCGTAGGTTTTGAGAACGAGCGCCGTTGAGGAATGCCCCATCTGGTGCGCGGTCTTGCCAGCATCCTGGCAGCGGCCAAGGTGGTAAGTGGCGAACGAATGGCGCAGGGCGTTCTCTGGAAGCATGGCCCACGGCACCACGCCCTCGTTGTTGAGCCGCTCAATCAAAGCCTCCCTCTCCCGATAAAGCCGGAGCGATTTCGCCGGCACGATCAGGCCGACTTTTCCCTTAAAAAAATCCTTCCGCTTCTTCATCGGCTCCGTGAAATCCACGATCCGCTCCGGCAGGCCGCTTGATTGTTTCGAGACTTCCCGCCGAACCTCAATCTGGCCGGTCTTGGGATCGACATCCTCCCAGCGCATGCGATGGACCTCGATGGACCGCAACCCAGCAAAGGCACCGAGAAGAAACCAAGCCCGAAGCGCATTCGACATCTCCGCATCCAGAATCGACCGCAGTTCCTTCGCAGAAATCAGTGACCTCTTCGACTCCGCCTCCGGCGCAACCACCCGGCGAAATGGATTTCGGTCGAGCAACTCCATATCCACGCACCACCGAAAAAAACCAGAGGCATATCGATGCCACCCCGCCCGCGTCGTCGGCGCGCCTTGAACCTTGGCAAAGACCCGAGCCGCCTGCATCGGAGTGACCGCCGCCACCGCGCCAGGGAAAGCATCCAAAAGCTCCCCGCAAATCTTTTCCAGTTTGTCCCTGTGCCGCTCCGAAGACCCCGCCTTGGAGGCCAGATAATCCCGCACCGCGGATTTCATCGACATACCCCTCGCCTGCTCCTCCAAAAGCGAATCGGTCCCACCCTTCTGAAGTTTCTCCAAAAGCCCCGGCCCCGCCGCCCAAGCCTCCGCCTCGGTGCGATAAAACCGGCGAATGCGACGGCCAAAAATTTTCTGCGGAATCGTCAGCTTCCAAGGCGTTCCGGATCGTTGAGGGTAGGGACTGACAATAAAGGCGCTCATGGTCTGTTGCCCACTTGTTGCCCGTGTTGCCCGAAATCTCAACTATTTTCTTCCACTAGCCGCCACATCCCTCCCGTTGTTGCAAGAAGCCAACCACCCGCCAACCCGCATAAAACCTAGCTCAAATCGTCGCAAGTCACTCTGCCGGCGGCGGGACTCGAACCCGCACTCCGCTTTCGCGAAAACGGATTTTAAGTCGCTTTCTTGGGTTTGTTTTTCAATGACTTGCGGTCTTGTTGCCCGGTGTTGCCCTGTTCTATCAAATGGGCCGGTAGAAGTTCACATTGGCTCGACGGCCATTGACCAAAATTTTGGCGACTTTCTTTTCGAGGATACCAGAGCGGACGCCTTTATCGGCGAGCTGGCGACCGGCTTCGCCTTTCAGCTTTGATAGCTCGGAAATTTCCATGTTGGTCATCCAGCCTTCCTTTTTCAGTTCGGAGGGGTCGCATGCGGCCGTCGACTGAAAGAATGCGCCCCAGGCTTTTTCTACGGCAGAAGCCACGGTTGGTTTTTTTGTCTTTCGCACAGGTTGACGGTTGTTGAGTTGTCGGTGAAGTAGCCCCACGCGAAGCCAGACGAGTGGGCCAATGACGCTCGGCGGGTGGAGCTGTAGTCCATGTCGAGATTGCAGATCGCTCCGAGGCAGTAGCCGGTGGGAGAATCGATGCGGCGGCCGCGCTCGATGCCGACGCGGTGGAGGTGGGCCATGATAACTTTGCCGTATGTCTCGGCGTGGTCGCGGATGGCGCTGACATTGCAGCTAAAGCCGTGGACCATGGCGAGGTCTCCCAGCCGGTGGACGCCTTTGGTGTTGTGGTAGGGGTAGATTTTCGCCTTGAGCTTTTTGGCGCAGTCTCCGAGTTCGTTGAGAACGGTCTGCGCGGCGTGAGCGTGGACGGCGTTGGGGGATTCGGCCATGCGGTTCAAGCGGGCCTCGTGGTTTCCGAGCATTATGACATTCGGAGAAAATTCATAGAGGAACGAAATTCCCTCGCTGACATCTTGGGCGATGTTGCGGGCACGGTCTTTGCTGTCCACATCAGAGGCGACGCCCCCCCGCATGGCGGCTAGGTCGATAAAATCGCCCAGATGCACACGGAAGTCTGGACGAAATTTCTTGGCAAAATCCAGCACAGCGCGGCGGCTTTCGGGGCAGATGAGTTCGCCGTGTGAGCACCCGACAGCCATCCACTTTTTCCATTTTTTTACGGGTGTCATGGGAGGTCGGGGATTTCGTTGTCTTTGCGAAGTTCCCAGATGTAGCTGCGGATTTTTTCGAGGGTGTCCGGGCAGGCTTGGCAGTCGCGGCCTTCGTCGTCTCGCCATTGCCGAAATTCTCCGCTGCCATGTTTGAGGAAGGCGCGGATTTCTTGAAGGAGGTCGTCGATTATTAAAATGGAGTCCATGCCCTTGACGGCGCAAATGTGCTCGGTGCGTTCTTCGGGCAGGGTGAACTCGAGAGTGGCTTTCACGCTTCTTCCTCCTCTTCTTCGTCCTCGTCTTCTTCCTCGTAGGGCCAGAGCAGGTCTTCGGCTTCGCGGGCGAGGGATTTCGCGGCGTAGTCGTTGCCGAACTTGAAATCCATGTTGTAGGTAGTGCCCTCGTCCTCCCAAGACACCACGCAGATGCCATGCGCGAAATGCTCGGCGAGTAACGAACGCGCTTGCATCATCACGGCCTCGCGGTCTTTTGGCGGGGCTGTTTTTTTTGCCATTACAGGACGCGGTTAAGTGCCGCTAAAAGCGCGGCGTGGGCCGATGGGGAGCAGTCGTCTTTGCGGCCGGGGGCGATGTCGGCGTGGCGGAGGATGTTTGCGAGGGGGATGTTGTTTTCGCGCAGGATGGGGAGGAGGTATTCGACGGCGGAGAGGAGGGCGTCTTCGCTCAATGGGGTCGAGTAGGTGTCCCCTTCCCATGCCATGCCGATGCTGAATGAGTTGACATCTTTGCGGCCTTGCCACGAGGAGACTCCGGCGTGCCAGGTGCGTTGGCTCGGCAGGGCGAGGGCGGTGCGTTTGCCGTTGCGAGCGATGATGCAGTGGTAGCTGACTTTACTGACGGGGTCGGAGCACCATGAGACGGATCCGGCATAGGCTCCGGAGGTGTGGTGGAGCACGACATGAGTCGGTTTAATGACGCGGCCGGCGCTGATGTTGGGCGTGCGCTTGTTGGTTTGCTGGTAGTATTTCGGCTCGGGCTTGATGGTGCCGGAGGTTTTGGCGGGGGAGGTTTTGGGTGGCTTCGCGGGCTTCGGCTCAGGCGCGGGCGCGGGGGATTGCGCTGGCTTGGGCAACATGAAAAAGCGAGCGAGGAGGCTGATCATTTGTCTTTCAGCGCGGGCAGGGTTTTTTGGAACTCCCCAAGGGCGTTCCAGAGGTCTCGGTTGGCGGCTTCGCTTTCGGTCAGGCGTGGCTCGAAGCGGACCGTGGCGCGGATGTGGAGCGTTCCGGCCTCGCCGATCCGGTCGCCGAAGGGAGGCATCGGGACGGCTACGCAGGAGGTCAGGAAGGCCATTGCGAGGAAAAGCCAGCCGAGGATCATCAACACGGCGGCGACTTGCTTGGGGGTCATTTTTCTTTTCGCAGGAGATTGATCAATCCCACGAGGCCGAGACCGGCCGCCACGATTTGGTTCTGAAGCTCGGGTTCCAAACGCAGGCCCAGAGCCGTGGCCACCAAAATTGCACCCCTCCAGGAAGACGACTCGGCCGCTCTGTCGAGAATGTAAAAGATTGCTTTCATGCTTCGCGGCGGGGTGTCAAAGGATCACGGGCGGTTGGCGAGGATTTGCTCGATGCGTTTGGTTCGCTCGTCGATGCGGGCCAATGTCTCGGCGCGGTCGGCGGCGACGGCTTCGATTTTTTGCAAGCGGGCTTCCTGCTTTTCGTTTTCGATCTCCACGCGGGTGACTTTTTCGGGGAGAATCCACCAAGCCTGGCTGATCGAAAATATCGTGGCGACGAGCGCCAGCGCGGCGATGGCCTCCCCGATGGAGAGGCGCACGCCGGGGCGATTGCGGACGGTTTCCGTGGACATCTTAGCTATTAGCCTGGGCGATGAGATTTCCGACGATGGCGGTTGTCGCCACATTGGCGAGGCGCTCGGTGTTGAGCGCATCGGTTTTGACCTTTATCGCTGCGACATCGCTGTTGGCTGGCGCGGTGTAGGCGCTGCCTGCGAGGCGGGTGCTCACGGCTTGGTCGACTCGGGCCAACTCGGTGGCGAGCTCGGAGCGAACTGCCGTGGCCACGGTGGCGGCGCTTGGGGCTGTCGCACCGCTGACCGGGGCGTCGAGGCGAGCAAGTTCGGTGGCGAGTTCCACGCGCACCTCGTCGGCGATGGCGGCTGCGGTTGGGACGGTTGGCGCATTAGTGAGGGTCGTGACGGTCGCCAAGGTGCCGGATGGCGCGAGGCGTGAGCTGATGGCGGCGTCGATGCGGCCGAGTTCGACAGAAAGCTCGGTGCGGACTTGGCTGGCGATTTCGGCCTCGGTCGGGACATCGGGCGAGTTGGTCAATGTTGTGACCGTGCCGCCGGTGATCTCTTTGGTGCTGGCGCTCCACACGGCTGTTGCCACAGAGGCCGCGCTCGGAGCGGAATCGGTCGGGATGCTGTCGATCTTGCCTCCGGTGCGCTCGAGGTCGCTGCGGATGGCTGCGACGAGGGCGATTTCGTCCACATTCTGGTTGCCGATGGCGCCGACGAGGGCGTTGAGCACGGCTTGTCCGTCGTTCTCGTTGAGCAAGCTGCCTTCCACGGCGGTGGCGATTTGCGCGGTGGTCGGCGGAGTTGTGTAGTCTGCATCTGCCAAACGGCTCGAGATATTTTGATCGATGCGGCCAAGCTCGGTTCCGAGTTCCGTGCGAACGGCTGTGGCGACCGTGCTGGCGCTCGGCGCGGAGGTTGGCGCGGTGTAGTCTGCATCTGCCAGACGGCTGGAGATCGTGGCATCCAGATTACTGAGCTCTGTCAGCTCGGCGCGCACGGCTGAAGCCACAGCGGCGGCTGTCGGGGCGCTGGTCGGGGCTGTGTAGTCGGCATCTGCGAGGCGGCTCGAAATCGTGGCATCGAGGTTGGCCAATTTGGTCGAGTTAGAATCCAGTTCCTGCCGGATTTCGACTGCTGTCGGTCCGCTCGATGTGGTAAGCGTGCGTGTTGCCGCGCCCCACACTGCCGAGGCCACGGCTGCGGGATCGAGGACGGCTGTGCCGGTGGTCTGCATTGTTGCGCCTGTGCCTGCGGTGACGCTGTGCGTATCCGGCACGGTGAATGTCACCGATGTTCCAGACACCACCGAGGCGATGGTGTAGGTGCTGTTCCACTCGGCGTTGCTCGCGCCGGTCACGGTAAACTCATCGCCTACGACCAGCGGGTAGCTGTAGGCCAGCGTGGCCGTGGCGGTCGTGCCGCTGCGGGTTGCCGTGAATGGCATGCTTGGCCCGTAGTTGACCGAGAGCGCCACCGATCCGCGAGCCGGGACGGTGAGGCTGCCGGTGAGGGTGCCGCTGGCGTAGCTTACGCCGCTGCGGACATCGGTCGGATTGGCTTGGCCGAGGTTGTTGTCGGCGGTGAACATATCCACATAGGTGCCGATTCCGTTTAATGCGTAGCGTGTGCGTGCATTAAGCGGTTGTGAGTTAAGAAAATATCTAGTTGCATATACCGCCGCCGTTCCGTTGGCGCTATTGATAAAAGAGCCAGAAAGGCGGTTCGTTGCGCTAGTGTTAGATGATATAAAACCATTAGAGCCATTAGTTGCAGTTATGTCACCAATGATTGTAAATGCTCCAGTAGAGGCGTTGTTAGCACCAGCAGCGGAGGCTCCTGCCGTCACATTCCCGGTTACAGAGATAGTTCCTGTGGACGCATTATTTAACGCAGAGGCTGATGCGCCCAATACATTTCCGGTTACATTTATTGTTCCTGTGGATGTATTTGTAACCGCGAGGCCAGTTGAACTACTACCGCCTCCTGTGATATTACCAGTGATTGTTAGAGTGCCAGATGAAGAACATGTTATAGCGATAGCCTGGCTTCCTGCCTGATTTGTATTATTTACATTGCCAACAACAGCCGCTGAATTTGTTCCGCTTAATGTTAAAAGACTTGCATTTAACTGGCCGCCATTCAAGTTTGCCGTTAAAGTTACACCATTTGCTAGAGAATATCCACCTCCAGCAGTTGCTAACGCGGTCGCCCCATCTTTCCAAACTCGCGAAGATGCGGATAGGTTTGTGATGGTTGCGCAAGTCGCGCTTACATTAACCGTGATTGTAAAATTATTTGAATAAACAACATCCCCTGCCGCTGGTGCAAAAATAGCCGTGCCATTCCACCATGGCGAGGTTGCTGTTGTGTCGCTCCAGTTTCCCGAACGAAATGCTCTTACATCTGGCATATTAAAGTCCTTTCGAAAGAATGAATTGTTGCAGGGCGGTTTGGATTGAGGCAACGGCCTGCTGGGTGGCCTCGTCGCTGCCTGCGAGTGATCCGAGCGCGATGCCCTTGGCCTCGGCGTCAGCAGTTATGACCTCTCCGTTTTCAATGCGGGTCGGGACGAGGCGCATGGCGACATTTGCGTCAGTGCTGCCGTCTCCGTTGTATTTGCCGGTGATGGCGAGGTTGAGCGAGTAGCGGTCAAACGACTTGCCGTCGATTTCGATTGGGTTGGTGGCTTGCATAGATTTGGATTTTTAAGAAAATTGGAGATTGGTTTTGTTCGACCACGCGCCGGTGGCCGAGCTTTCGGTGGATGTGGTGGCTGCGGAGTTGAAGATGGTGCGGGAGATTTCCCAATTCGGGCTGTCATACACTGATCCGGTGTTGGGAAATTCCGAATAGAGGAGGTATCCGAGAAAAGTGGTGAGGCCGTCGGCGGAGATGTCGAAGGACCAGACGCGGTCGGGGGCGTCTTTGGTTCCGGCCAATTTATACACCTCTCCCGTGCTGGGATTGCGCGAATAGAGTCGGCGGTCTGTGTGGTTCACACAAATTTCTCCCAAGGCCAGGTCGGAGGCGGCTGGGACTTTCGACGCTACGGTCGAGGATTTGGGCTTGATGATTGGGTTTGGCATGGGCCTTTTTTTATTCAGCGGAGATTTTTAACTCCCCCGCTTGGCGAGGCGGCATGGGCCGCCCCGCCGGGGAGTGGTTGCGGTTAGTAGGTGCCGCCGTCGATGCTGGCCTCGAGGCTGTCCAGGCGAGCGTCGAGCGCGTCGTCTGCACTGGCTCGGGCTGTTGCCTCGGCAGTGATGTTCGTCTGCAAGCTGGTGTCGGCAGAAGCGCGGGTTGTCGCTTCAGCGGTGATGTTGCTTTGCAGGGTCGTGTCAGCGCTGGCGCGGGTTGTCGCCTCGGCGGTGATGTTCGACTGAAGTGTCGTGTCGGCGGCTGCGCGGGCAGACTCTTCGGTGTTAATGTCGGCCTCAGCTGCGGTGACGCGGGTGGTGAGGGCTGTCGCGGCGGACTCGACGCTGTCGATGCGGCCACCGAGGGCGGTGTCGGCATTCGTGCGGTTCGTGACTTCGGCTGCGAGCGCGGCGTTGTTCGATGTGACATAACCGGCAAATGCGGAATCGTTGGTCGTGTCGACCGAATTGATCAATGTGACGATCTCGGCGAAGGTGTCCTTGTCGGCATCAGCGGCGGAGAGGATCGCATCGATGCGGCCTTTTTCCGTGGTGATCTTGCCGTCGAGGGTCGTGTCTGCGCTGGAGCGAGCGGAGGCCTCTGCCGAAACAGCGGCGGCGCGGTCGATGATCTCTTGAGCGAGGTTTGCGGCGATAACGCCTTCTGCGGCGGTGGCGCGGCTGATCTCAGAATTGAGGTTGCTGGTGAGCGTCGAGTCGCCTGAGCTGCGAAGCGCGGCCTCGGCTGCTACGGCGTCAGAGACGAAGGTCTTCTTTGCGAAGATGTGCTCGCCGCCGATTGGCAGGACGCCTTCGGCTGTGCCGATGAAAAATGACTTGTTTGTCGAGTCGAAAGCGACTTCGCCGACTTGAAGCGAGACCGGCGTGCCGGAACCGCGTTTGATGCGAATGATAGGATTGGGCATGGCTAATTAGGTGGTGTTGGTGGTTTTGGTTTTGGCTGTTCGTGGTGGGGTGATTGTCAAAAATTACCGGCGTCGATGATGGGAATCATGAGGGCGTAGGCGGCTGCGGCGGGGCTCCAGCGGTAGGGCATGCCTTCATCGAGGGCCATATACAGGCGGTCAGATTTTCCGACGCTGGGAAAATTGGAGCGCGTGGGATACTCGACGACGATGCCTGGCAGGGTGAGGTCGAAGCTCGAGAGATCGAGTTGCTGGCTGAGGTTGCTCTCGGTGATCGTTGTCATTAGTAAGCGAGAGTCTCCCGGTTGAGCCACGATCCGGTGGCGGAGGCGGTGGCGAGGATTTGGCCGGCGGCGTTGAGGGTGGATCGCTTGACGGTCCAGCTTGTGGCGGACTCTGGGAGTGCTGGCGCGGCGGGGCGGTCGGCGTTGAGGAGCCTGCCGCTGTAGGTCGTGAGGCCGTCGGCGCTGATGTCGAAGGCGTAGAGGTAGAGGGTCGGGTCGATCGGGGGCTGGACGGTTCGCAGGCCGAGGGCGGTGCAGGAGATTTGCATTCCGTCGGCGGGCGGCTCGTCGAAGGTTATCGTGCCGCTGGCTTCGCTGACGAGGTAGTCGGTGCCGGGGGTCTGCGTGACGCCGTTGAGGGCGACGAAGACATGCTCGGGATCGCTGCTGACTAGGCCGTCAATCGGGAAGGTGACGCTCGTGCCGTCGCCGATGCGGACGGTGGTGGTGATCTGAAGGCCGGGCGCGCTGGCGATGATGTAGGACGAAAGGCCGGTGATCTCGGTGGCGGCGTGGGTGTGGACCGTGTCGGCTTTTGAGAGATCGACCCAGAGCTTGAATGCGGGCGAGGCCGAGGGATCGAAGGCGGCCCAGTAGCTGCCGGGCGGTGGATATCCGGGGTTCGGCTCTCCGATGCGGATGTAGAGTTCGCCATTAAAACTGACGACTTGGCCGGGGGAGTAGTCGGCTCCGTTGTTGTAGGCTCCTTGGTAGTCTACTGGCTCAGGTTGGAGCGCGGTGTCGGCCTTGGCTCCTTGGGCGGCGGTGGCTTTGCCGTCGATTTCGGACTGGAGGGTGTTGATCGCGGCGGCTGCTTCGGCAATCGAATCCAGCGCGGCGGGGTCCAGATTCGCGGCGAGGTAGTCGATCCTCTGGCCGAGGGCGGTGTCTTCGGTGGCAAGGGCGGTGAGGTCGGCATCGAGGCCGGTGATCTCGCTCTTGAGGTGCGTGTGGGCGGAAGGCGCGAAGGTCGTTGGCTTGCCGGTGAGCGATGACCAATCGACGGGCGGGGAGACGGCGACGACGGCGCTGGCGAAATCGGTGATCTGGCTGGCGGTGTGCGTGTGAGCGGTCGCCGGGAAGGTGGCAGGCTTGTTGAGGACGCTGTCCCAGGTCGGCGGCGGGGCGAGCTGCGCGATGGCTTGGGCCGTTCGGAGGGGGGTCATCCATTTCGCGTTATCGGTGCCTGCGGTGGCTTCGGCTTGGGTCGCCTTGCCGTCGGGGAGTGCGGCGGGGGTAGCTTCGTCGCCGAGGATGACGGAGTTTTGAACTTCGACTTGGAGGGTCGCCGTGCGCAATGCCTGGCTCGGTGCGGTCCAGCGGATTTCGAGGTAGGCGGGGATGCTGGCGGGGTCGAGAGAGAAAGCGGCCTCGACCGGCAATGTGTTCAAATCGAGGATTGTTTGGCCGGGGGCCGCAAGAGCGAGGAAGTTGGAGTCAGAAAAAGAGGTCTTGAGTGCGACGGTGGTCTGCGTGCCTGCGACGGGCGAGACGGCGACGCCGTTCTCGACAAACACGACCTCGATGGGGACTTGGTCGCGGCGTTTTAAGACGAGCGATTGCAACGCGACATTCGACGCGGCGGACTTCACGAAGCGCCGGTTTTTTTGGTCGAGGAAAAGTTTCATGCCGCTCAAGCGAGCGGCGGGTGTCAAATCGGGCGGGCTTCCGAGCTATTTCTGGAGCGGCTCGGAGACGGCTTCCCACTTGCTGAGCGGACAGCGTTCGGTTGCCATTCGGAGCTTCGCCCAGGTCGAGCAGCCGCACTTGCGGCAGCGGCCGGTGCTGTTGATCGCGGCGGCGTCCCACTCGGGGCAGGCTCGGCAAATGGCTTCGCGGGAAGCGAGGATGTCGGGGGGGGTGGTGGCGAAGCCTGCGCGAGCGAAGCGGTGCGCGGCAGTCAAAGCACTAGCGATGGGTCTTTCAAATTCCTTTAAGGTTTTAAAAAAAACGGCTGGCATTAGGGATTTGGGGTGAAGTTAAAAGACCACGAAGAGGTTTGAATTCCTTGGTTCGGGTTGTCGACTTGGTAGGGTATTTGACCTCCAAGGAAATTTGCATAAGCAACAGACCAGATGTCGCCCTCTTGCGGTTCGTAGCCGCATGAAGAAAACTTAGGCGCGCATGCAAACACTGGGCCGCCTTCAAACGGCTTATATTCGAATTGGCAAGTTATGCCGCCTGCGATGTTCACAAAAAAACCAATATCGCTTTTAAAAACCGAAAAGCTACAGTCGGCGCCTTGCAGTTGTCCTTCTGGATCAAACTCACTAAAACACAAAGGACCTTCTTGGGTCCATTGGACAACGCAAGTTTGTGGCGGCACTGTGATCGTTTCGGAATAACTTCCGGAGCATTCACTACTAATGCTGGCTGATACAAATAATTGGCCTCCCTTTAACCACGAATTATAATTTGACTCAGAGATTGCGCGGGAATGTTGGCTCTCGACGTCAATGCACTCTTCGCCACCCCCACAACACGCGCACCCGACAGCGCGGAGGCCGCCGTCGGTTTTGATTTTTACTGCGCCGGAGGATGTGAGGCCGAGGGTCATGGGAGAGAGTTTTAAGTTTTAAGAATTAAGTATTAAGTGGCGGTTTGCGTGATTGTCTCGGTGGCGTGTCTTAAAACTTACAAACTTAAGACTTAAGACTTGTTCTAGCATTCCTCCGTGGCGAGCCATTGCAGCACGCCGCCGACGGCTCCGAGGACATGCGTTCCGCTCGAGGGCACGGCGGGGATTTTGAGTTTGCGCTGAGCGTGGCCGCCTTGGCCGGTGGTCTCCTCGATGAGCGATTCGTCAGCATCGAGGGCGGCGAATACGAAATTCCGCATGAGGTCGGCGGCGCTCAACTGCACGGGGTAGCCTCCGCCGGAGGCGTCTTTGGCTCCTCGGGCTTTGGCTTCAAAATCGACGGGCAGCGTCATACTGGAGCGGTGGCGCTAACTGTTCCAGACATTACATAGGTGATGATGACCTCATCGAAATTTCCGAAATTTCGGCGATCGATGGAGGACAACTGCGACTCCCAGTCCGCCCCTATTGAACTGTAGCCAGGCACGGTGATGTAACCTGGAATGCTGGTGCCTGGACGGTTCCCACTGATTTCTCTTTTTTTAAGAACCTTGCCAAGAGTCGGTGGTGTTATTGAAATGACGGAATTTGGCTCGGAGGCGAGCATGGTTCGCGTCACCGTGTAGGTGTCAGCGAGCCAAGTCTCTTTTATCGTCCAAGCGAAATTTGCAGGAGTTGGGTTTGGGGTTTCTTCAGTAGCTGTTGGCGTGTATGTGTGCGTGTAGCTGGCGCTCAATGTCACGAGCTGCACGCCTAAAACGGAAGATCCTTCGGAATTTACGCGGCCATAGCTGGTGACGAGGTATTCGGTGAAGCCATCCTCGCGATGGCGCTCTTGGGATTCGGGAAAAATTTTCAAACCGTCGATGGAAGGAGAGCTGTCACCGCCAGGCGCGTCGTTGCCCACGGCGACAAGCAGGCGGCTTGTGAATAATGCGTCGGATTGGGTCAGAAATGATTGCTCCACCCGAATGAGACCGCTGGGAAAGCAAGAAACTGTTTTGCCGGATTGCGCGAGGAGCGAGGAGGCGGATTGGGAGTTGTAAATAGTGTAGCTCATTACGCGGTGAGCGCGGCAACGGGGAGGCGCGGTTCGATTTTTTCGAGGAGCGTTTTGATCGTTTCAACCATGGAGTCGAGGGATGATTTGGTTTTGTCGCCTCCTTTGGCGTCTTTGTCGGTCTGGCCGGATTGGCCGGGCTTGTCCACGGAAGCGACTGCTGTTTTTGTTTCTTCGGATTTTTTGGCGAATCGGTCGCGCAAGGATTGCTTGCCTTCGGCGAGCCGAAGGCTGATCGGCTTGGCAGATTCTTCGGCGGCGGCTTGCTTTTCCTCGGCTTGGCTGGCTTGGCGCTCTTCGCGGCGGGCGATGCGGTTGGCAGCACGCTCGGCGGCAGAAAAGTTGCCTTTGCCGAGTGCATCCTGGAATCGCTTGGTGTCGCGGCCTCCTGGGTCCGTGGTGTCTTTGGCGCGGGCTTCTTCGATGGATTTGAAGAGCTTGGCGGATTCAGAAAGTTCTTCTTTGATGTTCTTGGCGCTGCCTGCGGCTTTGGCCATGGCGGCGGCGAATTTATTGGCTTCTGGTTCGCCCATCCCGGCGTCGATGGCCTGCTTGAGGTAGCTGTTGAAATCTTTCTGGTATTGGAGCGCCTTGGCTTGCTCTTCGTTGCCTCCGGCGAGGGCTTCGGCGATCTGGAGGTCGAGGGCGAGGGATTCCCGTTTTAATTCCTTCGATTCCTCTTCTTTTCTTCGCGCCTCTTCTTTTTTTTCAGCTTCTTTCTCGGCTAGTTTTCTTCCTTCTTCGGTGGCGCTAATTGTGTCGCGCATTTTGAGAATGCGGTCGGCTATCGAGGTATTCCCAGAATCAACGGCGTCTTTGTAGGCCGCCTCGAGGGTCGCCATCTTTTCTGCAAATGTGCCGGTGAGCTTTATCTCCTCATTGGCCTCGGCGCGGTTTTGGGTTCCTTCTTTGATCTTTGCGGCGATCTGTGCTTCAAGATCTGAAACTTTTTTAGCTTGCTCACTAGTGTTAAAAAACTCGGTGTTTGCTTCAGCTAGGTTTTGCTTAAATTTGCCAACACTTCCTGCAAGATTTGTGCCGATATCTTCAGCGGCGAGTTCGGCGGCCACAGGTATGCGTTGCAAGGCGAGTTCAGCGGATGTAGCTCCGGCTTCGGCGCTCTGCTTTAGGCTTTTGGTCATGTTTGAAAACATCGGCCCCATGCCTGCGAAAGTATCGGCGAGCGACCCGGCTACTTTTTCTTTTATATATCCAGCGACAAAATCAAAAGCCGACTTGATCAGCATAAAAGTGGGGCCGTCTGATCGAAATATATTAGAAATAATTTCCGAAACCGTTTGAAATGCCGCTGTAAAAGCATTGATAATGAAATTTCCAGTCTGCATTGTTTGCAGCTTTAAGCTTTCCCAAAAGAGCGAGAACCCCTCGCCGAGTTGCCCGGTGCTGATCGCGTTCAGCGCGGTCTGGAAGGAGTTCACCGACTTCTCGCTTGCTATGAAGTTTTCGGCAAAAGATTTTCCAAGGTTGGCGGCTTTTTCGGTAAGGACTTCAACCGAGGCGATGATGCCTTGGAGGTAGGGCTTGAGCTTGTCGATGATTGGCTCGCCGAATTTGGCGTAGGCATTGGTGATGTTGTCGCTGAGCGTAGAGAGCAGTCCCGTCCAGGTGCCGGACTGAAGCTTCATGGAGCCGTTGAATCGGTTCAGCGCTTCCTCGGCGACAAGCCAGGCTTCCGTGTTTTTGCCTGCTTTGGAGAGTTCTTCGATCTGTGTGCGCGTCTCGCCGGAGACGGCTCCGAGTTCTTGAAGTCGCTGCATGGCCTCGCCGACTGGGCGGCCGGATTGCAGGCCGTCGTAGAGGCGACCGATCGTGGTGGCGACTTCTTCAAAAGGTTGGTTCGTCCCGGCGGCGATGTCGCCGACGAGCCGCAGGCCGTCGCCAGTGGCGAGGGCGCCGCGCGTGAGGGTCTCGAGAGTGCGGGAGGCTTTGGCGATCTCGGGAAGCTCAAAGGGTGTCGAGGCAGCGAATTTAGCGAGTTCCTCAATGCGCTTCTGGGCGGCATCGGCGGACCCGAGGAGCGGGATAAAGGCTGTCTCGAGGGTTTCCATCTGCGCGGCGGCATCGATGGATTTTGTAAATGCGGAGCCGATGCCTGAGAGCGCGGAGGTGACAGCGGAGAGGCCTAGAGTGCCAGCGGCCTTGAATGCCTCAAAGGCGGCTTGGCCTACGGCGACGGCTCCGGCCATTTTGGCAAAGGACATTTCAAAACTTTTTGCCGCGTTCCTGCTCCCGGCATCCATCGACTTTAGGTCGTTCTGGATTTTTGAAATAGTGGAGCCGAGATTGTTATCCTTGGCTCCGAAATTTACTGTGACATCGCTCATGCTGTGAGACCGGCCTCCTTGGTTTTCACATAACGAATCGCGTGGTTCATCATGCTAATCATTTTTTTCTTCGCTACATTGATGGCGAAATCTTCGTTCTTTGAGTCCAATGTCTCGCGGGCATATCTGACTTTGTTAGTCATGCTAACCGTGTGCGACATGCCTTGGCCTTTTTGGTTGGAAACTGATGCGTCTGATTGAGAGAGATTCCTCTCCACCCAAGCAGGGACGCCTTTCATCGGCTCGCGGACATCCGCATCGCATTTCTGTGCGG
>Ga0315904_10004476_pt1 | contig 19921 bp, 21 predicted proteins | sample LakEriMetagenome_6_FD_203529 | JGI IMG/M metagenome (GOLD analysis project Ga0315904, IMG submission 203529) | Freshwater fungal communities from buoy surface, Lake Erie, Ohio, United States - Buoy 12 MA120 | ecosystem: Environmental > Aquatic > Freshwater > Lake | place: USA: Lake Erie, Ohio...
CCTGCATCCGGTCCAGCAGACGGTTGACTTCCACGTCGACGCGCTTGCGCAGTTCGGCGACGAAGTCCGCCCGGAAATACGCCATGTGTTCCATGCGCAGCGGCGTGTGATAGGGCCGGTCCAGGTTGATCAGCGAGTTCAGTGATGAGGAATGCAGCAGCGGATGGCGCGGGACGCCCTCCATGCCGTAATTCATCAATATGCCGCCTTTCTGCGAGGAGAAGGTCTCCGGCGTCAGCTCAACCTTCTTGACCAGATCATAGCTGGTCACCGCCCAGAAGCCCGCGCCCATCACTTCCGGGTGCCACATCACCGGGGCCTTGTCGCGCATCTCGGCGAAGGCCGCGTGCGTGTAGCTGCCATGGCGTGAGAACACTTCCGCATCGGTCAGGTCCACCGGCGGCTTCAGCGCCGAGGCGGGCTTGAATTTCGGCTCGCGCGGCGGCGCTTCAACCTGGTAGGTCTCGGTCACATTGACGAGGGTCATTCGGGTCTCCCTTAATTGCCCGGCCACTTGAGGTCCGGGCGCCGGGCCCGAGACCGTGGCAGGTCAGAATTTATACCGTACCGGAATGGATTTCGGCCCGCCCACGAAGTTCGCCTTGATGAAGCTCGGCTCACCGGCCAACTCCATCGACTTCACACGGCTGAACAGTTCCTCGTAGATTGCCTGCATCTCGAGTCGCGCCAGGTGCATGCCGAGGCACATGTGCCCGCCATGTCCGAACGAGATCAGCTTGTTCGGGCTGCGGTCCACCTTGAACTTGAAGGGCTCGTCGAACACTTCCTCGTCGCGGTTGCCCGACGGGTAGCAGAGCAGCAGGCTCTCGCCTTTCAGAACCTTCTTGCCGCGAAGCGTGTAGTCATCCTGCGCCGTGCGCATGAAATGCTTCACCGGCGTCGTCCACCGGATCGCTTCGTCGACAGCCGTGCGCGACATGGCCTTAGGGTCCGCCATCATCTTCTTCAGCTGCTCGGGGTCCTGCAGCATCGCCAGCACGCCGCCGCCGGTCGAGGCGCTGGTCGTGTCGTGGCCTGCCGCCGCAGTGATGATGTAGTAGCTCATCGCTTCCAGCTGGCCGATCGGTTCGCCGTCGATCATGCCATTGGCAATAACGGTCGAGACGTCGTCCTTCGGGTTGGCGCGCCGGTCAGCGGTGATCGCCGTGAAGTACATGAAGAACTCGGCCAGCGTCGCCTGGATCGAGGCGAGGCCCTTTTCCACATCGCGCTCCTCGGCAAGCGACTTGTCGCGCATCAGGTCTTCGTCCTGCGCGCCGAAAATCTCCTGCGTCAGTTTCAGCATCATCGGTTCGTCCGACTCCGGAACACCGAGGATCTGCATGATCACGCGCAGCGGATAGTAGAGCGCCACATCACGCTGGAAGTCGCACTCGCCGCCGAGGTCTTCCATCCGGTCGACATATTGCTTGGCAATCGTCTTGATCGCGTCTTCGCGTTTTTTGACGTTCTGCGGCATGAACCATTCCTGGGTCAGGTGGCGCAGCTTGTAGTGAACCGGGTCGTCCAGCTGGACGAGCGTTTTCAGAAGGTGCGGCTGGCCAAATTTCGCATACACGCCCTCTTCGGCGGCCGCGTAGGACAGCATCTCGCGCTCGCCGTTCGTGAACAGCGCGTTCTGGCGCGACACTTCCATGATGTCGGCATGCTTGGTCACCGCCCAGAAGGGGCGGAAGGCCTCCGGTTCGCACCAGGTCAGCGGGTCTTCCTTGCGCAGCCGGGCGAAGGTTGCATCCTGCAGCTTGTGATCGGCATAGAAGGCCGGCGTCACGATCAGGTCGCACGTCTCGGACGCCGTCTGGCTCATGGTCCGCGAGGGGTCAAATTTTGTCTGCGGCGGCGTGGCGAGGGCGACAGTGTCGGCCATGTGGGATGCTCCGGAATCTAGCTGCGTCGCGGGGGCTTCCGCTTCTTCTGCAGTGTATCCGGACGCGGCCCCCTGCCAAGATGTGACTTAGCGGCAGGCGCCTTGGTCGGGGATGACTTGTCCATCGGCGCGCCGAGGCTTGCCAGCGCTTCGGCAAGCAGGCCCGCGGGAATTTCCTCGACCTGTCCGGGCTTCAGCTCGGCCAGCAGGAACGGGCCATAGCTCACGCGGATCAGCCGGTTGACCATCAGTCCCACCGCTTCCAGCGCCCGGCGCACTTCGCGTTTCTTGCCTTCAGACAGCGTCACCGTCAGCCAGGAATTGGCGCCCATCTCGCGGTCGAACACCGCCCGGATCGGCGCATACCGCACGCCGTCCACCGTCAGGCCGCTCGCCAGTTCTGCAATCTTCTGCGGCGTTACCGTGCCTTTGGCTCGGGCCCGGTAGGTGCGCTCCAGGCCGGATTTCGGCAGCTCGAGGAACCGCGCCAGCTCGCCATCATTGGTCAGCAGCAAGAGGCCTTCCGTCGTAAGGTCGAGCCGCCCGACGGTGACGACACGGGGCAGGGATTTCGGCAGTTCGTCAAAGATCGTGCGCCGGCCTGCCGGATCATCCGTCGTGGTGATCAGGCCCGGGGGCTTGTGATAGCGCCAGAGCCGCGTGCCATCCGGCGCCTCGACCGTGCGGCGGCCCACCTTGATCGTCTCGCGGCCCGTCACCTTGAATGCCGCAGACGTCAGCGTCTTGCCGTTGACGCTGACCTCGCCGGCCTCGATCATCCGCTCGATCTCGCGGCGCGAGGCGATGCCGGCGCGGGCGAGGTACTTGGCGATCCGTTCGCCGCCTTCGTTCCACTCTTCATCGGTCTTGGGGGCCGGGGAGGCGGCAGGCTTCCTGGATGCAGCTGGGCGCGCGCCGGAAGGTTTCCGGCTGGGGCGGCCCGTCTCGCGACGCTCCGGCATGGTCTTGTCTTTCTTCTGGTTTCAGCGCGTGAACTGAAGGATCGGCGCCGCAATGGCAAGCCCGAGGGCAATTTCGGTCGCCATCCAGATCGGGATGATCTTCGCCTCACCGCCCTTGCCGCGGTCCAGCACCATCGAAAACGTTCGCCCCATCGCCGCGCCGAACCAGCCTGCCGCTATCGGCAGCACCACGAACACGGCCACCGTATCGGGCGCGTGCAGCACCAGGATGAACGCCGTCAGGTGTATCAGCAGCAGCAGTCCGCCATAGGTCGCCCGGAACTCGGAATAGCCACCCGGCTTGGCCGGATCGGCCTGCAACCGCACGACGCCCGCCGCCCAGTTTGGCGAAAACAGCGCCCCAAGTCCCAGCAGCGCGCCAATGCCCAGCCCGATAAGTGCAATAATTTCCCCGAAATGCATGGCCGGTTCCTTTTTGTTGCAAGTCTAAAGGGTAGGGCGAAAGCGATTTGAGAGAAGTTAAGTATCTGCAGCGCACCAGCGCTCGGGCTTACGTAACGGAAGCCGGGTCAATGCGCCCCTTTTGCCCGCCAACAGCCCGGATTCTGGAAGTGAATTCAGGGTAAATCCTAACTTCGGTTCGGGAAAAATTAACCATTTCGCGGCTCTCCTGCACCCTGAGTTTCGCGGTTACCGGCAGAATCACTGTCCTGGGCCGCCCAGCGTCGCGAGGAAGCCGCCCCATGCGCATGAAGATGTTCGCTGCAGAGTCTATGGAAGCTGCCAAAGCGATGATCTTTGCGGAGATGGGTTCTGATGCGGTGATTCTTTCTGAACGCGAAGTGGACGGCGGCGTTGAAGTCCGCGCCGCCATTGACCGCATGGGCGCCGCCGCTGTCGGCAACGAACCCGTCTTCCTCCGCGATGCCCGTGCCGGCGGCCATGGCCGCGGCATCGACAACCCGATGTATGCCCGCGTTCGCGACGCGCTCCTCTGGCACGGCGCCCCGCAGCGCTTTGCCGACCGTGTCGCGCATGAAGGCGCCGGCCGCCTGCCGGGCCAGTTCTCCGCCCCGGAAGACGCGATGGCCGAAGGCCTTGGCCGGATGATCACCTGCGACCCGGTTCCCGCTCGCTTCGACCGCGACATACTCCTCGTCGGCCCGCCCGGCCATGGCCGCACCGCGACCGCCGCCAAGCTCACCCGCCGCGCCTCGATGGCCCGCGCCGAAGTCATCCCGCTGGCCGCCGATCTCGACGGCTCCGGCGCCGGCGCCCAGCTTGCCGCCTACCTCGAACTTGAACGCGACCAGATCCGCGTCGCCGACACGCCCGACGCGCTGTTTGCAACCCTCCGTACACTGCGCAAAGAAAACCGCCGCTGCGTCATCGACCTGCCGGCGATCAATCCCTTCGAAGGCGACGACCTCGCCAGCCTCGCCGATCTTGTGGCCGCCATACGCGCCGAGCCCGTGCTGGTCCTCTCCGCCGAGGGGCACCCGGACGACCTCGCCGAAGCCGCCCGCGCCTTCCAGCGCGCCGGCGTGCGCCGCGCCATTCTCACCAAACTCGATGTCGTCCGCCGCCGCGGCGGCGCCATCGCGGCCTTGACGTCAGCGGGCATTGCCTTCTCCCACCTCGCCATCACGCCCTTCATCGGCGGCGGTCTGGTGCCGGCGGCGCCGTCGCGTCTGTCGGCGCTTCTGATTGAAGAAGCGCGCGGCGACGTCATCGCCCTCAGAGGAGCAGCCTGATCCCATGAGCTTCACTATGCGACGATCCCAGGACCGCCCCTCCGTTCGCCCGCCCCCGCGGGTGACGCCCGCCTCGATCATTGCGGTCGCCAGCGGCAAGGGCGGCGTCGGCAAGACCTTCATGTCGATCACGCTCGCCTCGGCGCTGGCGAAAGCTGGCCGCCGCGTGCTGCTGGTCGACGGCGACCTTGGCCTCGCGAATGTCGACGTCCAGCTCGGCATTGCACCTGAAACCGATCTTGCCGCCGTCGTGGCCGGCTGGGTCGAACTCGATGACGCCGTCACGCCCGTCGATGGCGGTGCAGGTGGCGGCGGTTTTGACGTGCTGCCCGGCCGCTCCGGCTCCGGCGCACTCGCGGAGCTGCCCACCGAGGAAGTCGCGCGCCTCGCCGCCGGCCTCACGGCCCTCGCGCTCCAGTACGATCACCTCGTGCTAGATCTCGGCGCGGGCATCGAAGCCAACTGCATGCGCCTTGCGCGCTCTGCCGACAAATCCCTCGTCGTCATCACCGACGATCCCGCCTCGATGACCGACGCCTACGCCTTCATCAAGGTGCTGAAAGGTTACGCGCCGAACGTCGAGCCGATCATCGCCATCAACCAGGCCGACACGCGCGCCGCCGGTCAGCGCACCTATGAAGCGATCGCGCGCGCCTGCACCACCTTCCTCGGTTTCCGCCCGCGCCATGCGGGCACCGTCATGCGCGACCCTAAGGTTCGCGACGCCATCCGGTGTCAGAAGACACTGATTTCCACAGATCCCCAGGCCCAGCCTGTTCAGGATGTGATGGCAATCGCCCAGATGCTCATCGGTGAGGGGCAACCCGCCACCTTGGGCAATTGATCCGTACTGGGAATTATGAAGATTTCGTCCGTGTCCGAACGCCAAATTAACCTGTTAACAACAATGCGGCGGTAGGATTACAAAGGTTAACAATCGGGCTAAACCAGCCCCAAGCTGATTCGGGAGACGAGCGATGCGCGTCCTATTGATTGAAGATGATCGGGCACTGGCACGCTCCATTGAGCTGATGCTGAAAGCCGCTGGCTTCAACGTCTATATGACGGACCTCGGTGAAGATGGCGTCGATCTCGGCAAGGTCTATGAGTACGACATGATCCTTCTCGATCTGTCGCTGCCGGACATCTCGGGCTTCGAAGTCCTGAAACAGCTGCGCATGAGCCGCGTCAACACACCTGTCATGATTCTTTCGGGCAACCCGGACATCGAAGCGAAGGTGAAAACCCTCGGCTACGGCGCCGACGACTACCTCACCAAGCCTTTCAACAAGGACGAACTGATCGCGCGCATCACCGCTATCGTCCGCCGCTCGAAAGGCCATGCCGAAAGCGTCATCCGCACCGGCGAAATCCTCGTCAACCTGGATGCCAAGACAGTCGAAGTCGAAGGCGACCGCGTGCACCTCACCGGCAAGGAATACGCGATGTTCGAGCTGCTCTCGCTGCGCAAGGGCACGACGCTCACCAAGGAAATGTTCCTCAACCACCTTTATGGCGGCATGGACGAACCGGAACTCAAGATCATCGACGTGTTCATCTGCAAGCTGCGCAAGAAGCTGCAGCAGGCGACTGGCGGCAACCACTATATCGAAACCGTCTGGGGCCGCGGCTATGTGCTCCGGGACCCCCGCCCGGCGTCTAAGGCCGGCGAAATCGAAGTCGCCGCCTGACGCGCCCGAAGCTCAAAGTTCAAACGCCCTGGCCCTGCGCCGGGGCGTTTCCTTTTGTAGGCACAAGCAAAGCCGCTTCGCCTGCGGGGTTAGCCTCCCGTCCATGATCCCGATGCGCGCCTTCAGAGCCGACCTGCACTTCGCCGACCTGTTCGCACATGTGTGTGTCACCTGCTGGCCTGGAGCAGACGCCAGAGCGTGGTGGATCTTCTTTATTCGGTCAATGACTGGGGCTTCATTACCCTGCGCCACGCTGGCGAAGCGCCTCATCCTGCAATTAACAAGCCGCTCGCCCGAACCCTCCGTCCCCTGACGTATGCCAGCTGGGGCAGTGATGTGTTATCTGATCTTGATACACGCTCGCGCAGCGAGACAACATGCGCAGCACTTATCCTCCCTTGCGTCAGCGGAGCGGGATGTCGGGGTGGGGCCGCTTCCCTCACACCACCACACACCCTGACTCCTCTTCCGCTCATCCCGGCTTTCGCCGGGATGAGCGGAAACTAAGAACAGCTGAAACCCGGAAACCGGCTGCTCCCTGAGAGCGCGTCCGGCCGCGCGCGCTATTTGCGTGCCCGCGCCTCGTCCGTACCCAGGCGGGCGAGCTCATCGGCGCGGTCATTATTCGGGTCGCCCGAATGCCCCTTCACCCATTTCCAGGTGATGACATGGCGCGTGCAGGCCTCTTCCATCGCCATCCAGAGTTCCTGGTTCTTCACGGGTTTCTTGTCAGCGGTTTTCCAGCCATTGCGCTTCCAGCCCTTGATCCATTTCGTCAGACCGTCCTTCACATAGGTCGAGTCCACATGCAGCGTCACCTTCGACGGCTTCTTGAGTGCGTTCAACGCCTCGATCACCGCCATCATTTCCATCCGGTTATTGGTCGTTGCCGGATCGCCGCCATACAGTTCCTTTACATGGCCGCCCGCGCGCATGAGAGCGCCCCAGCCGCCGGGGCCGGGATTGCCGCTGCACGCGCCGTCGGTCCAGATTTCGATCGTGTCGATTGTCTCGGTCATGCCTCGCGAGGTGGCCCGCTTCGCCGGACGCGTCAAGCCGCTCAGAAAACGCTGAGATCCATCTCGGTCAGCTGCTTTGACGGTGCGACGATCCGGTGCAGCAGGAAGCCGCAGAACGCGCCTGCCATCCCGCCGATCGCGCCGCCCGACACCAGCGCGCCCCCGGCCGCCGCCGCCCCGCCGAACCATCCGAAAACAAAGGTCGTGCCGCCCACAAGGATCGCGCCGCAGACCGCCCCCCAGCGCAGGTACGGCATCAACGCCGTGATGCCCCGGTGCGGCAGGCGCCCGATCGACAGGCCCAGCGCGAGCGCCGCCGCCGGCACCGTGATGAAGAACAGGAAGAAGTTCAGCGCCGCCAGCTGCAGCCCGGTCTGTACGCCGCTGAGAAACCCGGTCTGCCCCACGGCCAGCCCCCCCCAGCCCAGGATTCCGAAGGCCAGTTCCATCAGTCCAAGGAATACATACCCCATCAGCGTCACGCTCACGCAGGCCGCAAAGGAAGACACCAGTAAGGCCAGCCGGATCCGCTTCACGCGCTTCGGCCGGGGCGTCGTCGCATAGGCGGGAAGCTCGCTGTCGCTTTCCGCCTGGCTGGTCATGCCCCGTATCCTTCCGCGCCCTTCATGTGCAGATGGAACGCGAGCCGTGCGGCATATTCAAGAGGGTTCTTGGGCCGCACCAAGGCGCCCGCCGGCGTCGAGCTCCAGTCCACGAGCCGAGTCAGGAAGAACCGCATCGCCGAGCCAAGGCAGAGGACGGGCAGCGCGTCCAGCTCATCGCGCGCCAGCGGCCGCACGGACTGGTAACCCGCGATCAGGGCCGCGCCTTTTGAGAAGTTGAACTCCAGACGCGAGGCATCGCTGGCATTGCCTTCATCGAAGGCCCAGGCATTCATGCATACGGCCAGGTCATAGGCCAGCACATCGGTGCAGGCGAAATAGAAGTCGATGGCGCCGGAAAAGTCGTTGCCCAGGAAAAAGGCATTATCCGGAAACAAGTCCGCATGGATCGTCCCGCGCGGCAGGTCCGCAAAACTGCTCCGGGCCCGGAGGATCTGGAAAAAAGCGGCTTCAACCGTGTCCGACAGTCCGACTTGCAAGGCATTGGCATCCTCGGTGCGCCCCGCCCAGAGCGGCGCCCAGGCTTTTGGTCCCAGTGAGTTCTCTCGCTCACCCGCAAAGTCGGCGAGCGCCAGGTGCATCTTCGCAAGGCCTTCGCCGAGCGCCCGGCACTGGCGCACGTTCGGCCGGCGCGGCGAAAGCCCGTCGAGGAATGTGATGATCACCGCTGGCCGGCCTTCCAGCGTGCGCAGCGCCGAGCCGTCGCGTCCCATCACCGGCTCGGGGCATGGATAACCCTTGGCGGCAAGGTGCTGTTTCAGGCCGATGAAATAGGGTAGCTCCGCGGCGTTCACGCGCTTCTCGAAAAGGGTAAGGATGAACCGGCCTTTTTCCGTCTCGAGATAGTAGTTCGAATTCTCTACGCCTTCGGCAATCCCCTTGAAAGCCAGGGCCGCGCCGAGGTCGTAGGCGGAGAGGAACTCCGCCAACGCCTCATCGGATACTTGCGTGTAGACCGCCATCCTGCCGGACTAAGCGGTCTTGTTCACCATGTCACGTACCAGTGTCTTGCCCGCCAGCAGGTAATGCAGGGCAGCCCAGGCATACAGTGCGTTGAATATGATGATCGACCATTGCAGTCCGCGTGCGTCAGCGCTCACGCAGGTTGCCAGCTGCTCGGCAGTAAGACCTACTGCTGCCTTGCAGATGTCGAGCGTCAGTCCGAGGTCCGCTCCTGTCAGGAAGCTGGATTTAAGGAATGTAGAAAGCGCACCGATAATCGGCGGGCCAAGCCCGTAGCCGAGCAGGTTGACAACGAACAAGGTCACGGCGACTGCGCTTGCGCGCATTCTGCTGTCCACAACGCCTCCAGAGACAGCATACATTGGGCCCAGATAGAAGTAGTGGATCATTGCTGCGATCATCAGGAAGGGCATGGCCAGCCAGAGATTATCGACAGAGTATCCAATCGCATAAAGGGGCACCGAAAGGCCCATACCAAGCGCCGGAAGCCAGGAAAGCGATGTCGGGCGGGTCTTCGCCATCTTGTCCGAGAGGTATCCCGAAAGGAAGACACCGATCGCGGCCATGACACCAAGAATCACACCAAACAGAAGCGCTGCCTGTTGCAGGTTCAGCCCGTGAGTGCGGATCAGGAAGGAGGTCGTGAACTGACCGACACCGTAACCGATGAAAGACGCAATGGTCGCGCCGGCAACAACGTGTACGTAAGCTGGCTTCTTCATAAGAATTTTCAGAACCTGAACAAAGCTCGTCCGCTCCCCGGTCTTGTTCTGAAGTTCCGGTGGATCGGAGTAACCCCGGGCCGGCTCACGGATTGTCAGGAACACCAGCAGGCCAAGCAGCACGCCAGGTAGTCCGACTACGACGAATGCGACGCGCCATCCTTCGATGGAAGGCCAATCCAGCATGTTGAGCGCCCAGGTCCAGCCCCAGTCCGTCAGCGCCGCTGCGATCTGTGCCCCACTGAGGTTGCCGGCCACGAATGCCCCGAAGACTGCAGCAAACATCCCCCCCAAGGGCACACCAAGGGCATAGATCGAAACCGCTGTGGCGCGGCTGCCCGGCTTGAAATAGTCTGCAATAAGGGATTGTGCAGGCGGTGTGCAGCCCGCCTCCCCAACGCTAACCCCGATGCGAAACAGGAACAGCATCAGGAAAGTCGTTGCAAACCCGCAGAGAACCGTCATCAGGCTCCAGAATACCACCGCGGCCGCGATGATGCCGACGCGATGCGAGCGCTCTGAAAAGCGTGCGATCGGGATGCCCAGCATAGTATAGAGAATGGCAAAGGCAGGGCCCCCCAAAAGGCCCATCTGCCAGTCCTCAACGCCGAACGAGTTTTTGATGGGTTCCGTGAGGATGTTGATGATCGTGCGGTCAATGAAATTGAAGATGTAGACCAGCAGCAGCGAGCCGAGGACATAGCTGCGATAAGCTTTGGTTCCAAACCCTGTTTCGTGGGGCGGGAGGCTCACAGCTTGTGTCTGGCTCGAATTGGCGGCGTCGGTCATAGGCGTCTCCAGTTAAGGCGGTAGGGCATTGCGAAATCAGGTAGCAGGACTCCAGCGATCCTTCTGGTAGGTGCGGGCGGCGAGGAAATAGAACACGGCGGCGATCCCGAAGAAGAGGACGGTAGCAACCATCGACTGGCGCAGGCCTTCGGCATAGGCTGAGCAGAGGGCAGGGCCGGTTTCTCCGAGCTCTGCGATACGACCGGCGCAAAGGCCCGGATTGAAGTTCGCGAAGGCCTCTTCAAGGCCGGCTTTCTTGACGATGCCGCCCATGAAGGCGCTGCTCATCATGCCGGTGAAGAGGGGGCCGATGCCGTTACCGATCAGGCTGACGATCAGCAGCATCACGGAGACCGTCGTGGCGCGCGAGCGCGGGCTGACGATCGAGGTCGACACCGTGTACTGCGCGCCGAGGTAGGCGTAGTGCGCGATGGCCGCGATCACCCAGAGCCAGAAGGCCATCGTCAGCGTCGGGCTTAGGAAGGCGCCGACATAGGCGGGGATGGCGATCAGGAGGCCGACGCCCGGCAGCCAGGCGGCGACGGACGGAAAGCGCGGCGAAAGTTTCTCTGACAGGAAACCGCCGGCAAAGGTTCCGAACGCGGCAACGGCCGCAAGCGGCGCGCCATAGTTCATCGCAGCCTCTGCCACGCTAACTCCGTGCACGCGCATCAGGAACGGCGCCTGAAAACTGATCAGGCCGTAGCCGACGAACGCCACGAAGGCAGCCCCAAGCGACAGCGTCCAGAAGGTCGGCTTCTGGCCGAATTCCTTGAAGGCCTCGAAGAAGCCGGCCTTGTCCGGGATGGCAGATTTGGGGTCCGAGTAGCCGCGAGGCGGCTCACGGACGGTCAGCCAGAAGATAAGTGCCACGAGGATTCCCGGCAAGCCGACGATCACGAAGACGAGGCGCCAGCCTTCCACTTCCGCCCAATTCACCCCGGTGAATAGGAACTCCAGGCCGATGGCGTTCATCCAGCCGCCGAACGTCTCGCCCTTCAGGCTGGCGAGCTGGCCACCGAAGAGCTGTGCCAGGACACCGCCGATTGTGACGCCCATCGAATAGATGCCGATCGCGTTGGCGCGGCTTTTGGGCGGGTAATAGTCGGTGATGATAGAGTTGGCGGGGGGGGTGCAGCCGGCCTCGCCGATGGCGACCCCGATGCGGAAGACGAGCAGCCACAGGAAGCTGGCGGCAAGGCCGCAGAACACTGTCATCAGCGACCAGACAACGACGCAAAGCGCTATGATCATCACCCGGTTCGACCGGTCGGCCCACATCGCGATAGGGATGCCCATGATCGCGTAGAACAACGCGAAAGGCGGCCCGGTCAGCAGGCCCCATTGCGCATCGCTGAGCGAGAAAGTGTTGATGATCGGCTGAGCGACGACCGTAATCACGGTGCGGTCGATGAAGTTCAGCGTGTAAATCAGCGTCAGGGCGATGAGGACATAGGAGCGATAGCCCTTCGAGCCATAGCCCGTGATGTGCCCGTTCGCGCTGTCAGCCGTAGCTGCAGTGGCCGTCATTGTATCTCTCGCCTCCCAGGGGAAAGCGCGCTTCTGGCGGCGCGCTTTGTTATGGCGTGACGGTAACCTGCCTGCTGCCGCCTGCAAGCCTTATCGTGAGGGCAGGCGAAGGCACCCCGGTTTTTCCCCTCCTCCGTGCATTGAATCCGGCGCGCCCCTGACCTCATTTGCCGCGGCAAGCCTGATACAGCAGCGCTGCGCCATGGACCTCGCCCCCAAAATGACCGCCTTCGGATCAAATTGCCGTTGAGCCCTGTCCATGCCTGCTTCACTTACGCTGTCTTCGCTCAGCTTTGCTCTGCCTGATAGCCGGGTTCTGTTTTCAGACCTGAATTTCAGTTTCAATCAGGAACGCATCGGACTTCTCGGCCAGAACGGCGTCGGCAAATCCACGCTGCTGCATCTCGTAAGCGGGCACCTGTCGCCTTCTGCCGGTAAAATTTCCGTGAGCGGCAAGCTCGGAATGCTGCGCCAGAGTTTCGACGGGGGGCGGCGATACGATTGCCGACCTGTTCGATGTCCGGACCTCGCTGGCGAACCAGCGCCTCGCCGAACCGCTGGGCCGGGGCCGGGATGGACGCCGCGCCGGAGACGCTGCCCGCGTCCCTCTCCGGCGGGCTGCGCTCGTGGGCGGCCCTCGCCGCGAAGATCTTCGCAGAGCCTGATTTCCTGCTGCTGGACGAGCCGGCCAACATTCTCAACCGCAAGAGGACGCGCGGCGGCGGAGTAGAGGTCCATCCGGTTCGAGCACTGATCCTAAGCGATTGCCTGCTCGTCCCGGCAGGCGGGGGCCAGCGTAAGGGGGTAGGAGACAATACTGGCCACTGCGGCTTCGATCTCGGCCTAGGCAGTGGCAGGCTTGCCTGCCGGTCCCGAACAGGCCGCCGCAAGCAGGATCATGGCCGCGGCGGCCAGGGATCGTCTCAGGGGCGGACCTTGAACGGCTCGTGCCAGCCTTTCGGGGAGGCGGAGAATATCTCGTAGCCGGTTTCGGTCACGCCGATGGAATGCTCGAACTGGGCCGAAAGCTGACGGTCGCGCGTCACGGCGGTCCAGCCATCCGGAAGGATGGCGGCGTCCTTGCGTCCAAGGTTCAGCATCGGCTCGACCGTGAAGAACATGCCGGCTTTCATCACCGGGCCTGTTCCGTAGGCGGAGGAATGCACGACGTTCGGCTCGTCATGGAACAGTCGGCCGAGGCCATGCCCGCAGAACTCGTCGACCACGGAGACGCGGTTGAGGCGCGCCACTTCGCTTATCGCGCCGCCGATGTCGCCGAAGCGCGCGCCTGGCTTGATCTGGGCGATTCCGGCCATCATGGCCTCGTAGGTCACTTCCATCAGGCGCTCGGCCTTGCGCTTCACGTCGCCGACGCCGTACATCCGGCTGTGGTCACCGTGCCAGCCATCTACGATCAGCGTCACGTCGATGTTGGCGATGTCGCCGTCCTTCAGCGCCTTGGGGCCGGGGATGCCGTGGCAGATCACGTGGTTCACCGAAATGCACGAGGCGTGGCGATAGCCGCGGTAGCCGATGGTGGCCGAGGTCGCGCCATGATCGTGCACGAACTCGTAGATCCGCCGGTCGAGATACTCGGTCGTGACGCCCGGCTTAACTTCGGGAACCAGGATGTCGAGGCACTCGGCGACCAGACGGCCAGCGCGGCGCATGCCCTCGAAGCCCTCGGGGCCGTGGGTGCGGATTTCGCCCGTGCGCAGGGGCAGTAGGAGCTCTGTGTCTGTCATCGGCGCAATATGGCAGGCCGCTCACCCGTTTTCCACTCCCTTCTTGCCGAAACGGCTGCCCCCTGCCAGTTAGCGGGCCAGAAAACAGGCCAGAAATTTCCAAGGGAGACACCGCATGCGCAAACCCCTGTCCGTCCAGGCGGCCAGCCTCGCCTTGCTCGCCGTACTCGGCCTAGCGGCCTGCGCCAGCGCGCCGCTGGCCGCTGAAGCGCCCGCGCCGGTCTCTCCTGCCGCCGAGACGTCGCCCCCTGCTTTCAGCGCTGAGGGAATTGCCGCGCTCGAGGCCCGCATGGCGGCCTATGTCGAGGACGGTGCGGCGAAGGGTATTGCAACCCGCCTGGTCCGCGGCGGCGAGGTGATCAGCGATGTCCGCTACGGCATCCGCCGCGAGACCGATGCCGCGCCGGTGGAGGGGGACACGATCTGGCGGGTCTATTCGATGTCAAAGCCGGTGACCGGCGTCGCGCTACTGACGCTCTGGGAAGAGGGCGCGTTCCAGCTGGACGATCCGGTCACAAAATACTTTCCCGAAATCGAGGGCCTGCAGGTGTTTACCGGCCTGGATGCGGCAGGCGAACCTGTCCTCGTGCCCGCCACCCGGCCCGCAACCATCCGGGAACTGATGAGCCATACGGCCGGCTTCGGCTACGGCCTGCGCGGTGGGGACTATGTCAACGACATGTTCCAGAAGAAGCAGGTGTTTCAGTCCTCCACGATGGCGGAAATGGTCACCCGCGTCGCCAGTATTCCTCTGCTGCACCAACCAGGCGAAGTCTGGGACTATTCCATCGCGGTCGATCTGCAGGGCGCGCTGATCGAGCGGCTGTCCGGCCAGACTTTGGGCGAGTTCTTCGAGACGCGGCTGTTTGGCCCACTGGGCATGAAGGATACCGGCTTCTTTGTTCCGGAGGCGGACTATGACCGTTTCTCTGATGTCTGGGGCTGGAGCGCCGAGCAGGGGGCGTTCGCGGCTCTGCCCATGCCTGCTTTCCAGTATCGCCAGGGTATGATCGCCTTTGAAGGCGGCGGGCATGGGCTCGTCAGCACGATGGACGATTTTGCACGCTTTGCCGAGATGCTGGCAAATGGCGGCAGCCTCGACGGCGTCCAGATCCTGAAGCCGGAAACCGTCGCGATGATGGCGACCGATGTGCTGCCCGAAGGCGCCTTCCTCGGCTTTGATGGCACCGCCAGCAGCGAAGCGGCGGGCGTCGGCTTCGGCCTCAACGTCGCGGTTATACGCGACGCCGGGAATGACCGCGGCTTTCCGCAGGGCGCCTATACCTGGGGCGGTGCAGCAGGCACTTGGTTTTGGGTGGACCCAGCAAACCGGCTCTACTTCGTCGGCATGGTGCAACGCTTTGGCCAGGGTGGCCCGGCTTTCGACGCGCGTGCGGCATCGGCCGGTCTCGTATACAAGGCTCTGGAAACACCGAATGAGTAATCCAACCGCCGCCGTCCTCCTGATCGGGGACGAACTCCTCTCCGGCCGCACGCGGGATATCAACCTGCAGCAGGTCGCGCAGTATCTTGAGCCGCTCGGCATCCCGGTGATGGAGTGCCGCACGGTGCCGGACATCGAAGCTGAGATCGTCGCCGCCGTGAACGCCCTGCGCGCCAGGTACACCTATGTCTTCACGACGGGCGGCATTGGCCCGACGCATGATGACATTACGGCGGACGCCATCGCCGCCGCCTTCGGCGTCGGCATTTCGGAACATCCGGACGCGATCCGCGACATGGCCGCCCGCTATGCGGCCATGAACACCGAGTTCACCGCCCCCCGGCGCCGCATGGCCCGCGTGCCGCATGGCGCAAGCCTCGTCGCCAACCCCGTCTCCGGCGCGCCGGGCTTCCGGACGGAGAACGTGTTCACGCTCGCCGGCGTGCCTCAAATCGCCCGGGCGATGCTGGAGGATATCGGGCCACAGCTAGAGACCGGCGCAGTGGTTCACAAGGTGACCGTCAAGGGCAAGGGCCTGCGCGAGGGGGATCTCGCCGTGAAGCTGGGCGAGATCGATGCGGCCGCGCCGCTGGTTTCGGTCGGCTCCTATCCCTGGTACTTGGCCGCTGACAATCACGGCGTCTCGCTGGTCGCCCGCTCGATCGACCCTGCGGCCCTTGGCGCCGTTCGCCAGCAACTCATTGAACTGGCCGAATCCCTCGGCGTCAAACCGGAAATCGAATCATGAGCTTCATCACCCGCACCCCCGTCCTCTGGACGCTCTTTGTGCTGACGGTTGCCCTGACGCTGGCGTTCGGGGCCTCAGCGCCCATGGTCGGCGGCCAGTTCCTCGACATGGTATCAAAGCCTGAAGATACGCGTGCCCTGTTCGACGCGATGACGCCGAGCGAACGAAGCGCGCACTTCTGGCTTACGGTCTTTCTCGATACGGCCTACCCCTTGTCTTTCAGCCTCTTCTTCGCGGGCATGGCCTGGCGCTTCTTCGGCAAGCTTGGCCCGTTCGCCGCAATCCCCGGGTTCGTCGTGCTGATCGTCGATCTCACCGAGAACACGTTGCAGGCGATCACGCTGTCGGGCGCGGCCTATGTGCTGGAGCCGAAGGAATGGGTCTCGCCGCTGAAGATGAACCTGTTCTATCTCGCGGCCCTCATCGCGCTTGTCGCGGCAGGCATCGCGCTCTACCGGGGCATCATCAAGAAGAAGGCCTAGGGCCTCCCCAAGGTCAGGCTTGGCGCGGGGCGCCTCCCGGCGGTAACACTGCGGGCACACAAAAGGGAGAGCCGCCATGTCAGAACAGATTGTCCTCGTCGAGCGCCACGGCGCCGTTGCCCTCGTTACGCTTAACCGGCCGGATGCGCTGAACGCGCTGAACCGCGCCCTGCGCGCTGAGATTGTGCGCGTTTTCACCGAACTGAAGGACGACACGTCGATCCGCGCCGTCGTGCTCACCGGCGCTGGCCGTGCTTTCACCGCCGGCATCGATCTAAAGGAAGCGGGCCAGACCGGCTTTGCCCTTGGCGCCGATGAGGACTCCAAATCGATCAACATGGCCGCCGCGCTGGAGGCCTATCCCTGGCCCATCGTCGGCGCGATCAACGGCTTCGCCATCACCGGCGGCTTCGAGCTCGCCCTGATGTGCGACGTGCTGCTAGCCTCGGAGAACGCCAAGTTCGCCGACACGCATGCCCGTGTCGGCATCGTGCCAGGCTGGGGTCTGTCGCAGAAACTCTCACGCCTGATCGGAATCAGCCGCGCCAAGGAGCTTTCCTTCACGGGCAACTTCATCGACGCGCATACGTCGGAGAAATGGGGCCTCGTAAACCGCGTCTACCCGGCTGCAGACCTCGTGCCCGCCGCGCTCCAGCTCGCGACCGAGATGACAGGCACGCAGCCGGTGCTGCTGAAGAAGTACAAGGCGCTGATCGATGACGGCTTCGGCATGGAGTTCGCCAAGGCCATGAAGGAAGAAATCAAACGCTCGATCGAGCATTCGGCTTCGGTGTCGGCGGAGTCGGTCGAGGAAGCGCGCAAGCAGGTGACCGCACGGGGCAGGGACCAGCAGGGCTGACCTGTTGAGCCCCTCTCCCGCCAGGAGATGGGCGAAGGTCAAGTCGCAAACTCGAACGCATCCATCCTCAGTGCACTGAACTTCATTGACTGGTGCAGCGACGTAGCCGCTGTCCCGCCAGCTCCAAGTGCCACGAACAGCTGCAGGAAATGCTCCTGCGTCTGATGGTTGCGCGCGGCATGCGGCGCGAGGCGGCGATAGTTCTGCAGGTCCTCGATCCGCTCTTCAGCCAGCGCGGCGTTCACCCAGTCCGCAAATTCGGTCACCCAGCCGGGCGCCGTATTGCTGCCGCGCCAGTCGACGCTGCGCAGGTCATGCATGAAGCTGCCGCTGGCGAGGATCAGCACGCCTTCCTCCGTAAGCGCACGCAGCAACCGGCCAAGCTTGTAGCGGTGCGCCGCCCCGAGATGCGTCCGCACCGATAGCTGCAGCACAGGGATATCCGCCTCTGGAAAGATCCGCCTCAGCGATACCCAGGCGCCGTGGTCCAGTCCCCGCGCGGTGCCGATGCCGGCAGGCAGGCAGGCGACCCTTTCGGCCAGCGCTGGTCGAACAGGATCTGCGGGAAGCCGCCAAAGTCGTGGGTCGTCTTGTTGACGGCCAGCGCGTTCACTGCCGGAATGTTCTTCCCCTAATGCGCCGAGACGACGAGGATAGCCTTCAGGCGCGGCAGGGACTGGCCAAGCGCAAGGAGGAAATCCCGCGCGGGCGCATCATCTAATAGCGGCGTCGGCGAGCCGTGAGAGACAAAGATGGGGTCAATCACGAGGCAGTCCTCCGGCCGTTTGTACTCCTGCGTATGTAGCAACGGCCGGCCCGCAATGTCAGCCCGCAGGCGCCGCCTGACAGGTATGCCGCAACGGTATCGCCGCGCAGGGAGTTGCGCGAAGGCCTGCCCCCGGCCTATCTACGCCCCAGCAAAAACTTCAGGAGAAAGCCATGCGCGATGTCGTGATCTGTGAACCTGTCCGCACGGCGGTCGGCGGCTTCGGCGGCTCGTTCAAGGATGTCCACGCGCATGTGCTCGGCGCGGCGGTTGTCGAAGGACTGATGGCGCGCACTGGCTTGCCGAAGGACAAGGTCGACGATGTGATCTTTGCGCAGTGTTATCCTTCTATGGACGCGCCGGCGCTTGGCCGCGTGGTCGCGCTCGATGCGGGCTTGCCGATCGAAGTCAGCGGCATGCAGATCGACCGGCGTTGCGGCTCCGGCTTGCAGGCGATCATCAATGCGACCATGCAGATCGCCACCGGCGCGATGGACTGCGTTATCGCGGGCGGCGCTGAGTCGATGAGCAATGCGCCGTTTTATTCTACCAACTGGCGCTGGGGCCTCGGCCAGGGCAACATGACCGTGAACGACGGCCTGATCACTGGCCGCCTCACGGCTGGCGGCAAGAATTTCCCGGTGCCCGGCGGCATGCTGGAGACGGCCGAGAACCTCCGCCGCGATTACCAGATAACCCGCGCCGCACAGGACGAATTCTCCGCCGCCTCGCATGCCAAGGCCGTAGCTGCGCAAAAAAGCGGCGTGTTCGATCAGGAGATCATCCCGGTCACTGTCAAAGGTAAGAAGGCCGACACGGTAGTCACGCGCGACGAACATCCGCGTGCGGACTCGACCGCTGAAGTGCTCGGCAAGCTGAAAGCGATCCGCCTGAAGCAGGATCCTCAAGCCACCGTCACCGCCGGCAATGCCAGCGGCCAGAATGACGGCGCCTCCGCCTGTCTCGTTATGACGCGCGAGATGGCGGAGCAGTACGGCCTGAAGCCGCTCGCCCGGCTGGTCTCCTGGGCGGTTGCGGGGGTCGGTCCGGCGGTCATGGGCATCGGCCCTGTTCCGTCCACGGAAAAAGCGTTGAAGCGCGCCGGCCTCACCCTGAAGGACCTTGACCTGATCGAGCTCAACGAAGCTTTCGCCGCGCAGGTGCTGGCCTGCACCAAGGCGATGGGTTTCGCGGACGAAGACTATGCCCGTCTCAACGTGCATGGCTCCGGCATCTCGCTGGGCCACCCGGTCGGTGCGACCGGCGGGCGCATCCTCGCCACGCTGCTGCGTGAGATGGACCGCCGCGAAGCACGCTACGGCCTCGAAACCATGTGCATCGGCGGCGGGCAGGGCCTCGCGGCTGTGTTCGAGCGCGTTAACTGACAAATCTCAGTCGGCGGATTACGCAGCGCCTAACGTAGAAATAACTTGCTATTGGCAGGTCGGGGGCGCATATGCCCCCTATCGACATTGGCCGGCCACTCAGGCGCAGCTCCCGAAAGGGTGCAGTTTCAGACAACCCCTCCAAAATTCGATACGCAAGGTCTGACGCATTGTCAGTCCACAAACTTATATGAGACTTACTTCTATGACTATGACGAACGGTACTGTGAAATTCTTCAACAGCCAAAAGGGCTTCGGCTTCATTGCGCCTGCAAACGGCGGCAACGACGTTTTCGTGCACGTGACCGCGCTTGAGCGCTCGGGCATCGCACACCTGAACGAAGGCCAGAAAGTCAATTTTGACACGGCCAAAGATCAGCGCTCCGGCAAAGTCGCCGTGAGCACGATCGAACTGGCTTAAGCCAGGCAGCTGCTGGCGCCGCGCCCGCGCGGCCGCCTCAGCGGCAAACTGAAGAAGCGCGCTCCGGTAACGGAGCGCGCTTTTTTCTTTATCCTGAACATTCAGAGCTCTTTCGAGACGCCGACAACAATATGCTCGCTGGTCTCGCCGTCCCGGTCCCGTTGAATGT
>Ga0315904_10004477_pt1 | contig 19920 bp, 14 predicted proteins | sample LakEriMetagenome_6_FD_203529 | JGI IMG/M metagenome (GOLD analysis project Ga0315904, IMG submission 203529) | Freshwater fungal communities from buoy surface, Lake Erie, Ohio, United States - Buoy 12 MA120 | ecosystem: Environmental > Aquatic > Freshwater > Lake | place: USA: Lake Erie, Ohio...
GCTTGAAAAATTAACTCCAGAAGGTGCGCCAGATGTTTTAGTGCGAGGCTTCGCCTGTCCGCGCATGAGCACCCCAGCCGAGGCCAAAGGCAGCGCGGTGTACCGAGTTCTCTCCCAATTTGGCGCCGCAAATCAGACTAATGAAGTTTTGACCCAGATCCTACTTAAGAACGCTGACACTAATCCGTATGTTGCAGCCGTTGGAGATGAAGAGTCTCTCGCCAAGTGTTTCGCCGCTGCGCAGCTGTTTGAGAACGCCAACTCACTTCTTACAGCGGCGCTATCTCTGCATGCCCGCTACGCTTCAGGCGATTTTGGTGATGATATAAAAGACGCTGAAGTCGAGGCTTGGTCGACTAAGGTTAACTCGAGTGAATATGCAAAGTATGTGGAGAAAGCGCTGCATCACGTGCTTACGCCAGAGTTGCGCAGAGTGATTGCTGATATCCCGGCTGCTGAGGTTGCCACGTTGGTGCTGGCTTTTGAGAGTGGCAAGGTCTTAGCGCATGGGTTTGAGGGTGGTAGGTGGGTGCGTCGCTCAAACTTCCCGCACCTAAGCGCCCGTGCGGTTTTACATTCGATCACCGAATACCCTGAGAACTACGATTACTACTCGCGTAACCGGATCCGAGCTGGCCTGATCTATGCGGCGCGCAAAAGCGCATTTTCGCCCGTACGAATGCCAGTTGATATGAGTGCTGATGCGTGGGCGTTGAGACAGTGGGCGGAGGTGCTCCTGGCTTGTCCACACGAGCTTCCAAGTGTTGCGCGAGAGGTTGAGCTTGTTGGTGTGGTTCGTGAGGCGCACACTGAGTGGTGCACCCGCTTTTTTAATGCACACGGAGAGCTTAACGAGCGACTTGCTCGCGTCGGCTTTACAACTCCGACGAACTTACTGTTTTTACCTGTAGCGGAGGTGGTCGCTGCGATGCGCCAGTTTGTCGCGCCGACCACGATCGAGCGCATGCACTTTCTTTTAAAGAAGGTGTCAGCGCAGCAGATCGTAGAGCAGGCGCGTGAGCAAGAGGGCGAATCTGGACCGACTCTCCAGCTGTCTTTTGAGCGTATTGAGCCGATGCCCAGCGATGAAGAGCTTAGCAAGCTCGCTGAGATGCATCAGATAGCCAAACATGACCTACAGGATTGGCTGGCGCTGCGCACGGTGTTGTCGGCGTACGGATGGGTCGCGAGCCGCGTTGGCGATTATTCAGTGCCACACACTTCGATTATTTTCGCTGTATTCCGCAGCTCGCTCGCGCTTGAAGGGCTCAACTCGCTAGGCCTTTTAGGTCGACCCGGGATGATTCCCCTGCGCGGCTCTAAGTTAGCCGAGAAGTGGGGAAACCAGTGGAGTTCGCGCTTTACATATGTCGATAAAGCAACCATGGCAGAAACAACAGAGGATTACGGTAAGCTCTTGCAGGGAATCGTTGAACTTAAAGAGATTGAGGACGATCCATTTGCGGTGGTGTCAAAGGTACAGGCGTAGTGCGTGTAACGAGTGTGAGAAGATATGGCTCGCGATTATAAACGAACGGACTATGGAGCTTTGCAGGAGGAGCAGCTCCGTTCGGCGCTCTTTAAGGGTGGGCTGGCCTCGCTTGGCGCGCTCGGCGCCGCTCTCTCGCCACTCGGAGCGGCTCTCGATCCATCGCTGCTCTTTGGGCTTGGAATGCTGCCGGCGTGCGCACTTGGTGTAGGAAGTTATCGCTTCGGCAGACAGCAGGGGCTTGAGCTGGAGCGTCAGCGCGAATCGCAGGCACGCGGCGGAAGACCAGTGCTCGGTATGCCACCTGAGCGCGAGTGCCTCGGAGCTGCAATCGAGGAAGCTCGAGCTAAGAATAAAAGGATGCTCGACCGCTATCTGGTCGGCTTTGAGCTCGATTCAGGTAAGCCGCTGTGGGTCGATGATGACGAGATTTGCACGCACGCGGCGGTATTCGCGAAAACAGGGGTAGGAAAGACCCTCTGGCTCGAATCGTTGATCTTTCAGCAAATGGCGCGCGGACGTGCCAGCGGGTGTACTTTTATCGACGCCAAGCGCGATTCGGCAACGCTTGCGCATATTATCCTCATGGCCATGGTGACGGGAAGAATCGAGGATCTGATCGTCGTTGATCCGTTCGAATCCATACACGCCTATAATTTTGTGATGACTAACCAACGTGCTGATGTGAAGGCGCGCAAAGTCCTTCGCGCCGGGTTGCCACCAACCTCGGACCAAAGTACAACCAAGCACTATGACCGTCTCGCCGCTGATTCGATTTATCGCATGGTGCGAGCTATGGAGAGCTTTGGGCTGGCGTGGTCTATTCGCGATATAGCCGTGGCGTTGTCGGCATTTCAGCTCGCCTATCCGCACCTACGCAACATGCTGCACAAGATTGGCGCGCGGCAGGCGATGGTCGAGCTTGGGCATCTAGCATCGAGTTACCGTAGCGTTAAGGGAGTGCTCGACACCGCACGTATCACCGACAACCTACGTGGTATCGCCTCTGAGCTGCATGCTATCGCAGGCAGCGCAGCGGGTGAGGTCTTTTGTACCAAGTACACCGATCTCGTACTTACTGATGCGATCCTGCGCGGAAAGATCATCTACTTTATGCTACCACGTTTGGAGGAAGCTGAGAGTGCCGCGCGTATGGTTAAGGTCTTTCGTGAAGACCTTGAGGTTTCGATCGGAGAGATTACTTCATCGCGCGTTCACAACCTTGAAGACCCACATCTTGTGATTATTGACGAGGGTTCGTCTACCTTCGGTCCAACGTGGGCGAATCTGTTCGAGCTTGCGCGTCGTGGACGTTTTGCACTGCTGTTCGGAGCGCAATCGACCGGAGGCTTAACCGATGCAGCGATGGGATTGAGTGAAGCGTTTTATGAGCGGGTGATGGCCAACGTCAACCTGAAGGTAATGATGCGCATCGGTGATAACCGTACAGCCTCGGATATGACCGAATGGTTCGGAAAAATTACATCGACAAAGAAATCAGTCGGGGCGGGCGTGATGACTGGGACATCATCAGCGATGCTTAAAGGCTCTCTGGATATCGGTGCGCGACGCTCAGGTGGAGAATCCCAGAGTATTAGCTACTCTGAGGATGAAGAGGACCTTGTGAGTGCCGAAGAGCTAAAGCATGAGATGTCAGCTGAGAAGGGGCTTGCCTGGTTTGATCTCGGAAATGGAAAGATCGTCAAAGGACGCTCGTTCTGGTTTAACGCGCAGATTCCAGACACGTGGGAGGGAAGGGAGTTTATCGTACGCCCTGAACGATTTGAAGTTGATGAGATAGGTCTTGCGGATTGGGTTGATGAGCAGATCCTCTCGCAGGAGCAGGATGAGACCTCAACTAAGTTCGCCCCCAAACCGCGCACGCCCGCCGAACCCGGAACCTCTTCCAAGCGGGGCGACGATACTGGCTCTAAAGGCTCTGAGGCCGCTTCGCCAGAAGCTGCTGGAGCCTTTAAGATCGGGCTTACGCCGAAAGGGCTTGGCCGCACGAGGGGTACCGTCACTGCGCTTTCAAAGCCCTCCGCAACTCAGGCACCCGCCGAGAAAGTCCCCGAGCCTGTGAAGGACTCAGGAGCGAAGAGCGCTGCAAGCACCAAGGCCGAGCCGCCTAAGACCGAGAAAACAGGCCCAAAAACCGGGCCTCTAAAGCTTCGCCCGAAGTAAAGAGCGTGCTCCGCCATGGGTCAACCCTCTGGCTTGCTTTAGATTTACTTCGCAAGTATCTTTATCAACGTAGCAGGCTGCGTGCTATAGTGAGGCGCAAGAGGCCTTGCCAGTGAAACTGGCAAGGCCTGAGCGAAGCTCTATAGGTTAGGGAACTATGGGTCAGATGGCTTATATGGCGTCAGTTGTACGGCTTAAAGGCACGATCACCTAGACTAGCCAACTTAGACGTGTAAACGTAGAGTTATAGGAATAACGAGCCCCCTTTCGTTAAGTAGAAGAGGGGATTATCCGAACCCTTTCGGTGATAGCTCCGGCAGTTAGAGGGAAGGTCACAGTAGGTTCTTTTACGGGTGAAATAAGAGGTTGTTATGTATCGTGGCGGAGTTACCTTTTCAATAACTAAATCCTTCGGCCGTCTCCAGCTTATTCCCGAATCAGACGGTCTTCGATTGTTTTACATCCCCATCGTAAATGGTGCTGAGAGCCCAGGCTCTCCGGGCAGTCTCGATATGATGCTGCCGATCGACGCCATAGGCGGATTGTGGGCCACCACGCGTGCGTTTTTGTACGGTGTTGAGTCACTCGATGAAAACGTGATCTTGCAGAGTGGTGAGGTTGAAAGTGAGTCTGATACTCTTATTAAACTTTACCGCGATAAGCCGCGCGGACAGCAAGGCAAACTAAGTGGAGAAGAGGTGTGCTGGTTGCGCATCGTTACTGGGCGCACAGAAGAGGAGCGTAGACGTATTAAGTTAGGCCCCCGCGACCTACTCTGTCTCGAGTTGGCTTGCAACTCAGTCATGATCCTTGCTGGTGAAGCAGGCACCCACAAACCCGCGCTCGTCTAAGAGTAAGGGCTCTTAAAAAAATATCTTACCGATCACCCACGAATAAAAATTCGTTTGACTGCTCGCGTGTGTGCGTTACTATTCAGCGTCACCGAAGGATTTCGTTCGGCGCTTTTTAAAAACCAGGGAGAGATTGGGTATGAGTGACGGACTTTTTGAGAGTCGCGCAACAAAAGTAGCGATGCATGCCAGCGATCTTTTGTGTACCAAGGGTCGAGTGGAGGTGGTAGAGCACATCCTCCACAAGTTACACGCCCAAGGTTTAGTTGACTCTGCCGATGAGATTATATCATTAGTGAAAAACCAGGTCTTTCGCACTAAGTGTCTGCCAGAGCAGGGGGTGCTGGCCCTGCGTCAGCGAGTAACAACAGGCATCGAGCGCTACGCCATCAGAGATTTAAGTACAAGCTCCGTGGAGCTTACGCTTCCAGAGGGGTCTTCGCGTTTTGAGCTGCTTAGGGAGGTGTCCGATTTATCGGCCGATCTATTCGGCAAGCAGTACGCAAATCCCCAGCTGCTACAACAGTGGTCGAGAGAGGAGCGCTTCCGAGCGCAAGCCAAGAAGGGGGGTGAGCTGGTGCGGGTCGAAGTGGACATGCCCGAGTCAAAGCTTAAGAACTTCTCAGAACAGAGAGCGCTTGGCTTAAACCAAGTCTCGCTACCCGATCTAGTTGCTGCTCACGCTGCTTACTATCTCAAAACCGGCGAGGACCTGTTTGACGATAAATCGGTCTGGTGCAACGAGGAGCTGCTGAAGTTCTTTGAAAAGTCGGGATTGGGAGTAGCGCAGTGGAGACTTGAGCGGGCCAACTGGATAACAGGCTCGCGGTATCTGGCTCCTGAGCCCCAAAAGACGGTAGAAAAGGGCCCAAAGACTAGCCGCCGAAAAAGCTTGAATAAGCAGATCTAATGCCCTATAATAATAGTTATCGGGCAATTTATGCACGATAATTATCTAAGGCATCGAACACCGCCAATTTACAGTGGTGTATAGCGCTCTCGAAAAGTTTGCAGCCGTATCTCGGCTTTTTTAATTAGCCTCGTCTACCAAATACAGCTTCTCTCAGCCCCATCGCCAACTGGCCCATACAGTAATAGCTTGCGTGCAATCCACGCTGGACAGTCCCTTGGAAGCTCCTGACCTCGATTCCTGGTTGTGACCTCGCCGTTTCGCTCATAAGAAACTTCACTCTGTAACTCGCGCGCACCATCGTCCATACGCGCCAGATACGCACACAGCGAGATATACGGAAGCCTCTCGCTAGACTGCGGTGTGAGCTTGGCGAACGTTTTGTCAGAGGTTGAGACGATCCGGACAGTGTCTGAAAGATACCCAAACACGTCGATGCTGGGCGGCGCAACGAGATGATTCGAATGCCCAGGCTCAATTCGTAAGTTGCTGTACATTGAGAATCCGCTACGAGTTTTAATCCCAACGTACGGTGATATGCCATTTAGCAGCGCTAGCGAGATTAACACCGCACTCGGAGCTGTCAAACGAGAGTACCCTTCTGCGCTCGATGCAGCCCTGACGCTCTTGGTCACAACAAGCAGTACAAACACTGCAAAGACAGACCAGACCGCATAGCGGAGCAGCACCCAGGTACCCAGGCTTATAAATCCACACGCGTGCGCAATTAGCACCGCTGCAAAGAGCCCTGCCCAAGCGATTAAAATACCGTTTCGCGGGGCGAGATGCTTAGTCACTAATTTTCGACACTGCTCCTCGGAGAGCCAGCTGCTCAGGAGAAGTAGCATGACAGCCGAGAAATTAGCGAAATACTTTATATAGTGGGTCGCTAAAAAGAGGTGAAATGCAATCCCGGCAACAACCCCAAGCGACCTGGTCTTAAGCGGAATAAGTAGCGCTACTAACCCCACTTCAGCCAGAAGTGACCACCACCCAGCCCACGATACACCCGCCGTGGGCGCTGCGGCATCCAACGGCCTAAGCGCGTGCAGCTTAAGCGACTCACTCAAAAAAAGCGTTGCACAGCTTGTGCCAGAGTTTAGGTAATCAACGTTACACTTAGCCAGGGCCGCAAAAAGATACACAATCACTGTGAGCCAACGCAGATTTGCAAGCACTTTAGGGCTATCTGCTCTGCGCAGAGTTCCTACAAGTAACGCAATTCCCGCAAAGACCAGCACCATGCGGTGGTTTGGGATATTGGGCATAATCGCCACAGCTAGGATCAGGTACGTGACGATACTTACTTGCAGTAGTCTATGAGACGTGGGCTTACAGAGTAGCCACAATGCCGCGATAAAGGCCACGAGCGAGCTCCACTGGTGCGTCAAGTCGCGCAGCCAGTTGGCCGATGAATGTAAAGACACCACCACAGCCACTGCCCAGAGAAGAGACAAAACTCGCGCTTGATACAGACCCATTACGGTATCTTTTCTCAAGCGCCGGTACGCCACAAGGTGTGACGTGACTAATCTCTGAGCTAAAACGTGGTCGCTTGGGCGCTAACGCTACTTCAGCAACCGCGCCCCCTTACGCGCACTCACTCGAATCCTCCTTTTCGCCACCGCCTGGGCTCCGAGGGGATCGGTTACACGCAGAGTTACCGAGAAGAGCCCGTCTCGCCTAAAAGTCTTGCGGAGCACCGCTCCTTGATATCGAGTGCGGTCGGAGAGCTCCCACCTGTATTTCAAAGCTTCGCCTTCTGGGTCACTTGAACTGCGCGCATCGAGCACAATCGTCCGTCCCTTGCGCGTTCCCTGTGTCAGTGCCGTGCTAATTAACGCACGCGGAGCCCTGTTCTCATACACAGCTGTAAAGGTGCGCGAACCAGGCTGGGTGGTAAAGCGCCTTGTTTGGTTTCGGTTTCCATCGCTCCACCCCACAAACGACCGCCCACCAAAGAACGGAGACGCATACAAAGTCTGCTCAGAGCCAACAATTGGATCTGCTTTATACGGAGCAACCACATCGTGCTCTTCATCAACGTATGTAAGTGTTGCTCCGGTCGGACGGCTATCGAAAACATATGCTGCCGTACGCGGCGGAATCTCAAGACACTTCTGGTCGGTGAGACCCTGGGTTGAAGTGGCCAGTAGGCAGAGCTGATACTTTGTGTTGTCCGAGTGCTCTTCAGGAATAAAGCTACCGCTCTTCCCCTCAACCTCTTTAACCAGGTGAGTATGCTCGTTATGGATCTGAATTATTGCCCAGCTAAGGGTTACATTTCCGGGTGACTCACCCGTGACGCTACCCGAAAATGCAATCGGCTCACCGATCTGGTACTGCGTCCCCATTACAGGGGTGTCTATCTTAACAACTGGGGCGTTGGCCCCTGCCCGCACCGTAAAGCTATCTGTCGCCGAGGCGAATGGAGCGCTCTTTTCGCTAACCTTGATTGTCACCGTGTAGGTTCCTGCTTTGGTGTAGACGTGCTCGGTATCAGCAACGTCTACTTTAGTTCCATCTCCGAAGTCCCAGCTAAAGGCGAGTGGCTTCCCAGTCGGATGAACACTTTGTGAGGCTACCGCATTAACCACAAGTGGCACACTCCCCGAGGATGGAGATACCGATGCCTTAACGATCGGTGTGGTATCGCCATCGTTAATATGGCGAAACTTCCTTACCTGACTCGTTCGCGTTACCAGATCTATGTATACAGCGTATATACTCTTGTCAGGCCCTGACAGCAGCTCAACAGCCCCTAGGTTGCTCCCCACTTCTGTGGCAAAGTCGTGCGATGTAGGCCGTCCAGTTGAGTCAAACGTTAGGTATCGAATCCACAGACGTGCGTAATCGGCGTAAAAGAGTGCGCCTTTGTATTTAGCCGGGTACTTTGTTCCGTTGAAGAAAGCTAAACCTGTAACTGACGAGCCCAGGTCTTTGCCATTTTGATCGTATGGATGACGGTAGGTGAAGAAGGGCTTAATGACTGCGTTCTGACCTTGAGCGTACATAGCAGCGCACGGCTCTGCGGTGCGCGGGTGGGCGCGGTAGCCTGGCTGTTGGGCACTTGTAGTGGCTTCGCCTTGCTGCTGTTGTCGATCGAGAAAACCACCTTCGTAACACGGCCAGCCGAAGTTGGCCCCTTTACCAACGTTGATCTCTTCGTAGTACGAGCTGCCAACATCACCGATATAAGCATCTGTATTACTTGGCCTCAGTGTTATGCGAAAAGGATTTCTAAACCCGTATGCCCAGGTGCGAGAGCGATTTGAGGATGGATTGCTAGCTTCAAACCAGGGGTTATCCGAAAGTCCCTTGCCGGTATCTGGATCGATTCTAAGCACTCTACCTGAGAGCGAATCTAGATTCTGTGTACGCAGAGCCACGCGCGATGGGCCATCGTAGCTAGCGCCATCTCCCAACGAGATAAACAGCGTGCGATTGGGGCCAAAGATTAAAGTACCAGCGGTATGAGATGTCGCATCAGCAGCGATACAGTCCTGAATCGGCTCTCCGTCGATCGTGAGTCCTGTCATACACGAAGCTCGCTCTGGAATATTTGGATCCCCCGGTGGTACTGGACCGGCCATATTTGCGGCCACACTGTTCTTTCCCACGATGACCTCAAGGCTATCGGGCAGAGCCTCGTTGTAGTTTTTGGAGGCGTCGGCGGTGAGCCGCGCGATCCGAATCAGGCGTGGGTCGTGCGCATCGGGTGCGTACCCCGGAGGATCCCAAACGTATGAGATGTAGATAAAAGGCTTCTGAGGAAAGTCAGGATCCACCGCAAGGCCAAGAAGCCCACGGTCGGTGGCTTTGTTGACGATTGCTGAAAGGTCGATAAAGGGAGTCTTAAGCAGTGTCCCGTTTTCCACCACTCTGATGATGCCGATTTTAAGTGCCAGATAAGCCTTCTGGCTTGATGCAAACGCTATCGCTGTTGATATCGGCAGGTCACGTAAAACCACCTCTTCAACGAAATCCTCTCCTGGTGCAAACTGCGACTGGGCCCGGGATGGCGCTATGTGTGTTACACACGCAAAAAATAAAGCCAACAGACCACACGACACGACAGAACTTAGGCCCGACACCCTCAGCATGAGACTCACCTCCGCAAAAATATTACGGTTGGTGAATCTGCCACACGATCATGTCACTCGAGTATGATCAGTATTACAGAAGCACGTTACAACACCACAATGCACTACAACCCATACGGGAAGTCTGTATGGTTTATAACCCCACTCTCTCGAACGTGTGCGAGAGCCTTAGCATATTCCTCAAGCAGCGTAACGCCGTACCCGATTCGATTCCGCGTGTCTTCATCGAACTTGCCGTTAGGGGCATCACCTTTAAGCATCGCAGTAACATCGCGCACTATTACATGTTCTGGCAAATACACGATCCGATTGTTTTTGTAAGACGAGTTGCGAAGCTCCGCTACCGGGTAGCTTCCGCCAACACCTGAAGATACCGAAACGATCAGCGCTGGCTTGTGCCCGACCTCCTCAGTAGAACAGAGCAGAAAAAAGTTCTTTAATGCAGGCGGGACCATACCTGCCCACTCTGGGGAGATCACCACAAAGCCATGCGCAGAGCGAAGTTTCTCAGCGATCGGGTGCCACTTCTCTTTCCATAGATCCGCGCCACTCCAAACACCTTCGTCCCATAAAGGCAGTGGGTTGCCCGCCAGTGAGATAATCTCACTAGCGATCTTTTGACTGCTGCAAACCTTGTGGATGTAGGCTGCCACCCTATCCGACTCTGAATTTTTTCTATGACTTCCTGAGATAATTGCAATTTTCATGCGCCCTCCGCTTTTGTTTAGTATCGATAATTACACCTGCACCCTAAAGAGCCGCTCCACAACCTAGCCCCCCGCGCGCTTGGCTCGCACACCGCGCTTGGCTAACTCGTCAATGATCAGATCGCAGTGGTCACCCTGGATCTCAATCACTCCATCTTTCTCTGCGCCGCCGGTGCCGATGCGCCGTTTAAGCTCTGACACCAGCTCTTTGATCTGGTCGCGACTAAGAGCAAGTCCAGACACGGTCGTGACGGTCTTCCCTCCGCGCCCTTTTGTCTCGCGGCGCACCTTGACGTTGCCATCGCCCACAACAATCTTACGTTTATCCTCCTTACAGCTACACTGTGTCAACGCCCGCGAGCAACCAGGGCAGATTGCTCCGCGCTCAGTTGAATATACCTCGCGATACCCGGAATCTTTCGGAATCATGGCCTGTATACACCTTTTTGATTTACCCCAAGAAGTTGCGATGAGTAGAAACGCTTGTCAACTTCTCTTAATCTTTTTGTGTGATGGCGCTCAAGCAGTGGATAGTGCGGCTGTTTGTTAAGCAGGCGCACGACAGCGTCCCCCGCCCTATCGTTGCACTCCCAATCGAGCCTCGTACGGCTTGGAAGCCTCAGCGGCTTTGAGAAGGCCCGCAGCGACTTCTCGCGCTGCATATTGAAATAAAGCTCAAAATACGAAAGCACCAACTCGCGCACACTTTTAAAGATCGGCTCCCTAAAGCGCAACCCCGGGAAATTGGATTTAGCCACTGCCCCCCAATATCCTCTGCACCTATAGACACATAGGATATGGTCATCATCGCGCTCGGCGCACAGGTCAACCAGCATCGGCTGAAACTCTCCCCGAGTTAAAGCTGCTGCCGCCAGCAAAGCACCATCAAAGCAATGCGCCCGACCATCGCGCAGGGGTGCCCGCGCTGAGAAATGACCATCTTCGCAGCGGTATGGAAGCGAATCCAGAAGGTCTTGCGCTCGCTCTGGGGACGCGTGACGTTTTAGGAGATACAGTTCGCCCTTAGTCCATTCGTGAGAAACAACCTTAACCGCCATCCCAATGCCCTTTATGCAGAACTCCCGTTGCCGTGAAGATCAGAGCATAAAGTAAGCACTGGCGCTAGCGTGACTGAGACGTGTTGAGGGCTCCGACTTCGGCCAGAATAGCCGCGGCAGCTTCGAACAGCTCCTGAGGAATCTCCTGATCCAGCTCCAGATTTTCAAGCATAGAACAGACCTCAGGGCGCTCTACGATCGGGATACCGTGTTTCTTGGCACAGGCCACGATATGATTAGCCAGATCGTATTCCCCACGGGCCGAGAGCACCGGCGGTGCCTCAGTGCCTTTGGGTAGCTCAAGGGCGAAGGCTTGGAAGTAGCGGCGGTGGGACATGGCGATGCTCCGATAAACCGTTGGACCAACAAGAGAATCACAGGGCTGAGGACTCTGAATTCTCTCCCTACCTATTAGTTCGGAGATTATTTGGAAAAGTTGCGTGGTTTGGTAAAAATAATCGGTTTAGGGGTGGATTGACCGCCCTACTCGAGTGCGAATTCGACTCCTTGAATCGGAGCCGGGTTAGGCTCCTCTTTTTTTGTAAACAGCTCCAGAAGGGCATCGCGCTTTTGTTTGTCTAAAAACTCGTGCTGCAAGACCTCTTCGAGTTTAGTTTTATCCCAGCGATATGCATAGTGTTCCTCAAATGCTTGCTTAATTTTATGCGGCGATGCTCCGCTGTTTTTTACAATTCCCTTGATCTTATCCACATCATTAAAGTATCCGGCAGTCAGCTCGCGGTACAGATTGGTGGCAGCCTTAACCTCTGGGGTGTCGCGTATCAGGGGAACCAGCTCCTCTGGGTTGCTCCAATGTTTCGCCTGAGTAAACTTTAGGAAGCTTATCCGATTGCACCCCGGAAGATCTTTAAAGGCCGTGTTCACTTGCATTCTGCTAGCGTGTGATATTGCGCCCAGGTATTCGTTTGCATAGCTGGGGTTGTCGCGTAGGGACTTAGCAACCTCCAGGTAATTGAGCTCTCCAATTACATCAAGACAACGGTACTGATCGACAAGCTGGTTCCCACTGGCAAGAATGTAGTCTTTAAAGCTTTTATCGAATGTTTTCTTAAAGGCATCAAGGAGTTCAGTGCGCTCGGCCTGGTTTAGGTGCTGAAACGCCCATTCAATCTCAGCGCTCTCCCCTCTATCGATATACTTACCCAGAAATCGCGCGGTGCGCTCTGGATCAGGTTTTATCACCATAAGCACACGCTCGGCGTAGCGCGTATCGGTGTGCCAGTGTTCTTCAGCATGTTCCACAAGTGACTTTCCATAGCTGCCGGGTAGAGTCTTGAAGTGCTGGTTTAAAGCCTCAAGCTCTGGCTTCGTTAGCTTTTTAAGTTGATCAACCGGGGTATCGATGGGCTTGCATAAGGCATCAAGCACCTCTTTCGCGAGATTCTTTATGGAAGGGGTAAGAACAGCTGACGGACCAGGTGCTTTCGATGGGGCTATTATTGCTTCGGAAGTTGCAGTTGGACTCGCCGGTAGTGTAGTTGCAACATATTCCGTTCGGCCGGACTCTTCAGCTTCAGGCGATTCGTTAGGCGGCTTAGCCGGAGGCGTTACGGGCTCAGGACTAGGTGCAGGTGTGGGCGGGGCTACAATTATTGGATCCGGGGTAACGACATCTGGCTCCATGCGTTCGCGTGCCTTTAATCCGACCGGCCGAGGCGCCTCTGGGCTCACGGAGGATGGTGTCAGGGCCGGCGATATGCTAGGTGCTGCTTGCGCTGGCGCAGCACCAGTAGAGGGAGCCGGTGCCGGAATGGATGGAGTTGGAGCCGGACTCGATGCCTTCTTCCTGAGCTCTTCCACATCTCTCTGCGTCAAGAGATACTCCTTATCCCCAAGATAAATCTTTAGCGTCTCTACATTAGGAGCCATCGAGACTTTTAATGTAGTTTTGCCATCTCCGTGGTGCTGCACTTTGATGTTATATGTCCCAGTATGGTCCAATGAGTTTGTCTTACTCTGAAGACCATCCTGCATCCGGCTCATTGAGATCCACGCTTTATCGTTGCTGAAGCTTCCGTCCTTGCGCACATAAGAAGTCCCTAGACGATTCTGGTTGTTCCCCTGTATTGTCGCCAATAGCTCCCCGCTCGGCCCTAGTTCCAGATTCAGGCCATCTTTGGTGGTTAGCCCAGTACTCCGAATTTCAAAGGGCGATAGTTTATCTGCACCTAAAACGGATGAAGACGCACCCAAACGCTGAGCATCTGGTTTGAGTTTAGCCCGTAGGTTCTTGCAATCATTTTGGTCGAACTCCTCCAGTTGGCATCCAGACTTTTGTAAAGGGCTGTTATCGGCGCTAAAGTTCGAGTCCCTGCGCTGTTCTCGGCGCTCGCGAAGCCTGTCTCCAAATCGTTCAATGATCGGCATATCAGTACCGTTTACTAAAAAGTCCCTTAATCCCTGTCTGCATCAGAGCCTACTTAATGGTTATGGAGCGGTTGCCCGTCGGTGTAACAATCTAATTTGAGGAATCACGAGGAATCACGGAGGCAAAAGAGCCACCATCTTGACCATCTTAAGCTTGTAACTGAGCTAAAGCGTAACTACCTGAATCGTCTATTGCTGGCTGGATACAAGGAGCGTAGCAAGCGCCCGGGCTGAGCATGCTGTATCGGTATATGAATTACCCCTACACCACAACGATCCATTCGATAGACTCTTGATAGCCCAAGCTAAAGCAGAAAAAATGACCATTCTTTCAAACAACGATATTTTTAACAGATACGATGTTGCCACGCAGTGGTAGTGCAACTTCAGTCCCTCCTAAGGAGCTGGCGTTGCGCGGCAAAGCGGGTCTGTAATCATCACTACACTCAGATTACTGCAACGGCTCTGATAGAAGCGCTGCACGGAGCGAGGATTCTACCTGACGAGATTGTGAGAGTTCGTGCAAGAGCAGATCGTTGACATACCACCCGTGTGTTGCAAACCGTCCGATGTCGTGCACTATGGCTAAAGCTCCTGCTTGGTCGAGGTTTATTCGCTAAGGCTTTCTTTCTTCTTAACCCTCCGCAAGTTATTTAAGTGCGGTACGCAACTTTTTACCGTCTTTTTACGAATAAGAAGTGTGAGTCAAATTTGAGCGCTTGACCAGGTTCGCTAGGAATTTAATACGCAGCATGCGCTAGCATAAGGATTTTATGAATCGTATCACACACAACAGAGAGCAGATCGCTCAAGCTTCGCGCAGAGAGCTGCCTGATACTTCAGCTACAAATTCCTCGGGTCGCTCAACAAGACGACATCCAAATGGACGCAACCTGCCTGACGTGGCCTGGAACCCCGGCACTCGCCGCCCCCTAAGCCAAGACCAGAACATCGTCAACACCCTGCGTAATCTGCTCGACCTGCTGACAAGGTTAAAAGACCTGCTCGGTCGACAATCTCCATCTCCAGCGCCAGCTCCAACACCACTACCCGCTCCAATCAGCGGTCAACAGCCCAAGGTAGATCCTCAGAAATTCATCGGTCTTCCCGCCAAACAGGCTGAGGAACAAGCACGCAAAGAAGGAATCTCCCAGCTGCGAATAGTTCCTAACGATGGAATGATTACACTCGACTACCGTCCAGCTCGCTTAAATCTGTATCTTGATCAACAAGGCACTGTGGCACGAGCTGATTTTGGCTAAAAGCCCTACTGGGGCCTATCCCAGCATGCTCTGCCAAGGCTCCTGACCTTCAGGCTCGGTGGGTTCGTGGACTCGCTTAAGTGCATCCTGTAGCCCCCATACAGTAATTGGCTTCTCAAGGTGATAGACGCGACTTGGTGTGTCTTCTAGGCCATCTAGAGAGCCTTGCTTAGGCCCATTGTGGTCCGAACACACACAGATCACCTTTGCACCCGGAAACTGCTCAGCAAGCTGCTCACACGTTACATCAGCCTTGCTTCCTAAGTTATCACCCTCTACAAGAACTATCCCCCAGCGCTGCCGCTCTTTAGTGAGAAGCTCGCCTGCCTGTCGAGAATCAAATACTGCTCGTGAACTGTGTCCGAGCGATTCGAGTGTCTTACTGATAAAGGGAATTACTCCCGGTTCGATTCCAAGCAGCAACACACCTGGCGCGATCAGCTGTGAGACACCCTGTGGCACGTCGGAATTAGCCGGCGCAAGCTCGTCACTCGCGTACGTTGGCAGGTAGATACTAAACACCGAACCATCACGAGGCACACTGTGGACTGAGATAAACCCATCGTGTTGCTGAACGGTCGAGTACGCTGCAGCCAGGCTTAAGCCGGAGCCCGATAACCCGACTCCGGTGGCTGGATCGATATTCTTTGTTGTGAAAAACGGCTCGAAGCACCGCGCCTGTTGCTCCGGTGTCATTCCAATCCCGTTATCATGAATGTCGATACGGGTGTAAGCACCGGGCGCCACCTCAGGACCTAATTCACCAGAGCGAACTATCGCAGCCGAGATCGAGATCGAGATCTCGCCGTCAGGTGAGCCTCCGATGGCCTCCTTAGCGTTCACTAATAGTGCGGTCATCACTTCCTGTAACTGCGCAGGGTCGGCATATATGTTGGTGTTTGGGCCAACCTGCTCACTGAGTGAAAGCGAGATCGACGAGCCAACAATCGATCTGTACAGCTCGCTTGACTCATTAAGAAATGCAGCAATCGGTAGGGGCTGTCGTTGCACCGCCCCCTTGGTGGCAAATTGTAGGAGCTGTTTTACCAGACCAGCGCCGCGTTTTGCGGCTTCGTTTATAGTCTTTGAACTTTCGCGCACCGGGGAGGATACTGGGGTCTGCAGGTCAATCAGCGATACCTGGCCCATAATCGCCTGGAGAAGATTGTTGAAATTGTGTGCGATGCCCGCGGCGAGCAGCCCTGCTGTGCGCATCTTAAGCGCTTCTGACATCTTCACCTCAAAACGGTTTGCCATGGCTGCGGTGGCTATTTCATTGGCGATGCTAACAAGCAGCTGCAACCGTTGCGAAGACGCGAAAGTAGCGGGCGAGCTGGGCTCGACAATAAAGACTCCCATCACCCTACCGATAGTGACCATCGGAACCACCGCCAAGGTTGCAGCATTATCGAAGAACTCAGCCAATGCATCGCCCAGAGCCTCCTTAGTGTCGCTTACGACTAGAGGCGAGTGGGTTTTAAGCACATGCCGTATCGCTTTCGCCGCCTGAGCAACCTCTATCTGAACTATCGAGCGCGGATCAGAAACATCGCGACTAAAGGCCGTTTGTTCGACGATAAATGTTCCAGTGTCGTTTACCGCACCCAGCCAGCCACGCGCCAAGCGAAACTCGTCTCGAATAATCGGCATAATCTTATCAGAGACCTCAAAGGGTGAGCGATGCTTGGCGAGCTCACGACTAACTTTAAAAAGAGACGATAAGGACGCGCTCTGTTGAGTCTGACTCTGAAGCATCTCAGCTTGCATAAGCGCCATTGAAATCTGCGCAGATGCCGCCTCAGCTAGTTCAAAATCCGCATCCTGAAATGAGTCCGCCTGACGCTTAAAGAGCAGCATCACGCCATACACAGTTTCATCGGCCACTAGAGGAACAACGATTGTAGCCCGCAGCCCCTCATACGATGCCACAGAGTATGTTGCCTTGGGATGGCTCTGTAGATCTCCGATAAGGAAACTCTGACGAGTATCGACAGCTTCTCGAGCAAGGCTTCTTCCTTTCAGTACAGGTGTCACCCGAGTAAGAAACTCCTCAGAGAGACCACTCGTGGCAACCAGTTCAAGTTTATCCGTATCGCGGTCTAGAAATGCCGCAAAACCGCACTGAGCCTCGGTTGCTCTAATCACAGCGCGTAAACCCGTAAAGGTGACGGCGGCAGGATCGGCGAAGCCTTGCAATGAACGCGAGATTTCCAACAACGCCCCGAGGCGTCGATTCTGGTCGAGAAAAGCCTCTTGCGCCTCGCGACGCTCGGTGACGTCAACACCAAAGCCTTCCCACCCAAGAAAATCTCCCTGCAGTGAAAATCGGGGATGTGCGCGCAACAAAAGCCAGCGCACTTCTTTTGTGTGCTGATGAATAATACGCACCTCGTACTGCAGCTCGTTGCGCTCCAACCTAAGTCGGGTAATTCGATGGCGCAGAGCCGCAACATCACGCGGGTCAACTATCTTCTCCCATACCAAAGGATTGCCGAGAAGCTCCTGGGTCTGGACTCCAAGTAGCGATTCTGTGTTTCCAAACACATCAGACACACCAAAAGCGCTGTTGGTGGTGAGCATCACTATATTTCCCTGCTGCGCTATACGCTTGTAATGACCAAGTGTAAGTTCGAGGGATTGGGTTTGAGCGGGAGCTAATGGTGCCGGTGAGGTGGGAGGGACAGAGAGCGCGGAGGGTGGGATTGCTTGGCTGAGGGTTTCAAAGGCTTCCACTTCATCTTTGCGCCAGCGATGCGGTTGACGCTTAAAGATGCACGCTACCGTGCCAAGCAGCTTATCGCCGCGATAGATCGGAAAAAGCCCAAATGAGCGGAAACCCCTCTCGGCCAGCGCGCTGATCAGAGTGCGCGGAAGCTGCGTGCGCTTGACGTCGTTGATTGTAAGTGGCAGAGAGAGTTTCTTATCTTTGAAAAAAACCTCTCCGTTGCCTATAGTAAAGAGATTAAGTTCACTACTGCCGGTGGTGATGCGGCCGGTGATGATCTTGCGATCGGCTGGATAGCGTGCCTGTATCAGCCTGCCGCCTGGGGCGATAAGCGTGACGTGCACCTCGTCAGCGTGGATTCCAAGAGCCACAGCTTGCGCGATCCCCTGGGCTGGAGTCTTGGCGTGTTGCCAAACGCTACTGTCAAATTGACACTTCGTCTCAGCGTTGTGTGGGGCTTCACTCGCCATACGCTACAACGTGTGCCCTCGATAATCATCGCGGCCCCTCATTAGCGCGCCGTACGACAACAACTTTAGAACGTTTAACTCGCTTCTCAACCTCTGAGAAGAGCATTGAACGGTGTTCATGTTTGCGATGAGCTTTAGTGTGTGGATCACCTTCATCTTCCTTGTACTCGTCCTTGAGATCCTGATGACTCATCATCTGTTGCTTATAAAACCTCCAGCGCGCCAGAGCGTATGCAACCGCCGCGATGATAATGAGAGCAGTTCCTCCCCTGACGCAGACCGAACGGATTGTTCGCTCAAACGCCACCATCGCCGCCCCCATAGTGCCGTCGAAACTAGACGGAGTCACGAGCATAATCTGGGCAAACACGGGCACGAGGAAAACAGCTATCACGCAGCATCGAACAAGACCTAGCGCTGAATCGATCAGGCTCTCTTTGACCCGACCGATAAACGCACCGGGACGATACTGCTCAAAACCTTTGGCTAACTGCGAAGGGAGGAATAATCCTTTAGTCTGTGCCAAATCAACGCACACAGAGCCCAGCGCAACCGCGCCTACCAACAGACAGCTTATCTTTAAGCCAAGCAATCCGCCCTGGTAAAACGCCACCTGTGGGGTCCAAACCTTGTAGTCTATCCATTGTATCAAGGTTCCATTTCTCACCCAAGCAACCACCGGAAGAATTGCAAGGATCGCCGCCCACCAGCATACAGCCGAGCTAACCATCCGACTTTTTACGATTTTTCCCTCCTTGCGGGCCTTATTGAGGCGCTTTATCGAGGGCGGAAACTGCTTATCGCTCATGCGTGCCTCCGCCAGCTTGGTTGGAGGGATGATCAGGTATTGCCAGGTACAGAGCCGGGTTGAGCTCACGCTTAATCAGATCAACCAAGTCCTTTGGCTGTATCAGCAGATTTATTAGCAGTAAAAATGTCAGGATCATCTTCACCCAATTAGCCGTGGAGCTAAAGCACAGCCCTTGACACACCTTAGTGAAGAGCGCTGCTGCCAGGTCGGTAATAAGATACGCCAGCAACCACACCGAACTAAAGGCCAGGGCAGCGCTGACTATTCCGATCCCACTGTGCAGAATGGCCATCAGAAACTGGTCGCCGATCTGCAGACCACCTAAAGGAAAAAAATCGTAGCTTTGCCGCAGAGCAGCCACGCATAGGTCAAAGCCGCCTAGCTGAATCGCTATCACAGTCACCGCTAGCTTGGTCAGCGTAGCCATATCCGATACCTGCTGTCCGTTTAACGGATCCATCACAGAACCGATCGTCTGACCCCGAGCAGTGTCTATCACCTCGCCAAACATCTCCCCAGCTTCAGCCAGAAACCGGAGCGGCGCAGCGATCAGTAACCCTATCAGAAATTCAGGGATCAGTCGGTACCACGAGAAAGCATCAGGAATCGCAAGGGATGGCGCTAAGGCTGCGGCGAAACATACAGCGATAAAGAGGCGCGGTAAGGTCTGAAGCGCATCACCAGTAGGGAGTGAGATCAGCATCCCAAACGTGCGAGCGGTAATCCCAGCGATGGCGAAGATATCTACGGAGAGCATCTTTACCCTCCATTATTCTGAGCAGCAAACCCGACAACCTTTGTAAAAAGCACCTCAAGCTCTGTAAATGCATGACTGCCTCCCCAGACAAGCACTAGCGTCATCATCACCAGGCGGGCTAAGTGTACGAGACTCTGCTCCTGCACTTGAGTCACCGCCTGAATCAACGCCACGGTGCCAGCCCCCAGAGAGATAGCCAGCATCG
>Ga0315904_10004478_pt1 | contig 19918 bp, 18 predicted proteins | sample LakEriMetagenome_6_FD_203529 | JGI IMG/M metagenome (GOLD analysis project Ga0315904, IMG submission 203529) | Freshwater fungal communities from buoy surface, Lake Erie, Ohio, United States - Buoy 12 MA120 | ecosystem: Environmental > Aquatic > Freshwater > Lake | place: USA: Lake Erie, Ohio...
CGGATCACGGTGGATTTTCATGAACTCCTCCAGCGTGAGCAACCCGTCGCCATCGGTGTCGAGTTCGTTGAAAACCTTCTCGGCCCTGGCCGGGTCTTTGCGGAACAGAGGAAGTTCCCTGAACTCTTCGAGGGACAGCGAGCCGCTGCCGTCCTTGTCGAGATGCTTGAAGATCTCCTCACGATTCCTCCCTCCCTTGTCACGGTTGAAGAATTTCACGAACTCCTCGAAGGTCAGCGAACCGTCGCCGTCGGCATCGAGTTCGTTGAAGACCCGTTCCGCTCTTGCGGGATCTTTCTGAAATGCAGGGAAGGCCTTGAACTCCACGAGGGAAAGGGAGCCGCTGGAGTCCTTATCGAGATGCTTGAAAACCTCCTCCGGCTTGCGACCTCCCTTATCGTGAGGAAAGATCTTGCTGAACTCCTCAAAGGTCAGTGCGCCATCGTCGTCGGCATCGAGCTCGTTGAAAATCTTCTCCGCCCTCGCCGGGTCCTTCCGCGCGGGTGGAAATGCCTTGAACTCCTCCAGCGAAAGCGAACCGTCATGATTCTGGTCCAAACGCTTGAAGATCGATTCGATGTCCCTTGGTGCGTCACCGGGTCCATCGGGCCTCTCGCGCCGTCGATCGGCGTCTTGGGCGAAAACGAATGTGGTGACGGCGGCGAGGGTTCCCAGAACCCGGATTGGGGTTTTCATGGTGGTGGTTTTTTTGGGTTTGCGGGGATCTGCGACGGGATGGGAAGACCTCGTCGTAGATTGTAGAAACTCCGACTGGCAGAGGAAGTTGCGGTTCAAAATGAGCGCCATTCAGGCTCTCCGGAACGGATGATCCACAGGTGGTTTGGGTCCCTCCGGAAGGGTCCATGCCGCCCAAGGCCCCGCTGGTCCACTCCGCCGGCATCTTGAAGTTGGTATGGCCCGTGCTTGGAACGGTGTGAAGTCCTGATAAATCCTTCATACTCGGAAAGCCGCACCAACCCCAATCCCACCATGAAACTCCTGCCCCGCATCGGAACCCTCACCATCGGCCTGCTCGCCGCCACCGGCAACCTGCTCGCCGCCCCGTTGAAAATCGCCTACTCGGACTGGCCCGGCTGGGTCGCTTGGGAAATCGGCATCCAGAAAGGCTGGTTCAAGGAAGCCGGCGTGGAGGTCGAGTTCCAGTGGTTCGACTACGTGCCGTCGATGGACGCCTATGTTGCGGGCAAGGTGGACGCGGTGTGCATGACCAATGGCGACGCGCTCGTCACCGGAGCCACTGGCAAACCCTCGGTCGGCATTCTCATCAACGACTACTCCAATGGCAACGACATGATTGTCGCGGCTCCGGGCATTGAATCGATGAAGGGGCTGAAAGGCAAGAAGGTCGGGCTGGAGGAAGGTTTTGTGCCTCACCTGTTGTTGCTCACCGGGCTTGAGAAAAACGGCATGAAGGCGGAGGACGTGACCATCGTCAACACGCCCACCAACGAGACACCGCAGGTGCTCGCCTCCAAGGCGGTGGACGCCATCGGCGCATGGCAGCCGAACTCCGGTCAGGCGCTCAAGGCCCTGCCGGGCTCCAAACCCGTGTTCACCTCCGCCGACGCACCCGGCATCATCTACGACTTGCTCTATGTTTCCGCCGAGAGCTTGGAAAAGAATCGTGAGGAGTGGGCGAAGGTGGTGAAAGTCTGGTATCGCATCGCCGAATACATCCGCGATGAGGAAAACATCGACGATGCGCTCAAGATCCTTGCCGGCCGGGTGAAGATTTCCCCCGAGGAATATGAGCCGTTTCTCAAGGGAACTTACATCCTCACGCTCGATGAGGCGCTCAAGCGCTGGGAGAAGGGCGAGGGTCTCGGCAATGTGTATGGATCCTCCAAGGTCGTCGATGACTTCAATCTCAAGGCTAAAGTTTACGAGAAAAGCCAGGACGTGGACAAGTACCTGGATCCCTCGCTGACCAAGGCGCTCGCGGAGAAGAAGTAAGCCGCGAAGCGAAATCCCGATTTCCGATTCGCCGCCCGGCATTCCGGGCGGCCAACCGTCCCTCATACCTATCCGCTTCATGGCACGCCCGGGCATTTTCAGGAACTGGTTCCTGATCCGCCGTGATCTCCCGCAGACGCGGGCGCTCACGCTTACCGCGCTGTCATTCCTGTTACCGCTGTTGGTGTGGTGCGCGGTTTCCTATATCCCGTGGCTGTGGCATCCGGACGTGAAAATCGAACTCTCGGCGGAGCGGGAAGGTGTCACCACCGTCTTTACCGCCGGCGATCATGTGAGCCCGGGGTTTTTTCCGGAATTTGTCGCCGCCGTGCGCGGTGAGAACGCCGCGGTGCTGACGGCGCGCGCCGGAGGAACACCCGAAACCGGTGTCCGCCGGAAAAACCAGCGGCTCCTGCGCCAACTCGCGCCGCTCGCGGTTTCCAACGGCTGGCTCGCCCACAATGACACCCAGAACGACGCGGTGATCTATCAACTGTGGGGCGATCTCGCCAGCGGCAAGAAGACCTCCACCAAGCCGAAACTCACATCGGAGAACCTGGAAATCATCCGCAGCAATTGGGAGATCCTGTCCGCCGCCTCGCCGGAGTTTGTTTTCAGGAAACTGCCCGACGAACCGCTGCTCAAGCTTGTTCCACAAGGTCGACCCGCCAACCCGGTCTATCTTCCCGCGCCTCACGAGGTGTTGGCCGCCGGATACCGCGATTTCACCGCGGAGGTCCCCGAAGGCGAGCTGACGATGGGCCAGCGCTATCAGAAATCGCTACGGGTGATTCTCTTCGGCTTCCTGTGGGCCTGCGCCATCGGCATCCCGCTCGGAATCCTTTGCGGCGTGTTCGATTTCTTCTCCAGGCTGATCGAGCCTTTCGTCGATTTTTTCCGCTACATGCCAGCTCCCACCTTCAGCACGCTGCTGGTGGCGGTGCTGCTCGCCGGTGAGGCTCCGAAGGTCGCGCTGGTCTTCATTGGCACCGTGTTCCAGATGGTGCTGGTCATTTCCAAGACCACGCGGCTGCTCGATCCCTCGCTGTTGGAGGCGGCGCAGACGCTCGGAGCGAAACCGCGCCAGCTTCTGACAAACGTCGTCATCCCCGGCATTCTCCCCAATCTCTACAACGACTTGCGGATTCTGTTAGGTTGGGCCTGGACCTGGCTGGTGATCGCGGAACTCATCGGCATGAAGAGCGGTCTCACCGAGTTTATCGAAACCCAAGGCCGTTTCCGCAATTTTGACCGCGTGTTTCCCATCATCATCCTGATCGGTGTCACCGGCTTCGTCACCGACCAGTTCCTGTCGTGGTTGCACGGGCTGTTGTTCCCCTGGTCCGGGAAATCCGGACGACTTTCGCGGGGCATCTTCAGCGTGATTTCGTGGCCATTCCGAATGATCGCCGAGGGCGCGCGCGAGCGAATCGCCGCAAGCGAAGCCGCGTTTTCAAGCCGTTCCCGCCGCACGCCATGAGCAGCACCATCGCACTCCCCTGCTATCGCGAGCAGTCGCCTGAAGTCGCCGCGCGCTTCGCGCGCCTGCGCCAGCGGCCGGTCGCACTTGAGGTTTCCGGCCTGACCAAGTGTTTCGAAACCCCGCGCGGAGTGGTCACCGCGCTCAAGGATGTCTCCTTTTCGGTCCACAAACGGGAGCTGATGTGCGTGATCGGCCCTTCCGGTTGTGGCAAGTCCACCCTGGTGCGCATTCTCGCAGGTCTCGAAACCGCCACCGCGGGCGAAGTTCGTGTTTATGGCGAATCCGTGCATGGCCCGGGTCAGGACCGCGGCATGGTGTTCCAAGGCTACACGCTCTTCCCGTGGCTTTCGGTGAAGGAAAACGTCATGTTCGGCCCGCGCATGACGGGCACTTCCGCCTTCCACGCGGAACGGGAGGCGCGCGAATGGATCGACCTGGTCGGGCTTTCGAAATTCGAAAACTCCTATCCGCACCAACTTTCCGGCGGCATGAAACAACGGGTCGCCATCGCCCGCGCGCTCGCCAACCAGCCCCGCGTCCTGTTCATGGATGAGCCATTCGGCGCACTCGACGCCCAGACCCGCTGCCAGATGCAGTCTTATCTGCTGGATATCTGGAAGAGCGTGGACATCACCATCGTCTTCATCACCCACGATCTTGACGAGGCGGTGTTTCTATCAGACCGGATCCTGGTGCTCGATGCCAACCCCGGCCGCGTCCACGAGGTCGTCGAGGTTCCCGTGCCGCGCCCGCGCTCCGAGGAGCAGCTCTTCGATCCCACCTTCATGGCTACCCGCAGGCACATTGACGGGATCATGCACCCGCCCGGTGCGGGACAGAAAGAGACACCGGTCATGCGCCTTGCCGCGAGAGACCCCGACGTGGTGTAGAGATGCAAGACTTGGAGACCCAAGACGCAAGACAATCGATTTCGATCCATTCGCTTCATACTTTTCCGACAAAACATATGAAAACAGAATCCATCACGGAACTCCGCGACTCTCTCAGGAAACAAGGTGTGAAATACTGCGTCGGCGCCTACGTGGACATCCACGGCGTGCCCAAGGGCAAGTTCGTTCCCATCGATCACTTCGAGGACTTCGCCGCCGGATCCGAACTTTACACCGGCTACGCGCTCGACGGCCTCGGCCAGAAGCCAAATGACGACGAGATCAACTCGCTGCCCGATCTCGAACGCGGCTGCGTGCTGCCATGGAACCGCGAGGTCGCGTGGTTTCCCGCGGACAACCACTTCAAGGGCGAACCCTATGAAGTGTCCACGCGCGTGGCGCTCAAGAAACAACTCGCCGCGGCCGCGGAGATGGGGTTCGGCATGAATCTAGGAATCGAGTGCGAGCTGTATGTCGTCAAACACTCGCCGGGCGGACCGTTGGAGATCCCCAATCCCGATGATGACCTCGTCAAGGCCTGTTACGACATCAAGCGCTTCATGGACCGCTACACCTGGCTCGACAAGGTTTCCACCGCCATCAACGAACTGGGCTGGGACCTTTACTCGCTCGACCATGAGGATGCCAACTCGCAGTTCGAGTTCGATTTCAAATACGCCGACGCGCTCACGATGTGCGACCGCTACATCTTCTTCCGCCTGATGGCGAAGCACTACGCAGCCGAGGAAGGCCTGCTCGCCACCTTCATGCCCAAGCCCTTCGCCAACCGCACCGGCAGCGGCGCGCACTTCAACATGTCGCTCTACGATATCCATAGCGGATCGAACCTCTTCAAGCGCGACCACGCCGATGATCCGCGCGGCCTCGGCATCAGCGAACTTGGATATCAGTTCATCGCCGGGGTTTTGAAGCACGGCCCCGCGCTTTGCGCCGCCTTCGCGCCGACGGTGAATTCCTACAAGAGACTGGTCCGCAGGGGCCTGATGTCATATTTCTCATGGGCTCCGGTTTTCAACTCCTACGGCCGCAACAACCGCACCAACTCCGTGCGCGTGCCGATGGCCGGCGGACGCTGCGAAAGCCGCAATGCCGACGCCGCCTGCAATCCCTACCTCGCCGCCGCGCTGGTGCTCGCCGCCGGTCTGGAAGGCATCCGCGAGAACCTCGATCCCGGCCCAGCGCAGGAAGACAACCTGTACGAACTCACTCCAGCCGAGTTCGCCGCCCGCGGCATCTGCGAGCTGCCGCGCACGCTCATCGAGGCGGTTCACGCCTTCGCCGGCGATCCCTTCGTCGAAGAAACACTCGGCAAGGAACTGCGCGACGAGTTTATCACCTACAAGACCGAGGAATGGCGCCAATACCACCAGCGCGTCAGCCAGTGGGAAATCGACACCTACGCGCGCTTGTTCTGATCCACCATGAAACCCGTTCTGTTAGAATGTCTCCCGTGGCCCGACATCGCGGAACTGCGCGATAGGAACGGCGGGCTCATCCTGCTCCCGCTCGGCGCGACCGAGCAGCACGGCCCCCACCTGCCGGTGGCGATGGACACCCTGCTCGCCGGGGCGCTGTGCCATGAGGCATCCGCCCGCACCGGGGTGCCGGTGCTGCCTGCGTTGCGTTACACCACCTCGCAGGGCCACACCACCAAATGGCCGGGCACCTTTTCGCTGCGCCATGAAACCTTCATCTCCACGTTGCGCGATATCGCCGCCTGGACGGTGGCCGGCGGTTGGAAGCGACTGCTTCTGGTCAACACCCACTTCGGCAACGACGCCCCGGCTCGGGTCGCGGTGGATCAACTGCGCCTGTCGTATTTGGGGAAGCTCCAAGTGGGACTGCTGAATGCCTTCCAACTCACCGGCACCATCTGGTCCGAATACACCGCGGACGCCGCCGACCTCCACGCGAATCAGGCGGAAACGGCGCTGATGATGCATCTGCATCCGGATCTCGTGCGCATGGACCTGCTTGCCGGCTCAGACGATCCCGACCGCACCGGCGGCACGGTGTTTTCACATCCGGTCGCGCAAACCAGCCTCAATGGTGTGACCGGCTACCCATCACGCGCCACGGCGGAACAGGGCAGGCTCTTGTTTTCACACATGACCGATGCCCTCGTGGATAAGATCCGCATCGCCACCACCGAGGAACCGCCCCTGCCTCCGGAACATTGGAACCATTTGCCTGACGTGCCGCATGTCTGAGGACGTACACACTGGCGGGTGCCTCTGCGGTGCGGTGCGCTACGAAATCCGCGCGCGCTTCCTGCAAACCACGCTCTGCCATTGCGAGGACTGCCGCAAGGCAAGCGGGGCGCCGTTCGTCGCATGGTCCTTCTTTCCCTCCGGCACACTGGTGTGGACGAAAGGCAACCCCAGAACGATCTTCCATGCGGATCGCGAACGCAGCTTCTGCGGCGATTGTGGCAGCCCGCTCACCTTCGTCGATCCGTCGATCCCATCGCTCTTCGAAGCGAACACCAACACCCTCGACGATCCGGCGCGTTACCCGCCCGCCGATCAATGCTGGGTTTGCGACGAACTGCCATGGTCCGCAAGCCGCATCAATCTGCCGCGCTTCCAGCAGGCGGCTCCGCTGCCTGGCACCGAATGAAATCCCGGCCCATTCGCTTCCTGACAATACCGGGCGGCCGCTTTTGGATGGGCGGATCCGAACATGACAAGTTCGCGGGTTCCGTCGAGATGCCCCGGCACGAAGTCGAGATCGCCACTTTTGAAATGTCCGCCCACCCGGTCACCTTCGGGCAGTTGCATGAATTGCTGAGTGAAGCCAACGCCCAGCCGTCCGATTTTCCCGCCACCCGCATCGACTTCCATCAGGCCTGCGCGTTTGCGGGAAAACTCGCGGCCCGCCTGCCTACCGAGGCCGAATGGGAATACGCATGCCGCGCCGGCAGTTCGTCGGTCTTCCCTCATGGTGCGAACCTCCAGCCGGATGATGCCAACTTCCTCTATGATGAGTTCGGCGAACCCGTTGGGTCCGGCATGGCAACGCCGATCGGCAGTTTTCCACCCAACAACTTCGGTTTATACGACATGATCGGAAATGTCTGCGAATGGACTGCCGACGTCTGGCATCCTGCCTATCAGAACGCTCCCGCCGATGGTTCGGCGTGGCTGAGCGGAGGTAGGCAGGGCTGCCGCGTGATTCGCGGCGGAGCGTGGGACCACCTGCCGCGCCTGTTGCGCGCGTCCTGGCGCGACTGGGCACCCGAATCCGCTCGTTGGGACAACCTCGGCTTCCGCGTGGCACGCGACATCCCGCGATGAAACTCGAACTCTTCAAGACGCTCTGGGGCCACGATGGTGACCTGCCGTCGGCGATCGGACTGATGCGCGATGCCGGATTCAGCGGCATTGAAGGTCCGGCACCCATCGAGGAGAGTCAACGCCCCGCATTCTTTCATCATCTATCAGGAATCCCGTGGATCGCGGAGGTCACCACTTGCACGCCGCCCGGTGAATATCTGCCAAGGCCTCATCAACCGGTGGAAGCTCACCTCTCCTCTTTGGACGAGGGCGTCCGCCGCAGCCTGCCGGGCAAGCCGCGCTTCATCACCACCATGGCCGGATCGGATGAGTGGGATTTCGAGGACACCGTCCGGTTTCATGTCGCCGTGCTCGATCTCCAGCAGAAACACGGCATCGCCATTTCCGTCGAAACCCACCGCGGCCGCCCCACCTTTCATCCGTGGCTGACGAAGCGTCTGTTGGAGAAACTGCCCGACCTGCGCCTGACTTGCGACTTCTCCCACTGGTGTGTCGTCAGCGAGAGGCTCCTCCTCGACCGGGAGCATGAGCTGTTGGACCGGTGCGCACGCCATGTCCACCACATCCATGGCCGTGTCGGGTATGCGCAGGGGCCGCAGGTGCCGGATCCGCGCGCGCCGGAATACGCCGCCGAACTCGACGCCCACGAACGCTGGTGGGACGAGCTCTGGAAGGCCATGCGCGCCCGTGGATTCACCGCCGCAAGCCTCACTCCGGAGGCCGGCCCTGACGGCTACCTCCATCTTATGCCCTTCACCCAGGCGCCCGTTGCCGAGCTTTGGGCAATCAACCGCTGGCTCGGCTTGCGCCAACTCGAACGTTTCACAAACCATGAATGAGTTGTTGGAAAACATCAACGCAGCCGCCTCGCTGCCCCGCGAGAAGTCCGTCTCACTGCCAGCCGGTGCCTACCGCGACCCGGACTTCGCCGAATTCGAAAGGCGCGAGATCTTCCGCAAGGAATGGATTTCCCTCTGCCACATCTCGCAACTCGCGAAGCCTGGCGACTTTGTGCGAGTCGACCTTGCCGACGAACCGCTGCTCGTCATCAGGGGCAAGGATGATGCGATCCGCGTGCTTTCGCGCACTTGCCGCCACCGCGGCATGGATGTCATGCCCAGCGGTTTCGGACATCCGGACGAGGGCAATCGCCGAGTGATCCTCTGCCCCTATCATCTCTGGAGCTACGAACTGAACGGCCGGCTCGTCGGCGCGCCGGAGATGCAGCACGCGGAGGGATTCGACCGTTCCGAAGTCTGTCTCCATTCGTTCCGTTCGGAAATCTGGGAAGGTTTTGTCTTTGTCGATCTCTCAGGCAACGCGCCGCCACTTGCGGAGAAGCTCGCCGTTCTGAAAGAGAAGTTCCTCGGCAAGTGGAACATGGAGGAGGCGGACCTCGTTTGGTCGGCCCATTGGGAATGCCCGTTCAACTGGAAGGTGCTCGTCGAGAATTTCATGGAGTGCTACCACCACCTTGGCGCCCATCGCAAGACGCTCGAACCCTTCCTGCCCGCCAAAGGCTGTTGGACCGAACCGGAAAATCCGAACTTCTCCTCGATGCACCTGCCGCTCAAGGAGTCGATGCGGGACGGGATCCGCGAGGCGGGAAGGGCCAGCACCGCGTTCCCCGTTTTTCCCGGACTTTCCCTCGACGATTGCCTGGAGTGGTCGATCCATCTCGCCTATCCGAACTGCCTGTTCTTCCACGCGCCGGACCGCTTCTACTGGTATCGCATCCTGCCCACCGGCCCGGAAACCAGCGGTCTGCTCACCACCATGTTCGTGCACCCGGACGCGAAGGAGCAACCCGGCTACGAGGAAGCCCTGCAGCGCGAAATCCAGGGCGGCATCGATTTCCACCTCGAGGACATGGAAATGTGCACCGCCACCCAGCGCGGTCTCGCCTCCGCCGGATACGCCCCAGGCCGCCTCAGCCACCTCGAGGAAACCATCTGGCAACTCCAGCGCTACCTCTCGGGCGTGATTCGCCGGGCTACTGAAGTATGAGGAATCATTTTTTTCTTCATACTGGCCCGGGCTGTGCTCATTCTCTTCCGGCGATGCCGAAAGACGATTACAGCGAAGGGTTGAAACGGATCACTGTTTCCATGTCCGATGAGACCTACCAGGCGCTTGACCGCCTCGTGCAGCAGCGCGGATTCGACAACCGCTCTCAGGCGGTTTCCGAAATGATCCATCAACACGCGGCCCAGCATCTCGGAAAGGTCGGTACCGAAGTGATGGCCGGCACCCTCACCTTGGTCTATGACGAATCCAAGAGCGCCCTGTTGCGCGATCTTTCCCGGATCTTCCGTGAGCACGTCGCCGAAGTCATCTCCTCCCAACATGTCCTGCTTGAGGAAGAGCACGTGCTCGAAGTCATCCTGATGCAGGGACCCGCGCGGACGCTCCGCGAGATCGCCAACAAGATGGTCACCTGCAAGGGAGTGAAAACCGCCCAGCTCACACTCACCCCGCACCTGATCCCACCGTTGCATGCCAAGCGGGCGCGGGATTGAAGATTGAAGAAAGAAGATGAACAGGATTATCCAGAAGACTTTGCACGGAGCGGGAATGTGGTCGGCGGTGGTTTCGCGCCACAAGCGTCTGCGTCTCACCGACCTCGACGGCGGCGGGAACGTCTCGATGCTGCTCTACAACGCGCTCGAACGCACCGAGCGCTACAACATGCCGGACACGCTCAAGGGCCAGCACATCTTCTATCTCCGCGCTCCCTACTGCCTGCACTCGGACATGGGCCGCCTGCTCGCCTCGATCACGGCGGACAACGTCGGCTGGCACGACACGGTCTGCGGCCATTCGGACGCCGCGCGGGTTCTGGCGAAATACGGCCCGAACAACTATCAGACCGCCCGCAACGACTGGCACCGCAACGGCCGTGATTGTTTCCTCATCGAACTCGCGAAGTGGGGCCTCGGCAAAAAGGACCTCGTTCCCAATCTGAATCTCTTCAGCAAGGTGGTGTCCGACGAGGATGGTAAACTCTCCTTCGTCCCCGGAAACTCGCAGCCCGGCGATTCCATCGAACTGCGATTTGAAATGGACACGCTGGTCGTGCTCAACACCTGCCAGCACCCGCTCGATCCGGATCCGGAATACCGCCACCGCCATGTGAAACTCGAGGTCTTCGCGGGCGAACCCGCTGGGGCGGACGATCCCTGCTTCACCATCCGCCCCGAGAACCTCCGCGCCTGGGAGAACAACGAAACCTACCACAACCTCCGATTCTAACATGAAGGACAGCACGCTCGATCCGAAAGACGCCGTGTTCCGCGAGGTGGTCCCCGCGGGCGATTGGTGGGTGCATGAAATCAAGAAGGGCCAGACGTTGCGCATCCTCGATCTCGAAGGCAACCAGGCCGCGGACACCCTGTTTTTCAGCGCCGCCGATCCCACCGAACGCTACAGCGCGGACCGCACCATCCAGGAGCAGTCCGCCCTGTATCTCACCACCGGCACGAAGCTGATGAGCACCGAGGGAATGGTCCTGCTCGAAATCACCGCCGACACCTGCGGCCGCCACGACACTCTGGGCGGCGCTTGCTCCCGCGAGAGCAACACGATGCGCTACGCCCACGACAAGGAGTGCATGCACGCTTGCCGCGATTCCTTCATCCGCGGCGCGCAGGAGTGGAACATCGAACTCACCAAGCGCGACATCACCTGCAACATCAACTTCTTCATGAACGTCCCGGTCTCGCCCGATGGCGGCCTCACCTTCGCCGACGGCATCTCCGCCCCGGGCCGCTACGTGGAAATGAAGGCCGCCATGGACGTTGTCTGTCTGATCTCCAACTGCCCACAGCTCAACAACCCGTGCAACGGCTGGAACCCGACGCCGGTGGAAGTAATGATTTTCGATTGAACGGAACGCGGAATTCATTCCGCCCGAAATCCTCGCGGAATGAATTCCGCGCTCCCATTCTCCATGAACATTCTCATCGCTAACAGAGGTGAAATCGCCGCACGCGCCATTCGGACTTTCCAGAAGCTCGGATACCGCAGCATCGCCGTGTATTCGGATCCGGACTATCCGGCGCCGCATGTGGAACTCGCGGAAGAGGCGCATCGACTCGGTCCCGGGCCGGTTTTGGAGAGCTATCTGCTCAAGGACAAGCTCCTCGAAATCGCGAAATCATCCGGAGCAAGCGCCGTGTTTCCCGGATACGGTCTGCTCAGCGAAAACGCCGACTTCGCCCGCATGTGCGAGGACGCCGGAGTGAAATGGCTCGGACCCACGCCTGAACAGATCATCGCCTTCGGGCTCAAGCACGAGGCGCGCCGCCTCGCTGGTGAAGCCGGGGTGCCGCTGGTGCCAGGGACGGGTTTGTTAGAAGATGCCGACGCCGCGGTTGCCGCCGCGGAGGCGATCGGCTATCCGGTCATGCTCAAGAGCACTGCGGGCGGCGGCGGCATCGGCATGAAGGTCTGTCGGGATGCGGAGGAGCTGCGCCGCGAGTTTGAAACCGTGGTGCGCCTCAGCGAACGCAGCTTCGGCTCGGGCGGAGTGTTCATCGAACGCTTCATCGAACGCGGACGCCACGTGGAGGTGCAGATTTTCGGCGATGGCAAGGGCCGCGTGCTCGCGCTGGGCGAACGTGATTGCTCGGTGCAGCGCCGCAACCAGAAGGTGTTTGAGGAAACGCCGGCGCCCTGCCTGACGGAGGAAACACGGGGCGCGCTCCACGCCGCCGCGGTGAAGCTCGGTGAGAGCGTGAACTATCGCTCCGCGGGAACCGTCGAGTTCATCTACGATGCCGACCGCGGTGATTTCTTCTTCCTCGAGGTGAACACACGACTGCAGGTCGAGCACGGTGTCACCGAACTCGTGACCGGCATCGACCTTGTCGAATGGATGGCCAAACTCGCGCTCGATCCATCATGGACGATGCCCGAGCAGTCAACTGCTCCCAAAGGCCACGCGATCCAGGCCCGTGTCTATGCCGAGGACCCGAACCACAACTTCCGCCCGAGCAGCGGCTTGCTCACCGAGGCCGTGTTTCCCGCTTGGGCGCGCTGCGATGGCTGGGTCTCCGCCGGCACGGAGGTCAGTCCGTTCTACGATCCACTGCTCAGCAAGGTGATGGTGCTCGCGGACGACAGGGCCGAGGCGGTTTCCAAACTCGCCCAAGCGCTCGATGAAACGCGCCTGTCAGGATTTGAAACGAACCTCCGCTACCTGCGCGGCATTTGCCGTTGGCAGCCGTTCGTGACCGGTGGAGTCGCCATGCGGGACATGGCATCGTTTGCCTATCAGCCCGCCACCATCGATGTGATCGCCGCGGGCACCATGACCACCGTGCAGGATTGGCCGGGACGTGTCGGTTATTGGGAGGTCGGTGTTCCGCCATCGGGTCCGTTTGATTCGTTGTCATTGAGGATGGCGAACACCTTGGTCGGAAATCCGGAGGGTGCGCCGGGATTGGAGATCACCATGACCGGTCCGACGCTTCGTTTCAACAAGGCCACCACCATCGCCCTCGTCGGCGCGCGGGCCTTGGTTCTGAAGAACGGAGCGGCCGTGGAAATGAACCGCGCGATCCACATGGATGCCGGCGATGTACTGAAGATCGGCCGCTTCGAAGGCGCTGGCGCACGCGCCTATCTCGCCGTCGCGGGTGGCATCGAGTCGCCGGACTATCTCGGCAGCGCGTCCACCTTCACGCTTGGCAAATTCGGCGGACCCTTCGGCAGGGCGCTCCTTCCAGGCGATGTCCTCGCCATTTCTTCCAATCCACAATCTTCAATCCACAATCTTCAATCTACAATCCCTCTCACCCACCACTGGAAGATCGGCGTGCTCTACGGCCCGCACGGTGCTCCGGACTTCTTTCTCGATGAAGACATCTCCACCTTCTTCGCCACGGACTGGGAGGTTCACTACAATTCCGCCAGAACCGGTGTCCGCCTGATTGGTCCGAAACCCAAATGGGCGCGCGCCGACGGTGGTGAGGCCGGACTTCACCCTTCGAACCTGCACGACAACGCCTATGCCATCGGCGCGGTCGATTTTACCGGAGACATGCCGGTCATCCTCGGCCCCGACGGCCCGAGCCTTGGCGGCTTCGTATGCCCCTGCGTGGTGGTGGACGCGGAACTCTGGAAACTCGGGCAACTTCGCCCCGGCGACAGGATCACTTTCGTTCCCGTCGATGAAACCTGGGCTGCCAACCAATCCGCCGCTTTAACAGAGTATATCCACGGGAAAACCAACGAACTTCCCGAGCCCCGACCTCTGTCCTCCGATCTCCGACCTCCGATCTTCTGCGCTTTCGGCGAGGGCGACGATGCCGTGGTCGTCCGCCGCGCGGGGGACCGCTATTTCCTGATCGAATTCGGCCCGCACCATCTCGATCTCAAGCTGCGCTTCAAGGTCCACGTCGTTTACGAATGGCTGAAGGAACAAGCGATCCCGGGCATCATCGATCTCACGCCCGGCATCCGTTCGCTGCAGGTGCATTTTGATCCGGCACACATCTCGCGCGACGCGTTGTGGACACGGATTCAACAAGACATCCTCTCGCTGCCGCCGTTGGAGGAAATCGAGGTGCCCACGCGCATCGTGCACCTGCCGTTGAGTTGGGACGACCCGAGCACTCAGGAGGCTATCCGCCGCTACATGCAGAGCGTGCGGCCGGACGCGCCCTGGTGTCCGAGCAACCTGGAGTTCATCCGCCGTATCAACGGTCTGGAATCCATCGACGATGTCTATCAGAAATTCTTCAGCGCGTCCTATCTCGTCATGGGTCTGGGCGACGTCTATCTCGGCGCTCCCGTGGCCACGCCGCTCGATCCACGTCACCGCATGGTGACGACGAAATACAATCCGGCTCGTACGTGGACGCCGGAGAATGCGGTGGGCATCGGTGGCGCGTATCTGTGCATCTACGGCATGGAAGGTCCCGGTGGCTATCAGTTCACCGGCCGCACGATTCCGGTGTGGAACCGCTGGCGGAAGACGCGTGATTTCCAACAGCCGTGGCTGCTGCGCTTCTTCGATCAACTGCGTTTTCATCCGGTGTCCGCCGGGGAACTCCTGCGTCTCCGCGAGGATGTGCCGCTTGGCCGTCACCAACTGGAGATCGAGGAGAGGGTCTTTCGTTTCGCTGAATACGAAGCCTTTCTCGACGAACACGCCGAGGGGATCGCCGCGTTCCGTGCCCAACAACAAGCCGCGTTTCTCGAAGAACGTCGGCGCTGGGAAGCGGCCGGGATTTCCATGGATGCGCCCTCTGAGGAAACTCCGGCAACCGACGAGATCGTGATTCCAGACGGCTGCCACACGCTCGACAGCCCGGTAACGGGCAGCGTGTGGAAGGTGCACGTCGAGGCGGGTATGCGCGTTGCTTCCGGTGGCGCGGTGATGATTCTCGAAGCGATGAAAATGGAGATTGCGCTCGAAACGGATGGCGAGGTCGAGATCATCGAGATCCTCGCCGTGGAAGGTTCCAGCGTGAAGGCCGGACAAGCCCTCGCCATCGCCAAACCGATCACGCCATGAATTTTTCCGAACTCCGAAAACGCTACGCGGAAGGCGAATCGCCGAGCGATGTGATCGCCGGGATCTATCAGAAAATCGTCGAATGGAACGATCCCGCGCTATTCATTCACCTGCCTGCCGAGGATAACTTGCTGGAAACCGCGCGACAGGTGGAAGCCATGCCACGAAATCTGCCGTTGTGGGGCATTCCGTTCGTGGTGAAGGACAACATCGACGTCGCCGGCTGGCCGACGACCGCCGCATGCCCGGATTTTGCCTACGTTCCCGAGATGGATGCCGAAGTGGTGCGGCTGCTTCGCGAGGCGGGAGCGATTCCGATAGGCAAAGCGAACCTCGATCAATTCGCAACCGGGCTTGTCGGCACGCGGTCTCCCCATGGTATTCCGCGCAATGCGGTGGCTCCGGGGTTGCTGCCCGGTGGCTCCAGTTCCGGCAGCGCGTCGGCACTCGCCGCGGGGCTTTGTGCTTTTTCACTTGGCACTGACACCGCAGGCTCGGGTCGGGTTCCCGCCGCGTTCCAGGAACTGTTAGGTTGGAAGCCCACCCGCGGACTCCTCTCGACCTGCGGCGTGGTGCCTGCCTGCCGTTCGTTGGATTGCGTTTCGGTGTTCACAAACTCTGCGCTGGACGCGGCGGAAGTCCTCAAGGTGGCTGGGGATTACGACGCGAAGGATCCGTTCTCGCGAGAGTTGGAACTGGCAGCGGGCCTGCCTTCCTCGTTTCGTTTCGGAGTCCCGCAATCCCTCGATTTCGCCGGCGATCCGGATACGCCGGGATTGTTCGAAGCCGCGGTGGAGAAGCTCATCTCTCTGGGCGGCACGCCTGTTTCCATCGACCTCACGCCGTTCACGGAAGCCGCGAAACTGCTTTACGATGGCCCATGGGTGGCGGAGCGCTGGGCGGCGGTGGGTGCATTTGTCGAAGCCCATCCCCAGTCGGTGTTTCCTGTGACGAAGACTATTCTATCAGGTTCCGGAAACTGGGACGCGACGGCCACTTTCAAGGCGCAATACCGTCTCCGCGAACTCGCAAGGGAAACCGAACCGGTGTGGAAATGCATCGACGTCATGCTGCTGCCCACCACGCCGCGCCTCTATACGGTGGAGGAAAACCTGGCGGATCCAATAGTCACCAACAGCATCCTCGGGCGTTACACCAATTTCATGAACCTGCTCGACCTGAGCGCCGTCGCCGTGCCCGCGGGCCGCGCACGCTCCGGCATCGCGCCATGGGGTGTCACCTTCGCCGCTCCGGCGGTAAGCGATCTCGCGTTGCTCGAACTCGCCGCGAAATGGCTGGGGGAACCCGCAAGCATCGCCCATCTAACAAGCCCGAAGATCCCCGTCGCCGTCTGCGGAGCACACATGGAAGGACTTGCGCTGCACTGGCAGCTCAAGGATCGCAATGCCACGCTTCGCCAGCGCACGACCACCGCATCTTGCTACCGTCTTTTCGCCATGCCGGGAAGCGACACACTGCCACCGCGCCCGGCGCTCATCCGCGACGACGCGGATGGCGCCACCATCGCGTTGGAAGTCTGGGAACTGGGTGCCGCCGAGTTCGGCGACTTTGTTTCCAAGATCCCTGCGCCGCTCGGCATCGGCAAGGTGCGACTTGCGGATGGCAGTGAGGTCCCCGGATTTATCGCCGAACCACGTGCCGTGGAAGGGGCGGAGGAGATCACCCGCTTCGGAGGTTGGCGGTCTTGGTTGGAGCGCGGAATCCAGAGTCCGCGATAGCGGACAAATCATTCAATGGCGAAGCCCATACCGGCTGGCCCATAGGCAGTTCATTCCGCGCTTTAGATCTGAGCCGATCGTGCGGAATGAATTCCGCGTTCCAATCCACTCACATCGTCATCCCGCCGTCCACGGCGATCACCTGGCCGGTGATGTAGCGGGCGTCCTTGCTCGCGAGATAGGCGACCATCGAGGCGATGTCCTTGGTTTCACCGAAGCTGGCGAGCGGGATCTTGGCGATGACGGCGTCCTTCACCGCTTGCGGAAGCTCGTCGGTCATGTCCGTGGTGATGAAACCCGGCGCGACGGCATTGCAAGTCACGGCGCGTCCGGCGAGTTCGCGGGCGACGGCTTTGGTGAAACCGATGAGCCCGGCCTTGCTCGCGGAGTAGTTGGCTTGTCCGGCGTTTCCAATGAGACCGATGACCGAGGCGATGTTGATGATGCGAGGATCCTCGGCTTTCATCAGCGGGCGCATGAAGGCTTTGACGGTGTTGAAGGCGCCCTTGAGATTCGTGTCGAGCACGGTGTCCCAGTCCTCCTCCTTCATGCGCATGAGCAGCGTGTCGCGGGTGACACCCGCGTTGTTGACAAGAATGTTAACCGCGCCGAGTTCCTCGCCGATTTTCTTGGCGAGTTCCTGCACCGCGTCGTGGTCGGCCACATCCACGGCATAGGCGGTCGCCGCGCCGGGAAACTCGGCGTTGATTTCCTCGGCCGCCTTGCCACAGCTCGAAGCGCTGCGGCTCACCACCGCGACCTTGGCTCCCTCCGCGGCGAGCGTGCGTGCGATTTCCTGACCGATTCCACGGCCACCTCCGGTGACGACGGCGATTTTGTTGGCGAAGCGCGACATGCGGGAAACGTGGCGGCTGATGCGCCCGGCTGTCAATGCGGGGAATCATCACCGCACCAAGGCCCGCAGCATCCGGGAAACCAGCCGCACCGTCACGAAGACCAGTGCGATCACGAGGCCCAGCGTGAGCAGGAGAAAAAGCGCGATCGCGCCGAGCAGGACCCACAATGGCCACCAGCGCGAGTCGAGCGTGCGCACCCGGCCTTGCCAGCCGCGCCAGTCCTGCCAACCGGATCGCGTTTCGGTTTCATCGGGCGGGGCGGCAGCCGTCACGGGAGCCACGCCGTCCACTTCGACGACCTCGACTTCGATTTCGGTGGCTTCGGATTTCATCGGCGGCGCGGAAATTCTCGCAGAGGCCCGGGCGACTGCAAACGGGAATGCGGGTGATGTTTCTTGAAACAGGGCGTGGCATCCGGAATGGTCCGGGGCATGCGGATTCATACGGCGGATTTCATTCTGGGGGCGAGGGGCCTCGGCGATTGTCCGGTGTGGGCTCACCCCGAGGTGGCGCTCATCGGCCGCTCGAATGTGGGGAAATCCTCGCTGATCAACCTGTTGGTGAACCGCAAGGAACTGGCGAAGGTTTCCTCCACACCGGGCAAGACGCGGCAGTTGAACTTTTTCCTGATCAACGAGAAATGGGGGCTCGTGGACCTTCCCGGATACGGGTTCGCCAAGGGCCCGAAAACCGAGCGCTTCGATTTCAACGCCTTGGTCGGCGACTATCTGGAACGGCGGGAGAACCTGCGGCACGTGTTCGTGCTGATCGATTCCAGACTGCCGCCGCAGCGCATCGACCTGGATTTCTGCGAGTGGCTTGGCGGCACCGGCCGGGATTTCTCGTTCATTTTCACGAAGACCGACAAACAATCCGCCGCAAAAACCGGGGCGAGCATCGCTCTGTTCCAGGAGGCGGTGCATCCGCTTCTGGGGATGCTCCCGGAAACGCTCACCTCCTCCGCCACCCACCGCATCGGGCGCGACCAGGTCCTCCGGGCCATAGCCCGGGCCATCTCCGATAAACACCAGACCCCGAACCCATGACCCGCCCGACCCTGATCGCCACCGGCATCGCCGTGCTCCTCGCCGGAGCGCTCGCCTACACCCTGATCCGCCAGGGAGAGATGAAACAAGAACTCGAAAGCGCGGCCAAGAGCGCCAAGGAAGCGCCAGCGGAAAACTTCCGGCCGTCCGCGAATGAGGACGCCAATTCCAAGGCGGCGCGCGAACGCCAGCGGCGCGAGGCGGAGGCTTCCGATCTCGTCGCCAAATACGGCGAGTCCCGTACCAATCTCTCAAAGCATGTCACCGGCAATGTCGTCAGCCTGTTAGATGATGCGATCCAAATGGGTGAAATGGCCGCCAACGGCCGCTTCGGCGGACCCTTCGGCGGGCGCGGCGGATTGCGCATGGGGCTGGGGCGTGTGGCCAATGATCTGAACCTGACCGAAGAGCAGCAGCAGAAGGCGGGCGAGCTTTACTCGGAGTTCCAGAAACGCGAACTCGCCAAGTCCAAGGAATCCGTCGAACGCCTGCGCAAGGATCCGGAGGCGCTGATGAAACTCATGCTCGCCAGCGACGCCTTCGCCCGCGGCGAGATTTCCGAAGACGAATACAAGGCCGCGCAGAATGCCTCCGGCGAGGATCTCAACGGCATTCTCAACCCGCTCAACGAACGCAACTTCCGCGGTGGCCGGCCGCTGCGCGACAACGAGTTTGTTTCCGGCCTCGAAGGCATCCTCGATCCCACCCAGGTGGAAACCCTGCGCAAGAACGTGGCCGAGCAACCGGTCGCCGCCAGCCCCGCCGAGGATGAGGCGGCCATCACCAGCATGCCGGCGATGGAACTGGAGAAACTCGACACCACCATCGAGTCGGTGAAGAAACTGACCACCGGCTTCAAAACCGTGATGGAAGGCTTCGGCGGCCTGCAGGACCTGGGCCCGCTGATGGAACAACAGCGCAGGCAGCGCGAGGGTGAAAACGCTCCCGCCCCGGCTCCGGCTGCGGAGTGATACCAGATTGCTAAATTATTGTGACACCGCTGTTTTGCTCGAAGCGTTTGCTTGATCGAGCAGCCAGCCACGACCAACCAAGCGCAGCACCGCTGCGGCATCGTTCCAGTAACGCTTCA
>Ga0315904_10004481_pt1 | contig 19915 bp, 15 predicted proteins | sample LakEriMetagenome_6_FD_203529 | JGI IMG/M metagenome (GOLD analysis project Ga0315904, IMG submission 203529) | Freshwater fungal communities from buoy surface, Lake Erie, Ohio, United States - Buoy 12 MA120 | ecosystem: Environmental > Aquatic > Freshwater > Lake | place: USA: Lake Erie, Ohio...
GCGCCGACCAGATGCCCCAATTGCGCACCCCAGAATTCGCATTCATTGGGCGAAGCAATGTAGGAAAGAGCAGCCTCATCAACATGTTGTGCAACCACAAGGGACTGGCAAAGACCAGCGCCAAGCCGGGCAAAACACAAACCTTAAACTTATTTGACGTAGATGGCAAATGGCTGATTTGCGACTTACCGGGCTATGGCTATGCCAAGGTGAGTAAGGAACGCCGTTTTCAGTTTTCAAATATGATTAAGTACTATTTGAACAAACGCGAAAATCTCACCTGCTTGTTTGTGCTTATCGACTTGCGCATTCCACCCCAAGCCATTGACATTGCTTTCATTAACTGGGCGGGCGAAAACGGAATTCCTTTCGTGATGGTAGGCACCAAGGCTGATAAGGCGGGCAAAAAACAAGTAGCCGAAACCTTAGAGAATTACAAGGTCGCCCTGTCTGAAATATGGGAAGAACTGCCCACCTTTTACGTCAGCAGCAGCGAAACCAAAGAAGGCAAAGCCGAAATTCTGGGCTTTATTCAGGAGTGTATGGGCTTGAAGTGATTCAACTATACATCTTCAGTTTTTGACAAACAGAACTAACCTTACAACATAAATATCGTACAGGTTAAAAAACCTCACATACTTCTACGCTAGATAGTAAACAAGAAATCCTTTTTGGACCGATAACATAAAAAGCTAGCTCAATACGAGTCTAGTTTTTGATGTATTCTTGGCTAACAAAATTAGGGTCAAAATTGGCGTATGTTTTGAAAATAGTCACTGGATAGGTTAGTCTATCTCTTGTAAGTCCATCATATGCAGGGTGCCAAAATCCAGACTCGTATAAGCGATATTCGGTGCCTACTTTCTTTATTTCCCAACGTGTAGAATAGGTTGTAGGACTGCCTGGAATATGATAGGTTCCCCCACCATTTGAAGATAATTCAAGATTGTATGTTGTTGTTGGATTATTGGGATCATATCCTTTTACGGTCCACCACCCAATGCAAGCTGCCTCATAAATAGCCGTTGAATCCGTTACCGGAATAACTTTACCATTTAGCACAGTTTCTTCAACAAAGCCTTGCTTCATCACACGCACATTATAACTAAAACTCTCTTCATTCCCAGACATTGATTTGAATGTTAAATTCTGACCCGAATTTCCAAGATACTTAACATTTGAATTTGAGATATTAGACACTACCACCTCATTTGTCGCTAATGTAGTAGGTGATTCAGTGTTTTTATACAATGGAAAATCTCCAAATAAGGCAGTCATTTTATTCCAGTATTCACTTAACGTTGCCATTGAACTAAGGAAATATTCAGTGCCAGAATTTACAACACCATCATTTGCAGTTATAGAACGAAAAGCAGGCTTCAGATTTAAACTTTTACTTATTTGGTCTTGAAAGACATCTGTTGTTGCCTGAAAAAGTGCCTTAGTAAAAATCCAATTGGCATTGAGAAATGGATACAAAGAATACTTGAAGCGCAAGGCAGCGGGTCTTACCTCTGCTATCAATAAATATGCTGCAGTTCCCGCAGCTAGCGTTGTCCCAAATACGGAAAGTCCGAAAGAAGCTGGAGCAAGCCAAGCTGATGCGCCTGCCAAAACTGCCATTTCTAAAAACTCAATAGACGCATCCCTCAATCCTATCGCTGCATTCCCTAAATTCTCTGCGGTGCACCCATAAAAGGAATAAAAATCTGTCCTAGGGCAGTCAGACTGCATTTTCATCGTAGTAGAAGCATTTAAGTCTCTAAATACACTGAATTCGAAGGATTGAAATACCCCTTTATTTGCTTCATAAAACAATATGGCTTGTTGTTTCTCCTCATCCGATAGCGAATTGAATAGCGTAAAAACTTCTTGTTTATATTGGCTTATGCTGTTAACCTCGGCTATTTCTTCCGTGGTTGTGGCATTCAGCTCGCTTATCTGATAATCAAATCTCTGATTAAAGACATCAACAAGATCTGCCGCGTTCATCCCAATTGTCTTAGTAACATTAAAATTTATGTTGGCTAAATCAAATTTTAACACGGCATCACCTTCGGCAACATCAGGCACAAAAAAGGTAAGCGTGGTATCTGATGTTTTTAACAATTCCACAGCCGCCGTGCCAAATGTACCAGTATATTTATCTGCAAGACTCTCATGTGAAATTAGACTTATAATTTCATATGTTTTCACATTCGTTCTTTCTGCCACAACATCTTTGTTTTGAAAAATGTCATCATTTGTTTTTTTCTTGCACGAATTAATTGACAAGAGGCTTATCACAGCCAACATCAAGAGTATTGTTTTTTTCATTTTTATTATTTTTTCTTTCATTAAAGCTGCTTTAGGATTATGTTCACTTCACACCATGAATCAACCAAAAAGAAACCGTAACAGATTACATACAAATCAGAAAGCTCAAAATAAGTGTATTTAAACGCAATTGAGCCATTTCCATATCTAGTACACAAATGCAAATTAATCGCCTTCAGTGAAAAGTCAAATTTTAATACATTTTGTAGCCATATTTTATAGCTAGCACTTACAAAAGCAAGTGTTTTTCACAAAATTTTATAAAATTTATTGAGCTGATTAGAGCTTACCCAAATGATGGTTTTCAGCAGCTTGAAGGGGCGCAGCCAAACATATAAAATGGAAATCAATTCAGTATATGCAATTATCCTATATCGCATTACCCATATCCCAAACTAAACCCTTACATCACCCTCTCCCAAAACCCACATGGGTCGCGGGAATGCCAAACCCCCAGACTTACCAAAGAAGGCAAAGGAGAAATCCTAGGTTTTATTCATCAGTGTATGGAGCAGTCCTGAGCTTAACAGCTACAATCTCCGCAAATGATGTGGTTATTGCACAGCCGCAGCCGGGAAGCACCTAAATTTCGGATTCGCGAAACGTCCATTTGCCCTCGCCGTCCAGCACTACCCCATTATTTTATAACTACAAACGCTTGCGCTTGACTGCTGTTGGTTGTGCTGCGCAGCACTGCGAAATACATCCCAGCCTCCCAATCGTCTGTTGTCAGTTGGGTTTGCTTGGTAAACACAGGAATGGCTTTCACCAAACTTCCTGCTACATCATAAATAAGTATCTCCATCGGTTCTGAATACGTTGGTGTGGTTAACTCAAATGCCACAGCCCCTGTGGATGGGTTGGGATAGATGTTTAACTGACTCTTTGGTACTGCATTGTCGCGTATGCCATTGGTGCCATTTACCACCACAGCAATGCTTTTTGTGGTATCGAAACAATTTGTGGAATAGGAAATAATAGCCTTGTAATTGCCTTGTTCTTTTGCATACAACACAGGCTTGTTGGAACTTGAAATCTTGGTATTATTTAAAAACCATTCATACTGTATTCCCCCCGTATTGGCGCGCAATTCTACTGAGTCTCCAAACTGTATCGTAGTTGCACCCATCGCTTCGAGTGAAGCAGTGTTATCAAGCAAGTTGCAAATGTCAATATAAAACACCCCGTTAGAAACACCAGCATACAAGGTTGAACCACTGATATACAGTTTGTTAATCGTAAGGTTTGACAATCCAGTATTCAATGCCACCCAATTCAATCCTTCATCTACTGAATAAAAAACTCCGCCGCCATTGGTGCCGGCAAATATTACATTCCCAATTACAGCAAGACTATTTATGGCCGTCGTGCTGATGCCATTGATCTTTCTTGTCCAGTTTTTCCCATTGTCATACGAGAAATACACACCATCATACTGAGAGGATGTTCCGTTATTTTTTGTTCCGGCAATGAGTATAGAATCATTTTTAACACCCAAACAATAAATGTCTTGAAAAGAGGATGTCTGCCCCACTTTTATTCCATTACCCGCCGCACCATACCAGGTTACCCCATTGTCATTAGATGTCTGCAAATACCCTGAACCCTGAAATGAAGACATCATAAAGCCTGGTTTTTGCACAATATCTGTATTTCTACCTTGCCAACTTGTATTGGACGAAACCCAAGTGGATCCTTTGTCTGTAGAATACCACACGCCTGTCCCATTCATACCGATAACGTAATTTGACCCACTCAACACTACGTTATTCACATCTTGAAAGCTATACACCGTGGGCATGGAAGTCCAGGCATACCCATTATTGGTAGATTGAAACACCTGCTCATAACTGGCTACCAAGAGTTTGGCACCATCTTGGGCAATAGATTTTGCAGTCGTGTTTATACCTGTGGCTGTACCCCAAGAGTTACCGCTGTTATCGGTATAATATATTCCGGTATCTGTGCCCGCAAGAAGGTTGATGTTGGACAGGTGTAGCGAAATCACATTCTTAGAAAGATTGGGCAATTTTGTCCATTGGCCATAAAGAGAGACGCTTAGCAATAGGGCTAAGGTGGATGTTACAATTGATTTTTTTATCATGTTATCTGTTTTTCAAAATCTCAGCCGCATGGCATTACGCATGCGTCAAGTTTTACAAATGCTTCTTCTTTTGGTCGAAAATACAACTTTATTTTTAGTCATAAACAGCATGCCAGTAGGTTCTTCTTTGCCGTCCACCCACGGATTTTAGTATAGCCGACTGGTTCACAAAGGTTTGCAAACACAAAGAACTGGCCATGAATACTTCACAATTCTGTTGAGATGCATTGGAATGCAGGTGTTTCCGAATCCTACACACCCCGCTGCCCAACGATGAAATTGAAAATAGAAGCTCCACCCTTGATAAGGTATAGGACTAGATTGGACGCGATTATTTTAACAACCGCAGAAAAGGCAAAGGAAACCACGGGCTTTATTCAGGAGTGTGTGTCGCAGAATGAATATTACATTCATTACTCTGCCAGAGAGACATAGAAGCTCACGCAGTATTTCATATCCTTTTTCAAGGGCGTTTTTAAGCGCATACTGCCATTGAGTTTGTAAGTCACATCACCACTGCTGTTGAGCAATTTCACCCAATCAACATCTTCCTTCATACTTGGATAGATGGTTGTTGCGTTCGGATCGGGGAAATTGGCTTGTTCGGTTATCACCTTTTCTTCAAACCCTGCACCAGAAACCGATACTTTCACATAATTAAAATAGCCAAAGTTCACCACTGGCGAGTCTGGATTCAAAATCACCACGGAGTCAACCACCGCTTTTATAGATTTGATTTCATCTATTTTTATACCCGCTTTTTCTATTTCTGCTTTCAGCGCATTGGTTTGCACGGTTTGGTAACTAAACTCACCCGAATCGGTAGGATCCATGGTCATAATCACAGAAATGGAGTTGATTTTCTTTTCAATGTTCACCAATTTAGAACATGACTGGGCAAGGAACAATCCGCTTAAGAGCAAGATGGGAAGTACATTTTTGATTTTCATAGTTTTCAAGCTTATGAGGCAAAGATAAATAAAAAGTCGAGAACACTTAAGTGGCAGGCATTACAATCGATATCCATCAATATTGTAGAGATGCAGAACTCAAATTCAATAGTGTTATTAAAATTAAAATTACAGTCTGAAACAATGGACCTATTGCTCTCAAGATTACCACACTTATAAAAGATTAACCTCTATTCACAGAGGCTTCATTTTCTAGCTTGATGTTAAGATTTGCCATTGTATAGACATTGTAGGAATCCATAATATCTGTATGATTTTAAACGTTATTGACAATATACTGAAAGCCATGAAGTTGCTTCATAACATTCTCGATGAAGGCGCTACGCTTTATAAGTTCTACTCATTTTTTATGCTTTTAGGTTTATGTAATTTTAACTCAAAGCATCGACTCCGCTACTTGCCCATCGGCATACTTCCGCTGCTTAGCGCACAACGCTATGATAAAAAAAGCCCCGCATAATGCGAGGCTCTTTTCATTGGGTATAAGATACTAAAAGTGATTATCGAACAATTTTGGTTGTGCTTCGGGCACCTTTGTACTCCAGAATCAGAAAATACATACCCGCGTCTGCATCTTCTAAATTGAGGACTGCTTGGCCGCTAACATTGCCTTTCATCAAGCTTCTTCCTTTCACATCCACAAGATGGTATTGAATATCATCTTCATTCACATTATCAATATGAAGCTGATTCTGCACGGGATTAGGATATATCAGAACATTTTCCAAATATTCATGATTAAGGGTACTGTTCACCGCTTTAAATCGAACCAAGGTAATGTTAAATGATGCTTCAGCCAATCGAGTGTCCGAAGCATTTGCTGCTTCTACAGTCCATTTAACACTGACTGAGTCGCCGGGATTTATACCAAGGCTGCCAATCAAATTGTCGATTGCGCCTGAAGTGAGGGAAAGAGTAGTATCCTTTCCGCTGTTGTCCGCGGGCAAACTGGCAAGTGGTTTACTGAAATCTCCAGTTGGGGTAGCAACCAACCAAGTGTATTTTGTTGCATTCGAAGATTTCCTCCAACGCACTACCACTGGCGTATTATCACCAGTTTTAACCAGCACCCGAATGTTGTTTACGGGATCTATCAAATTAAAAGCTGACAAGTTGAGTACACGAATTCGACGATCTCCTTGGATAGATGTGTCGCGCACGGCATACGCCTTTGCAACCGTGTTGTGCTTGCTAAGCATATATTCTGCAAAGGCATCTTGTTCGCTTCCAGCAATAGCGAAAGTTGAGGTTCCAGCCGATTTCATAGCGGTATCCAAATCAAAGCGACCCAATTGATTCGCAGGGAATGGATAACCGTCGCCACCTGTGGGCGAGCCTGAAGCCGAAGGATTTGCAAGAAAATTAAGTGTTACAATTTTATAAACACGGCTGGTATCGCCGGTAAGTTTTCCATTGCGCACAATGGTATCAATTCCTTTACCGGTAGAGTCAGTAGTCATAAGAGACCAAATGCGGCTACCAGCAGATTTAGTGACATCATAACTAAATGACACACCACCTACCTGCGGAAATTGGCCTGGCGTAGCGCCTGTAGCAGTTGCGGCTACACTGTGTTCAACAATTCGCTTCAATCCTGCGGCGTTTACACTTACTACAACTAAGCGGTTATTGAACCTGAGTGTATTCTCTACGTCCAACTGAGAAATATCACCAGCTTGTTTTCCTGCAGACGGATTCGCCTGAGTACTTTCGAGGCTTACATTACCGCCAACAGCGTTCACAAAACCTATTGCAGAACGTATGCCACCGCCATTTTTAATGGAAACCTTAACTGTTGGATCTATCTTTTTTGCATACCAAAGATTGGCATCTGCGCTGAGGTTTCCGAGGTTTGTTTCCTCTGTTCTTACAAACGTTCTGCGCCCTTCAAGAAATACGTTCGATTTGCCAATGATATTTCCATCTTTGGATACAATAACATTTCCTATAGCGTTACAAATAGAACGCACTCCGGCACCTTTTGTGCCAGCAACAAAGGCATTATTATAATTCCCCCACAAGGCAGTCACCATAGCTGTATCAGCAGCGTAAACCCCGTTCATATTAGAGTCCAAACGATTTACGAGGAGAACACCTGCGGTATCAAAATCACAAACAAAACGCCCTACATATTTCCATTCACTTGCATTATTCAATATTACCATAGGTGCATTGTCTGCGCCTTTGCTTACGATTGGATATTTTTCAGTTGCAGTATGGCCAGTCCGCAGTCTATCATTTCCATCCGCAGTGATGGAGTGGTTGCCACCTGCTATAATGATATCTACATGGCGAAGCAGGGGAGCCAGTGCTTTTTCATTGGCAATTTGTTGCAAATGTGAAAGAAGGATGATTTTATTTACTCCTTCTTTTTTTACTAATGAATCTATTACTGGCTGCAAAATAGCTGCTAGTGCAGGCATATTATCAACTTCTCCACCCAACACTTTTGTAGTACCGGGTGAGGAAATCTTCGCCAAAACTTGTGTAGTGGCACCAACGATACCAATTTTCTGACCACCCCGTTCAATGATTACCGCTGGAGCTATTCCTTTTTTCTGACTATTAGTGGTAATCCCTTTAGGCGTTTTAAAAGAAGTATCGCGTAGAATATTTGATGTATATAAACTTCTAATATTGGCATCCAAACTAAAATCGAGATTTGCAGTTACAAATGGGAATTGAGCACCTAACCATCGCTTATCTGCACCTCCGCTTCGAATATCAACACCAATTTGATTATATAGCTCGCTGGTACCAAGGTCAAATTCATGATTACCCATAGCGGATGCGTTATAGCCTATGATATTCATAATCCCTATATCCGGACGCCCAATAGCTGGACGCAATGCTTGGGTACCTCCAAAATAAAGTGATGCGGTATTTCTAAGTGGCGTCTGAAGCGACGGATCTTCTCCAGCAGAAAGAAAAGGACCTGGCAAAACATTGTCACCAGAAGATAAAACTAGGGTATTATTATGCATATCCTCTAGTTTGTCTGAAATTGCTGCAAAATTTGGTGCATCCAATACGGCTGAAAGGCCGCTTTCCATATCTCCGCTGTGAAGTATTTGTAACTGATAATCACTTTTACCTTTAAGCTGAATCACGGCTACCGTTCCTGAAACCTCATTGGAAACCAACAATAAATCCTTTCCATTAGGACTGGCAGCCTTTGGAACAAACACGATGCTTTCAACACCAAGATCTCCTACAGTGTTGAGATTCCCTAATGAAGGTGTTACTGAAAAATCACGTGTGTTAATATATTGAACGAAGTAAGGCGCACGTGGGTTGGTAATGTTATAAATCATTATACCTCCAACACGTTCCAATCCAATGAAAGCGTATGTAGAATCAAGAATTTTACCTACAGTAGCTGCCTCTGGCTCAGGACCTTTGTCATCACTTCTACTATCTATTGCATTGCTCGTATGCGTAGCGTTGAAATTTAAAGGGTATCGGGCAGCAGTGATCTGCTCAAAATCATCTTTGCTATCCCATAACAGGGAACCCGTAGTGCCGTTCCAAACACTGAATGAACGCGCGCCAAAACAAAAAGCTGAATCCATTTTTCCGTCCTTGTTGTTGTCACCAAAGAATTTGGACACATTCAAGCGACCTAATGCGCTACTACTCTTTAGAGAGACTACATTCGTGGCACCTCCAAATTTAGCTGTATCTAGCACATAACTTGAGCTACCAAAGCGAATTTCTTCAGTGTTTATACTTCCCCAATCTGCGCGCGCATCCCCTTCGTTCGCCGTAATCAAATACGAGGTATCTCCCACCTGATAACTTGCGATTGCATCGGGCTGGTACATTCCAAAAACAGGATATTTACCGATTCCTATAGCATTGTCAGAGTTTGTTGGGTCAAGTCCTTGACCATTCTTACTGTGGTCTTTGAATCCCAACGCAAAAAGTTTGGTTACTATTCCAGTGTTTAAATCAATGCGAGCAATGGCGTTGTTTTCCTGACAAGTAACCCATGCCGTTTTGCTGTCATCTGACACGGTGATATACTCTGGCTCAAGATCTTCTGCTATTGTTGAATTTCTAACTATTGTGCTACCACTAACAATTTTACCGGTAATTTTAATCCCCTTGTCAAGGGTTTGATTGTTGAATGCCTTGAAGTCTGCAGTTGTAACTTTCGATTGATTCAGCGAAGAGACTCCGTTGCTAATATCAATAATACTAACTGATCCCTCTGGGTCAATAGTATAATCTAGCGGTTCACCTTCATTCGCAACGAGCACTTTTTTCCCATCCGGCGTGAAAACGATCATATCTGGATTTGCGCCTACCTTAACAGAAGCAAGGAATAAAAGGGTTGATGCATCAAAAAACACCGCTTTTCCATTCGCTAATTTCCCCATTGAATCAATTACTGATGCGGCAACGACTCCATTCTTACATGCCACGGAAGTGATGTCAATACCATATAGCTTAATAGAAATGGAAGTAATAAGTGTGGGGTTTGCTGGATTGCTTAAATCTACAACTTTAATAGATGTATCAGGGCCATTTGAGACAAACATTCTTTTACTTGCTGGATCAAATGCGCAAATTTCAGCTGCAGCTTTGTCGAAAATACCGGTGGAAAACCGACCAAGAAACTCTGCTCGAATTTGGCCATGCACATTGCTTGGGGTCAAAATGCCAAGCAATGCCATTAGACCCATAGTTAGACGTAAAATCTTTTTCATTTAGGATTTGTGTTTGAAGCGACAAAGCTTCAATATCCAGATTACAATGGAATCTATATTAAATTATTTCCTTCTTATAAAACCATTAAGAAACTATAGTCTGCATTATCAAATTGTATTCAAATTGCCTTCAAATACTTTTTGCTGCCCCAACCTTTTCATTTCACAATGTCGGCCATGTGCAATGCCATACTGCCTTTAAGATTCTGCTCAAACACCGTGGCAAAAGTCAAAGGAGAACTTCATGCTACAATCTGTCATCACTTCGAAAGTGGCGTATTACACCCTTACAAAATTGGAAGTCGTTCCAAAAAAGGCATATGAGGCCCTTCAAGTAATTCTGCTAAAAACCAGGCAGTTCAGATTTTAGAGTCAGCCAGTAAATGGATACTCTCAAGCGTTTCACTTTCAATATTGACAAAAAAAGTTCGTGAATTTCTTGAATACCCATTTTTTGAGACGCTGGTCTTGTCTATGCGATGCACATTTTCATGGTGCTGCGTATATTGTTACAATATCGATTATCGGTTTATAGCTATACCTTGTTTGCGCTACGACACCTATCCAAGGCCAACCAAATAGAAATTTTCATAGAAGCAACAACCTTATAGGTAACGGGATAATGTAACCACTGAACCGCCAATTTCTTGTAGGTGCTGTTACAAGCCGTTTTTTATTATCTTTTTTGTTATTACTTGTTCTTTCTGTTTTAATTTTATGAACAATAAACCATTAGGAGCATCGGATAAATCAATTTTTTGATTTAAGACTGTGGATTCTTGCCATAAGCGCCCATCCATTGAGTAAATGGAGTACTCAATAGCATCCATTGAGTTACTCTCAATCCAAATTTCATTGCCCGTTGGATTTGGATACAGGTCCATGCTGTTATTATTGTTAAATCCACTTTCAACTCCAACTGTATTGGCACTAAACTGTTGGAGCCAATGTTCGATTATATTAAAAACATATTTGCTATTTTTATCTTGCATCATAAGATGGCTATTCCCTTTGACCAAAGAATCTTCTGGCAGTGATACTACATCCGAAATGCCACCTGCATTTTGAAATTTAACAGATACAGACTCCACAGCCTCCTTTCTGCTTGTTTGATTTCGTGAAGTTATATAATCCCCATACACACCAAACATATGCAATCCGTTAAAATCGGGAAAATCAGTACTATCTGGGGGACCCGCAGGCTCAATAAGAATAAAACCATTCAATCTCGTTCTCTTTTGATGCGCTGCCAATACTGCTGGCTGCGTTCCTGCGCTATGTGACAATAACCATACTTTGCCTTTTATTGAATCTATCACATCGCTAATAGCATCTTCATAACGATATGTTGAAGAACCCACATAAGGATAATTTAATGCAAAATCTGCAAAAGAATCTGTAGGGAATTGTGCATCTGGATAGGGATTGCCTTGCGAAGTCCCAAATCCCCATCTTCTCCATATATCAGATTGCCAAGCTTGAACTGATCCTGACGTAGTTGGTTTTCCATTACTTGGCACACTAAAAGGGGCTAAAATACCACCCGTTGCGAAATCATACTTTGGATCATTTACCATGTATACATCATATCCTTTATCAGCAAATAATTCAGCCCATCCTTTTCTGTCATCAGGTGTCGTAAAAAATATGTAGGACGTTAAATTAAGACCAGGAACCATTACGATAGCAGCACTATCTTTTTTATTGCCAGACTTTATAAAATTCACCAAAGCTTCATTGGTATAATAACTTCCATAAGTATGTTGAGCCATACTTTTACCCGCTAAAAACAAGCTAATAATTAAAAAGGTAATTTGTTTAAACATGCGTTTTTAAATTTAAATTATTTAATATCAATGGTTTCACATTATTTATATTCAAGCTTTTTGGTTGAAATAGCTTGCTGCTCGTCGCAGTCCAGGAAAGCCGTTCTAAATATATCAAAATAAACCAAACTATTATCGTTCCTAGCTTTATTGTTTTTCTTTCGTCCATTGTACTTTTACTGCTGATATTTTTTCATGTTTAAGCATGACTCCGGACTGAATTTCAAATCCACACTTCTCATAAAATTTCAACGGTGAATGATACTTTAGGCCGTTTTTCTTCACATCATTATTGTGATCTATTACCCAACCATTCAAAATAGGCTCATCTTGTTTTAATAAATTCAGCATTTTCTTTCCGAAACCTTTTCCCTTGATTTCTTCAGAAAGAATAATTGCAAACCATGTTTCACTATCCCTCTCAAAAGTCAAAGCCCAACCTAATACTTGGCCTTTAGCACTTCTCAGTAAATAATGTTTAAGTTTGGTTATGTTTTGCAGGTAATTATCAAACTCAGCCAAACTGTTGTATGAGAGATTTGCAGGATATTCATTATTCCACAAGTCAAATACCTGCTGTTTTGCTTGCACGTCTAGTTCATTTGTCTTTACAATCTTAAATTCCTCTGCCATTTCTCTTTGTTCATTCTCTGCGGTTAAGCGTGCACACAGGTGTTTCGTGCTTTGAGTCCGACTTTTTACCAATTTCAAATATAACACTTGAGCAGCCCTGCGCAAGAGTATGGCGCGAGACCGCTGTTATAGGGCTTTCTTCTTTGCGAAGCGTGATATTATTTTCGAATTGCTCATGGCTAGAGTGTTGTTATACCATGATGATTTTCCGCTTTGCTATGGCTACGATTTTCAGCATCCCGAATTCCATCGACCTTACGCAAAACCCCTTATTACCTGCCCTGCTATTTGTCTCTAAAGTCTATGTTCATTCTTTTAGACCCTGTGCTGCCCCAGTAGCTGTAGATTACTCTTCCTGTGATCCTGTCTTTGCTTATGAAACCTTCATACCGGCTGTCGGCTGCATTGTCTCGATTATCACCGAGTAAATAATAGCTGTCTGCGGGAACAATGATATTCTTGATATTCGTTTTTGCACTGTCGGTGTTGGCTTTGATGGTGTTGGGGCTGTACCACTTCGACAGCAGCCACATCCTGAATGTTTATTCTGTTAATTGAGCCTTTTCAATAGTCAGCAATTAATTTAACATCCGCAGTTATCAGGCCGCTACAATCGACGCAATTCATTTGTACAATGCCTAACCTCAAGAGAGTAATATCTGTAAATGGAAGGCTTGGTAAATGTTAAGTTTACAAATGTGATTTGGATTCAGGTTGTTTCTCAATATATTTGCTTCAAACGCAAACCTATTGAATATGAATAAAATCGCAACTCTCATCGCTGTGGTCTTCACACTGGCAGCAGGCTGCAAAAAAGTGGAAGACAATCCGGGTGCCAAAAGTGCCAACATCGACGTAGAATGCACCGTTAACGGTGCCGACTGGAAATTGAGCAAAACCGACAGTTTCAATATCGACGGAATGGTCGACAATAAAGGTGCCTCCGTGGTGGCTAGCTTAAGCGGAAAAAACCTGAGTTTAAATCTCAACAGATGGGACAATACCGACAGTGCAGCCATAGTGGTAACAGCAGTGTTATCCGATTCTATGCTAGGTACCTATGATTTCAATTTCTCAACAGACCCCGCGAACAAGCATTATATCCGTTACATCAAACTCGACCGAAGCATGGGGCCTCCTCCCGATTTGGTGAACAGTGTAGGCAAGCTTGTTATTACGGCGTACAATCCCGCAACAAAGGTGCTTTCCGGTGAGTTTCAGGCAGAGATCACCAACCGCAACGACAGGGGACGCATGATCAATATTTCCGTTACCAAAGGAAAATTCAAAGACATCACATTTAGATAAACCCCTGCTCGGGAACCCAATTAAAAGCCATTTGCGAAAAACCGCGAATGGCTTTTTTTATGCGTTGGAAGGAAGGGCGCCATGTTACAACTTACTTATTGGTGCAACTCAGTTGCATATTATATTTTCTGATGTTCCTGGTGAATAGGTCTCAAAGGCCATCAAACGGACTCTCGACTTTATATACTGTCTGTGTTGACATGGGTGTAATTAACGTAAAACAGAATTTTCCGTTTTCAAATAACGGTTTGGGGCTACCCGATGGGCGGGACTTTTACCACTCCCGATCTCTATCGGGATGTCTGCGGAACACGAAACCCCGCCTTTTGAGTATGTGCTGTTATGTCCAGTTATATTCATACTCTTTTAAGTAATTTATTAAATATATATTTATACCTGTTAGTAAACCTGATTTAGTTCAGTGCTATACCCACTATAAATCCCACCCAAGGTTTGTTATTGTATATCCATATATTTCTGTCTTGACTCAGAAGATAATCATAGCCTACAGCGAATCCAAAACTAGCCACGTTTAGTTCTATAAAACCAGCAATTCCACCCTGAATTATCATTCCATTATATTCATCGGATCTATTATTTCGTGTAGTAAAAGGACTAACCGACGCTGTGCCTGGACCAGCAAAAACACCAAAATCATATCCCAGATTATTAATTTTATAATACCTCTTACCTAAAGGATCCTTTTTACTTATTATTTGATAGGAGTCATGCCTCCAACCAGTATACAAAGCAAAGTTTAAGTCTGAAGTTAATTGAGCAGGTAACCCGTAAACAGATGGACGGTATTTTAATAAAATTGAAGTTATATCAACATCAAGACTTTGCTTTTTAAAAACTATCCGGTTAAATATAAGACTGTCAGTTGTTTTATTTAATGGGATAGTCAAAAATTGTTTTTTATCCGGTTGATGTTTTATGTGATGATATAAATCTATCTTGTCATCAGTAACATCTAAATAGACACTTTGGGCTCTTATAGTATCAGATTTCAATTTGTAATATCCACTGTTCAAACCATGAAGGGAAGCTTTTTCCAATGTATTGCAAGAAGCGAGAACTCCAATAACCCAAATTGCAATAACAATGTATTTACAACTTATCTTAATAGATAAACCGAATAATTTAAAGTGTTTCATTTTTATCAAATCTCTCTTAATTTATTTGAATAAACAATAAAGTTGGCGTTCATAATGGGCTGTAACGTTTTGAAGCTGCGAGAAGTTGGCGATTTCGAGGTAGTGAACTTTCTGCCACCACTGCACTTGACACGAAGCACAATACCAGAAGTTTTCAGTATCAACCGCCAATTTCTTGTAGGTGCTGTCATGGGTAATTATTATTTCTTTCAATATATTGTCATATCAAGTTCGTCAAAGTCTTTAATTTCTGATAATTTAATAAGTTTATTTACATTTATTTTTTTCCACGTTTCTTTAAAGACTTCATCTCCTCCTTCGGCATTTTTGTTTGTATTCACTTTTTCTTGCTTCTTTTTACTTAAAAAGTTAATACTCGTTTCGCTATCAATTACAGCGCCGCCATTACTTGACTCGTAACCTATTAACTCAAAATCAGAATCTTGATACCTAAAATTATATTGCCAATAACCGTATCTGCCGTGTCCATAATGGACAAATAAATTACCGTTTTTAATTTCAACAGAAAGTTCTGGTGGAAAATAAACGCCCCCATCTTCGTTTTCAGAGGAAAAACAATCGTAATTCTTAACTGCCAATTCGTAATGACCGTTTTTGTTTAGCAACAAAATAATTCCTCTTCGGTTTCTGTCTAACTGTCCACGATATTCGTCTTTAATGATTTGATTTTTATCTGTAGCTTTTATGATGAGAACACAATCGCCACTCCCATCTTTATTCAAGTCACCATTTATTTTTTCAAAAACCACATATCCTTTTGGCAAAAAGTCAGTTGGATTTTGTTTTTGTTCAACTTTCAAGTTCTGTTGGTCTGTTGTATTGTCATTTGACATGGTCGTGTCAGAATCAGGCTTGGTTTTCTGTTCGGACTTTGATTGCCCGCAACTTGTCAAAAGAAAAAATGTCAATAAATAAAATGTCTGCTTTAGTGAATTCGTCAAAGTCTTTGTTGAAAATTTTAGTAGTTTTTTCATTATGCGTTGTGTATTATAATTACCCATAACTTGTTTTTTGGCACTATTTCATAGCGCATATACTCCCAAAACAGGTTATATAGGCGCTACTGCATAGCGTATTATTTCAAATGCAATATAAACTTTAGTTGTAAAAAATCAAAGTACAAAACCGCTGAAGCGGGCTAACCGCAAGTCCTCAACATCACCCAAACAACACCTTCGCGGCGCGTTCTTCCAGTACCCACATAGGGTCGTGGAAATGCGCATCCTGCGGCAGGCTTAAGGCTTGCAATAAGGATTGCCCGGAGGCAAACACAGCAACGTCTCTGAAGCTGGCCGCCTGGGCGGCACACAAAAATTCAGTTGCCAATACCTGCTTCACATTCGCCAATACCTGCAAACACTTTATGGCCGCATTGGCACCCATGCTCACATGGTCTTCTTGCCCATTGCTGCTCACTATGCTGTCTACCGAAGCGGGTGTGCACAACTGCTTGTTCTGACTCACCGCAGCAGCCGCGCTGTACTGGGCTATCATATACCCACTGTCGGTTCCCGGATTGGGAGAAAGGAAGGGCGGCAAGCCGCGCTGTCCGCTGATGAGCAAATAAATGCGGCGTTCGGAGATGGAAGCCAATTCTGCCAAAGCCATGGCCGCGTAATCCAAGGTCAGCGCCAAGGGCTGCCCATGAAAATTGCCTCCGCTGAGAATGAGGTTGTCTTCTTCAAAGACTATGGGATTGTCGGTTACGCTGTTGAGCTCGGTTTCCCAAACTCCAAAGCAGTAATTCAAAGCATCAACACTGGCGCCGTGCACCTGAGGTATGCAGCGGAAACTATAGGGATCTTGCACCGCAGGCCTCGGGAGGGCTTCTAAGGGGCTTCCTTTCAACAATTCGAGCATTTGGGCCGCCACAGCCACCTGCCCTTTGTGTGGGCGTACCGCGTGCAATTGCGGGAAAAACGGCTCCCTGCGGCAGAGGTATACATCTGCACTTATGGCTGCAACCTGTGTGGTTTGTTTCAATATGGCTTGGGCACTGTGATACACTTGCACGGCATGGGCAAGCATAAATTGGGTGCCATTAATCAAGGCCAAGGCCTCTTTGGGCTCCAATACCAAGGCGTGGAGGCCATGTGCTTTCAAGACCACATCGGCAGGCTGGGTGCCTTCGCTGCTGTGATGGAGTAAACCCTGTCCCAACAGCGGCAAACACATTTCCGCAAGGGGAGCCAAATCGCCACTGGCACCTAAGGAACCCTGAGAATGCACCACCGGTGTGTAGCCATGGTTGTAAAACCACAACAAGCGGTCTACTACTTCCAAGCGCACGGCAGAATGGCCATGCGAAATATTCAGCACCTTCAGCAGCAACATCAGTCGCACCAAGTCGCTGTCCATTAAAGGGCCAAAACCCGCTGCATGGGTAATGAGTAAATTATACTGTAGGTCGCGCAACTCCGAATCGGGGACGCGCACATTTTGCAAACTTCCAAAACCCGTATTCACCCCGTACACAGGCGCTTCTGCCTGTTGCAAATACTGTGGCAACCACTGGGCTGCGCTGCGGATTTTCTCTTGAGTCGTTGCAGACAGTTCAACCGTATCTGCCGACTTCCACAGCGCCGCGAGTTCTTCTAATGGATAATGGGATTTTAAAATTGCCATAAATGTAAATGATCGTGTATGGTTTGAATAGGATAGCTTTCTTGGGTACCGCTATGTAAGTCTTTTACGGTAACCACACCCTGCTCCAATTCGGTCTCCCCGAGAATGGCGGCAAAGGGAATGTTACGCGCATTGGCGTAGTCCAATTGTTTTCTAATTTTCGCTGCACCGGGGTAGAGTTCTGCTGAGATGCCGTGCTCTCTTAGGGATGCGGCAAGGGAAAATCCTACAGGCAACGCTGCAGCGTCCATGGCGCATACCAGAACGCGCACATCCGAACCTGCCAATTCCGGAAAACGGTTTGAAGCTTCCAAAATATCGTAGATGCGGTCGAGCCCAAAACTAATGCCCACACCGGGCACGTCTTTCAGGCCAAAAACACCCGTGAGGTTGTCATAGCGGCCACCGCCACCTATGCTACCAATGCTAAATCCTTCGGGCAGTGCTTCCGCTTGCGGAACCACTTCTAAAATACAGCCTGTGTAGTAGCTCAAGCCGCGGGCCAAGCTTAGATCCAAGCGCAGGGTATTGCTGGTTTTGACTGCATTAAAAATATCGTGTAGTGCTGCCAATGCGGGTTGCATCAATTCTGCATCCGCATGCGGATGGTTGCGCAGGGCATCCATTTTTGCATGGTTGGCATGTAGGTCATTCACTTCATGTAAGAAAGTCCACAGGGCTGCGGCATTGGCAATACCGGCATTGGTTAGTTCTTGCAACACGCCATCAAAACCAATTTTATCGGCCTTGTCTATAAGCTGCATAAAACGCGCCAGGGCCTCATTGCCTCCCAGGTGGGCGGCGAAGGCATCAAAAATAGCACGGTGGTTGATGCGAATCTCTACCGGCAGGTTGAGACGTTGAAACACCTCATCGTAAACGGTAACAAGGTCAGCCTCATTCCAAATGGAATAGCTGCCCACGATATCGGCATCGCACTGCCAAAACTCGCGGTAGCGGCCACGTTGCGGCCTATCTGCGCGCCACACGGGTTGCATTTGGTAGCGTTTAAAGGGAAATGCAATTTTATCGCGGTTCATCACTACAAAGCGCGCCAGGGGCACGGTCAAATCATAGCGCAATCCTCTATCAGAAATACTTGAAACAAGTCCTTTGCTATCGCGCTGTTCCAGCAAATGTGCATCCGCTTTTGCCAGATAATCTCCATTGTTGAGGATTTTAAAAATCAACTGATCGCCTTCATCGCCATACTTGCCAGTAAGTGTGCTTAGATTCTCCAAGGCGGGTGTTTCTAGCGGACGAAAACCATGCAGACGAAATACTTCCTCGATGTTTCCTGTAATGTATTTGCGCTTAAGCATAACCTCCGGACCGAAGTCGCGCGTGCCGGAAGGAAGACCTGGTTTGGACATGCCGCGAAGTTAGGCAAGGTTTGCGAATGTTGCACTTTGAGTTCTTGCTTGTTCATGCACATCCCACTTAAGCAGTCCATGTTATATGCGCAGTTTGCACACCGCCACCGTGTATTGTATACTTGCATATCCCCATGCTAGGCATATACTCAAAGTTGAAATACACGGCATTGCTTATGGCGCTGTGTGTAGGATTGATACACCCCCTTATTGCGCAAAACCAGGCGATAAACACAACCCTTTATACATCTAGTAAAAGCATCATTTACATAGGACCTGGATTTACTGCAGATCAACTTGTGCTGGCTTTTCCCGAAGAAATTTCGCTGTTCTCTATTTCTAAAAAGAAGATTCTTACAACCGTAAAAATCCCCAACCTCAGTGCGGTTTATGACGTTATTCTGTACGACTCATTGAAGCAGGAAATATTTATTGACCCAAATAGTGAAATTAAATATTTAAACAATTTCGGGCACATGCCTTTTTGGAGTGTCAAAGTGAGCTTTCGAAAAGAAAATATAGAATTCTACCTTCCACCTGACTATTTCCTGAGCAGCGGTGGCGTAAATTTACAGAACAAAGAATCTTTAGTGAAGCAAAAATGGGTTACTGTAGATTCTATTAATTTTTGGGTACATACCAGTGCCATTATCAACTACAGTGATAGCCTCTACATGGATTTCCCAAAGGATGCCATTTCCGCCTGGTCTATAGACCAGCACAAACAAACTGCATTGGGATTTAACTCAGGCAAGGCACTCATCCTCAACCCTGACTATACCATTCTTTATGAAGAGAAGTCCAATAAAAAAGCAATTACCCGCATTGAAGTCCATGATAATTACCTGCTTTTCACAGGTGAAGATGGA
>Ga0315904_10004483_pt1 | contig 19912 bp, 21 predicted proteins | sample LakEriMetagenome_6_FD_203529 | JGI IMG/M metagenome (GOLD analysis project Ga0315904, IMG submission 203529) | Freshwater fungal communities from buoy surface, Lake Erie, Ohio, United States - Buoy 12 MA120 | ecosystem: Environmental > Aquatic > Freshwater > Lake | place: USA: Lake Erie, Ohio...
TTTTTCTTTTAGCCAAAATTCAAACATAACTTCTGGGATCTACTTACTGATAACTTTCCTGATTGCTCCTAATCATTCCACTCGCCGCGAGGAGGCACAACAGGATTCATCGTCAAGGGACGTGAGCGATCGGCTTCTTTGATAGCTCGACGCTGCAACCATTGACGGATCGCTGTGTCGATCGCCTGTTCAGGATCATTAGTTACTTCACCAAGCTCAGCGAGTAAAGCAGGGTCGATGTCTATACTCTTTAGCACCTCATTAAATACTGCTTCATTAGCCGATTGGTTTATTTGCGGTACGTTGGCGTTATCTTCTGGCATAAGGAATATTTAAATTAACTGGTGGCACTATCCAGATTTTACCCAGATTTGTTACCTTCTGAATGTGCAGGGCGATCGCAATCTTGCTAAACCCAAAAACAAGAGTTGGCAATTCGCGCCGCATCTTTAAATGTTGAAAGTATTGCAAAGCAATACTTTCAACAAAAATTGGGTTTTTCGTGACCAAAAACTCTGTATTCTGTAATAACATCACAGTGTCTTGTAAAACACCCGTTAGTATCCATGTCTTCATTTCAGGTCACACGCGGCACTCGCGATATTCTCGCTCCCGAAATTTATTACTGGCAGCAGTTAGAATCAACGGCGCGTCAAATCCTCAGCCAAGCCGCCTATAACGAGATTCGCACGCCAATTTTTGAAGCTACTGAACTATTTGCGCGGGGCATCGGTGAAGCCACGGATATTGTCGGAAAAGAAATGTACAGCTTTAGCGATCGCGGTGATCGTTCTTTGACTTTGCGCCCAGAGGGGACGGCTGGCGTGGCAAGATCATATATAGAAAATAAATTATTTGCCCAAGGCGGTGTGCAGCGTCTTTGGTATATGGGCGCAATGTTTCGCTATGAGCGTCCTCAAGCAGGTCGCCAACGCCAATTTCATCAGTTAGGTGTCGAGGTAATAGGCAGTGCCGATCCGCGTGCTGATGCTGAGGCGATCGCGATCGCTAGTGACTTTTTGCAAGCTGTTGGTTTAAAAGATTTAGTAGTTGACCTCAACTCGGTGGGCAGTGCTGAAGATCGAGTTAGCTATCGTCAGGCATTGGTGGATTATTTCACCCCTTTTGTCGAGGAAATTGATGCTGATTCACGTGATCGCCTTACTCGCAATCCTCTCAGAATTCTCGATAGCAAAGACAAGCGCACTCAAGAAATTTCCCAAGATGCACCTAGCATTCTCGATTATTTAAGCCCTGAGTCACAACAACATTTCGAGAAAGTCCAAAGCCTATTAACCGATCTTAATATTGCCTATCGGATTAATCCTCGACTTGTACGGGGCTTAGACTATTACACCCGTACTGCCTTTGAGATTCAATCAAATCTACTGGGCGCACAGTCGGCAGTCTGTGGTGGCGGACGTTACGATCGCCTAATTTCGGAATTAGGCGGTGCAGATGTACCTGCGATCGGTTGGGCGATCGGCTTAGAGCGTCTCGTCATTCTCATGCAACAGGTTGCCGAACAAAAACAAGCTGCGATCGATTTCTATGTCATTTCGCGGGGTGATCAAGCGGAAGCTAAGGCTCTATCTATTGCTCAACTTCTCCGTAAAGCAGGATTTACTGTAGAACTCGATCTCAGTGGCGCGAAGTTTGATAAGCAGTTCAAGCGGGCTAGCAATGCCAATGCTAAAGCTGCTGTGGTTATCGGGGATAGTGAAATCGAAGCGGGACAAGTGCAAATTAAATGGTTAGAAACTGGAGATCAGGAAGCTGTTGCGATCGCTGATCTCAGTGACAGTTTTGAGATCCTGAAACAAAAGCTGTAATTCCAAAGCACAAAATGGCTATGCCATTTTGTGCTTTTAAAACCCTTACAGGGTTTGGGTTTTAATTCACAGAAGTGTTGTCACACTTTTGTAAATTGGTATTAACGATACAATCTCCATTTTTTTGTGTTCTATAATACTTATTAACTCTTAATATCTTTGCTAAAACTTCACAAATTAATAGCAGATATTGTTGTTAGTTTGTTTTTGTTGATTAGTACTGAATTTTAAGTTGTATTGATTAATTATCAAACGTTTAGTAATCAATTAAAGAAGAAATAGTAATTACTATTTCTTAGTAAACCTTTTGTAGCTAAACAAAATCTGAGTTTATTTATAATAAGTAGAGGATTTTTATGTCTTACCATGGCGATATTTCTTCGAGTGAAGATGCAGTTGGAGTTGCGGTTGTTAATTACAAAATGCCGCGCTTGCATACTAAGGCAGAAGTCATTGAGAATTGCAAAAAAATTGCCTCAATGATAGATGGCATGAAGGTTGGCTTGCCTGGTATGGATTTGGTGATCTTTCCAGAATATTCCACCCACGGCATCATGTACGATCCAAAGGAAATGATGGAAACTGCCGCAACAGTTCCTGGCGAAGAAACCGCAATCTTTGCCCAAGCTTGTATCAAGAATAAGGTCTGGGGAGTATTTTCTCTGACAGGTGAAAAACATGAGGCGCATCCAGAGAAAGTGCCTTACAACACCCTAATTTTAATGAACGATCGCGGTGAGATTGTTCAGAAGTATCGCAAGATCATGCCTTGGACTCCGATCGAAGGTTGGTATCCTGGTGACTGCACCTACGTCTCCGATGGACCGAAGGGCTTGAAGCTCAGTTTGATTATTTGTGATGATGGTAACTATCCTGAAATCTGGCGTGATTGTGTCATGCGTGGGGCAGAGTTAGTTGTGCGCTGTCAGGGCTACATGTATCCCGCTAAGGAGCAGCAAATCATCGTTTCTAAGGCGATGGCATGGATGAATAACACCTATGTAGCGGTGGCAAATGCCTCTGGCTTTGATGGGGTTTATAGCTACTTTGGTCATTCCGCGATCGTTGGATTTGATGGTCGCACCCTTGGCGAATGTGGCGAAGAAGAAAATGGCATTCAGTATGCGGCTTTGTCTAAGTTCGCGATTCGCGACTTCCGTAAGAATGCTCAATCACAGAATCACATCTTCAAGCTGATGCATCGTGGCTATACTGGGATGCTCAATTCAGGTGATGGCGATCAAGGTAAGGCAGAATGTCCCTTTGAGTTCTATCGAGATTGGGTCCTCGATCCGAAGAAGGCAAAGGAAAGTTCGGAGGCAATTACTCGTTCAATTGTGGGCACACCAGAATGTCCGATCGTTGGTATCCCGAACCAGCAGGCTATCCCTTTTGTAGAAAAAGCCAAGCCCGAAAGTGTTCCAGTTTCAGTTAAGGGCTAGTTTCGACTAGATTACTTTTTCTCACTTCTTTTTGATTACAGCGTAATGTGCTGAAGTAAAAAACAAGATTTCTATTGAAAGCATTGCAAAGTAGCAATTTCAATAGAAACCTTGTTTTTTTATAGAAAACTGTATGTAATTTGCTCAATACATTTCACTTGAAGGGAATGTACTCAACTGAGTTAACCCATTCATCAGGTTCAGAAGCTTTGGCAATCAGTTCTAAATCTTTAACAAATTGACCAATCGTGCCTCCGAGTTGATGTCCAAAAATCAGCCCTGAGAAATTTTTGCCTTCTGTTTGCCAAGTTTCGGCTAAAACTCTAAATCGAATATCTTGGGTGAAGAGGACGCGCTTAAGCTCGGTCACTCTCACTAAAAGGCGATCGTCTGGTAATTGCTGAGTTCCGTCATCAAATGCTGTCAATACATCTATACCTCGGCGACGTAACTGCTCAGTAATCGCTTGAGGAACATGAACATCCATGTACAAAGCAATAGTCATTTAGAGAAGTCCTTTAGCTTTCATGCGAATGTAGAAAGGTGACTTGGCGGCTTGAGTCGTGTTGACTTGTACTTGCTGCCATTCCTGACTGATTTCTCGATCTATTTCTTCTTGATGATCAAAGTAGTAACCCATTGCTGCATGGGCTTCGGCTAATGTTAAATACAAATGTTGACGACAGATTTCTTCTACTGACCAGCCATAAGCAATATAATCCATGACGATTTGGGCGATTCTAATGCGCGGCAATCGTTGCAATCGTGCAGGCTGATTTTCTTCTTTTTCGATATGTGGATAACTAAGGGATAACATAATATTTATTTTCGCCTAGCTAAGTTGTCATGTCCTTACAGTATAGTCTTTGCTTTTACAGCATTAACTTTCATCTCATGCAATCGATAGTTTCAATTTGATTGCTGTTTTAAGATTTGACAGCAGTATTTTGTTCTTTCTAGATTCGCTGATCTATAAACTGGTTATGGTGCTTTGCCCTGCAAAGGTAATAGATCGAAAGATGATTTACCTAAAGTGGAAGATTTTATAATCTCATCTATAACATCATATTTCCAAACAACACCCAACTGAGCCTGAAACGTATCATCACCAACTCGCCCAGAGTAGACTCCAATGAAACGTCTTCCTTGTATCCCAGAAGATGATCCATTTGATTTTTCAAGCCCGCATCCCTTTTCCGTTTCCCATCGTCCCGTTTCGTGAACATAAACAGGAGCACCTGACATTCCTGCACGAGTCGCTGTACAACAAAGATTTTGGGTAAATCATCAATGTCTAAATATGGCTCTGATGCGATACTCCCACGTTTCCAAACAGGAAAATTGGCTCCGCCTGTCATTCCTTCTGGAAAGCCGAGAACAAATACACCCTGTCCTGGATTGAATTTTACTAGACTTAGATTAAGGCAGGGAGCAGTAGCTGGACAAATAGTATTTTCTCTAGAACCTTCTATCTGCCCCCATCTTTTCTGGTCGCTTTGGATTGTGTGCCAAATAGATTTTAGTGGTGAAAAAACTTCATCCTCATGAACTGGAATTGCTACAACATCTACTTTATATCTGTGTAGGGGGTGCTCATACCAAATGGATTTCGATGGTGAATCTCCGTCATCTTGATAAATAGGCACTTGATGCTCTTCCCAAATAATTGAAGAGGTTTTGTGATTAATAAACGGGACTTCCACAAAAATTCGATTTGGAATAGCACAAGCAGGATGCTTTGCTTTTAAAGTACTTGGTTCTCTCCCAGAAACATTATGCCAATTTGTTATTAAATATGGCTTTTCTTCGTAGAGATAAATAAATGCAGTACCTGTAGCTAGCCTTTCCTCATTGAAATACATACTTATTCGCAATGATACACAAGAAAGAGGATCTTGTATCTTTCTTATTGATACATCCTTAGAATCACCTGTCATATGATTTTGCTCTTGTCCCAAGCATAATTTTAGATCCTCAAAGTTATCCAGACTAACTTTCCAGTAATTCATAAGTCAGGTTTCTGACTACACTACACATAACATATAAAGGATAACGTGGATAACCTGCTTTTGTAATTCCTAAACAGTGAGGTTGAATATTGAGTTTAGATAGCAACTCCAAAACAAGGCGATTTGCTCCCGAACAAGTAACAGACGAAAACTTATTGCCTGAAAACTAAAAGAAGGGCAACACTTAGTGTTGCCCTTCTTTCAATCTTACGCTTGTGATTGCAAATAATTTTGTAAGCCGAGCTGCTCGATTAACTTCAGTTGCTTCTCTAGCCAGTAGGCATGATCCTCCTCAGTATCCGTGAGAATGCCTAGCAAAATCTTACGGCTTTGATAGTCTTGTTCAGTCTCACAGATAGCGATCGCTTCTTTCAGATCGCTAACCACCTTATACTCATAGTCCAAATCATTCCGCAACATCTCAGGCACAGTTTTACCGATATTGATTCCATCTTGTTGTGATAGATCGGGTGTACCCTCTAGAAAGAGAATGCGCTCAATCAATAAAGCTGCATGTTGGGTTTCGTCCTGCATCTCATGATTAATACGTTCATACAGTTTATTCAAACCCCAGTCCAAATACATCCGTGAGTGAGTAAAGTACTGATCTCTTGCTGCTAATTCTCCACGCAACAACTTCGATAATTGTTGTAGAACTTTCTCACTGCCTTTCATGATTTTCCTCAATTGATTTCTAAAGTATATATTTTTATAATTGATCGCACGTTGCATCAATTCGCCAAACTGCTAGATCATCGACTGCAAGAAATTGGGCAAGCCCGCATTCCCAATCAACCAAATTTGTGACTCCAGCCAATCGATTTGTTCCTCGGTCTCTTCCACTAACTTAGCAAACAGATCGCGGCTGACAAAATCCTGTTGAGTCTCGCAGATCACCACAGCAGCTTTCAATCCATCACGAATCTCTGTACAGATGGTTAGATCATTTTGCAATAATTCTGGTACATCTTCGCCGATTAGGAGTTTTCCTAATTGCTGTAAATTAGGAAGTCCTTCCAAAAAAAGCACTCGTTCGATCAGATAATCTGCTTGCTTCATCGCTTTGATCGAATACTTATATTCGCGATCGTTAAGCTGATTTAATCCCCAGTTTTTGCACATCCGTGCATGGAGAAAAAATTGGTTAATTGCCGTCAGTTGAGCTGTAAGAGCTTCGTTGAGCTGACGCTTTACATCTAAATTTCCTTGCATTGTTGAATATCCCAACTTATCTAGTGATATGAAATTATTTATAGCATTTTCAATAGTAATTCCCACTATAGAAATTTTATATACAGAAATCCCCAAAAAATGCCCTCTAGAAAATTCTTGAAAGCCTTGCTTTGCAAGGCTTTCAAGAATTTTCTAGAGGGCATTTTTTTTACAAAGTGCTCTAAGTAATAACAATTCTCACAATAAGTGCACCGTTTTAAGAATCTAAAAACCTTGCTATGGCTAGTTATTTAACTCTCGAAGGTGAAAATATACTTTTGATCACTGGTATAAGTAGGCGCAGCTAAATACAACCCATAAATAACCTATACCGTCTATATGGCAAATGATACAGATTTTCGATCTGGGTTTTAACTGCGAACTGAAATATCATACTTGACTAATTTGTCCCCACGCTCAATAATGAGAATTACTTTCAATAAAATTAATTGATTTTAAAAGAGTCAAAACGCAAATGTACGTTTGTATCTGTCATGCCATAACTGAAAAGGATATCCAACAAGCAGTTGGTAAGGGAGCCAGTTCGATCGCAAGACTAGCAGAGTTAACTATGTTAGGTACTCAATGTGGTCACTGCACCAAATACGCCGATCAAGTCTTGAATCAATGTGCGAATAAACCCGCATAACCGAAAAGCACGAACATTCTTTTTGTTGAGCAAGCGAATCTTTCAGTAAGCTGTGCAAAGTTTTTACCCCTTCTAACTCCCCCTTGCAAAGCAGGGTGGTTTCATTTTCTGAAAGGGTTGTCGTGTAAGGAGTGCAGAAAAAAGCAAACCTTAAAATCTGAGGTTTTGTCACCCGTTTAGCACGTTACTGTTTCCGTACATCCCTTATCTGATCAACCTTTCGGAAAATGAAACCACCCTGCTAACTCCCCCTTGCAAAGGGCGAGGATCTGAGTTTTCACCTTTGCAAGGGGGGGATTAAGGGGGGTAAAAGTAGAAATTTATGCTAAATAAGAGACTTCTCAAACACGCTCTAAAGCTATATAAAGACCCTAAGTACAGGACAAAAAGTTGCAAAAGTAGAGAGGAAGGGGTTTTATAAAAGATAACCACATCGCAAATAAAACCCCTATGAAAGAGATTAACCTATTCTGAGAAATGTTGCAGCAACATCTGCAATGGAATGCAGCAAGACTAGCCTTTGTCTCCATGTTCCTGATCGCGCTAATGCGAGTAAAGACAGTAAACCTAGTCGAAATCGCAACAGGATTTAGTGGAGAAGCGAAAGTCGAGTCGCACTATAAGAGGTTACAGAGATTTTTTCGAGACTTTGAAGTGGACTATGAAAGCATCGCTCTAATGGTCGTCAAAGTAATGAAAATCCCCGAGCCATGGATAATCTCCATCGACCGCAAAACGATTGGAAATTCGGTAAGACAGTGTTTAATGTATTGACATTGGGGGTAGTGCATCACGGTGTCGCATTCCCCTTGGTATGGATAATGCTGGATAAAAAAGGCAACTCAAATACCCGTGAACGTTGTGAATTGTGGAATCGATTTCTAGAAATATTTGGAGCCCGCAAAATCGACTTTTTGACCGCAGACCGCGAGTTTGTGGGGGAGGATTGGTTTGATTACTTTCTCTGTGACCCTTGTAACCATTTTCGGATACGCATTCGTAAAAACACCTTGCTTGACGATAGGCAGAAATAAATGCGTGCTGACGTTTGTTTTCAAGACCTCCAAGTTTGGCGCTAAACTCTCGGTTAGTTGTGTGGATGGTCATACATTTCTCGACCATCTCAGTTGGGATAACTTCAATGAATCGGGGGATTTGCAGCATCAAGTAGAATTGTTTAAATCTCGCTTTGGACATTATCCTGAAGCGGTTTACGTTGACCAGATTTACCGCACGCGCCGCAATCGCGCCTATTGTCGAAATCTGGGTATTCGGATTACGGCTCCGCCTTTGGGCAGACCTGTACCCGATGATTTGGCGGCTATTCGCAAACAAACGCTCGAAGATGCCAAGGTTCGCAATCAAATTGAAGGTAAGTTTGGACAGGCGAAACGACGGTTCAGTTTAAATCGCGTCATGACCAAGTTAGCCAATACTTCGGAAACGGCGATCGCCATCACCTTTTTGGTAATGAATCTAGAGGCGCTGCTCAAGCAGCTTGCTTTTTTGTTTTTTTTCTTGGGTTGTTTTGGGTAGACAATGCCTTTTTCTTCCATTTGACAAGGTGGGCTTTCACATTGGGGAACTCAGAATTTGTCATTAGTATTTTCAGAATGGATTTACCATATTGACCATTTTAGCGCGATCGTTTCTCCCCCTAATCTGTAATACCAAAACACAAAATGGCGTAGCAATTTTGTGTTTTGGTATAAAATACTACCCGTCAAATCATACGGAACAAAAATAAACCTTGGCTAGTCATATTTAGATAGAACTCTATGGGCATCCCCCTGAGGCATTTATGAGTGCTAAACATATTTCAAAATTGGCAGCTATTTCTTCAGTAAGTATGGCAATTAGCATAGCTGCCACTTCTTTGCTAATTGCGAGTCCAAGTGTCGCATCTTCAATGCGATCGTATAAATATCAAGCGCAGGTAGCTCAAACCAAATTTGCTAATCCTCAATCTGCGCAACCTCAAACTCCTCAAAACCAAGTTGCTCAATTGTTTCGCTCAACCTTGAGTTTACCTGCTGGTCAAACGATCGCTACCAAAATTAATCGTCAAGATACGCTTTACATTGCTAAAGGTGAAACTGTTGCAGCAAGTCTCTTAGTTGCTCAAGACATCGCCGCAAACAATGGCACAGTGTTGATTCCTGCGGGGGCAGTGATCGATGGGCAATTTGTACCTGCGGAAGGTGGTTCTAAGTTTGTCGCCCAAAAGTTTACTAGTCGGGGCGCAACGGTTCGGCTTCAAGCTGAATCAGCTTTGATTAATGACATGAAAGATCCGCGTGAAACTAATACAGGTGCAATTTTGACCGATGCAGGTATCGGCGGAGCTGCGGGAGCAGTCCTTGGTGGGGTACTGCGTGGAAATGTGCAGATTATCGATATTCTTGGTGGTGCGGCGGCTTCTGTTCTAGTTGGCAATGTGACAGCTCCACAGGTGACCGTGATTGAACCTAGTACTGTAATTAATGTGGTGACTAAACAGACGATCACTTTTGCTGTGAGAGATGACTACTAATACCAATTCACAAAAGTGTGACTACACTTCTGTGAATTAAAAACGAAACCCTTTAAGGGTTTTAAAAGCACAAAATGGCTACGCCATTTTGTGCTTTGGTATAAGGTCATTTCTCGTAAAGAATTTCCCAATGTCCAGACAGACATAAGTCGGGCTTTACCCCCTTTAATTCCCCCTTGCAAAGGGGGAAAACTAGAAATCTTGTTCCCTCCCCTTTGCAAGGGGAGGGTTAGGGTGGGGTAAATTTTAAATAAAAAATCACCTAAGAGTTACGGCTACAGTAAATAAACCTCAAGTGCGGGGTGGCTTGTGTAATTCCTATGATTCTCAGGATTAATATCGCCCTTTTTTTGGCGTTTTCAACTTTTCTTATAGTAACCATAGATAAAGATTGATGTATTTCCCTATTTTCATTTAGAGATATCTTTGCAATAATCATAGAAATTTAATTATGATCTTTTGTAAATATATAGACTTAATATGATAAATAACTGGCTGGACACGATCTGGCTGATTCCCTGCTATTCCCTGATAGGAGCAATGCTATCGATCATCTGGTTTCCCAGCATCACCCGCAAAACAGGACCCAGACCAGCAGGCTACATCAATATTTTCATGACTTTCTGCTCATTAGTTCATGCGATCGTCGCTTTGACTGTAGCTTGGGGACAGCCAGCACATTTATTATCTTTTCCTTGGCTCACGGTCGGAGGACTAGACTTTACAATCGACCTACAGATTTCAGAAATCACCATTGGCGCAATTATCTTGGTTACTGGTATTAACCTGCTTGCCGAGATTTATGCGGTCGGTTACATGGAAATGGATTGGGGCTGGGGTCGCTTTTATGCGCTACTAGCACTTTTTGAAGCAGGGATGTGCTCCTTAGTTCTATGTGATTCCTTATTTTTTAGCTATGTCATTCTCGAAATTTTGACCCTTGGAACCTACCTACTTGTCGGAATTTGGTACAACCAATCGCTCGTAGTAACTGGGGCGCGAGATGCTTTTTTGACTAAGCGAGTTGGAGATTTATTTTTATTAGTTGGCGTAGTTGGTTTACTGCCCTTAGCTGGCTCTTGGAATTTTACGGAGCTAGCGGAATGGGCTAAGAATACTGATGTTAACCCAACGACTATAACCTTGGTCACCTTAGCCCTGATGGTTGGTCCCATGGGTAAATGCGCCCAATTCCCATTACATCTTTGGCTAGATGAGGCGATGGAAGGACCCTTACCAAGTACTGTGCTGCGGAACTCGGTTGTTGTCGCTACAGGTGCTTGGGTATTGATCAAGTTGCAGCCACTATTTGCATTGTCACCCTTCACTCAGCAGGCTATCATTGCGGTTGGTGCGGCAACCGCATTAGGTGCAACCCTGATTGCGATCGGGCAAATAGATGTGAAGCGATCGCTGTCATATCTAACCAGTGCGTTTATGGGGCTAATCTTTATCTCCGTTGGTACTGGCGATACCCATAGTGCCTATATTTTGATTTTGTCCCATGCTCTAGCGATCGCTCTCTTACTAATGTCTGTAGGTAGCATTATTTCAAACAACATTAGCCAAGACCTTACACTTATGGGTGGGTTATGGAGCCGCCGTCCGATTTCGGGAATCTGCTTTTTAGTGGGTGCGATCGGATTGATTGGATTTCCGCCATTGGGTGGATTCTTGGCTATGGTTGATTTGCTCTCCTATCTCTGGCAAGAAAATCCTTCTTTAGCAGAGTTGCTGCTATTAATTAATGGCTTGATGGCATTTAGTCTTATGCGCGTATTTGGTCTGATTTGGGGAGGTAAACCCAAGCAGATGACGGAACGATCCGTAGAGCCCCTATGGCTGATTGTCATCCCAATGACCTTAATGGCAGGTGTAGTATTGCATGTTCCTCAAATGCTGATCGCTTGGGGCGTTATTCCGAACTGGACGCAGATGCTTAGTCCTGATGCCTTGCTTCTAATCGGCTCAAGTGTTGCAGGGCTTGCTACAGGTGGATATCTTTATCTCAATCAGCAAGTACCTAAGCCTGTCACTTTACCTTGGTTAGGCTTACAGAATTTCTTTGCCAATGATTTCTACACCCCAAAACTCTACAAGGTCACAATTGTGGGACTAGTAGATGGTGTATCAAAAGCGATGTACTGGTTCGATCGCATTTTTGTCGATGGTGTAGGTAACTTCTTTGGATTAGCGACTCTATTTAGTGGTCAAAATCTCCGCTACAGCACCTTTGGTCAGTTACAGCTCTATACCTTAACGATCATGGTTGGTATTGGCGTTTTACTTTTACTGCTATTCAATCGCACGTTATAAAGACCCTCACCCCCCAGCCCCCTCCCCTATGGGAGAGGGGGAGTAAGAAAATTTTGTTCTCCTCTCCCATAGGGAGAGGGGCTGGGTCTGATGACATAATCTCTAATTTTAGGAATAAAAACTATGCTTAGTGCTTTAATTTGGCTACCAGTGATTGGAGCTTTAGCGATCGCCCTTCTCCCGCAAAGTCAAGTTAAAAAAGGATCGGCAATTGTTGCAACGGCGATCTTAATTCTTGATTTCATCCTCTTCCGTCAATTCGACATCAAGATTTCGTCTTTTCAATTCACAGAAAATTTACCTTGGCTAGAAAATCTTGGTTTAAACTACAGCCTCGGAGTTGATGGGCTATCTTTGCCCCTAGTAGTTCTAAATGGATTGATCACTTGGTTAATTGTTTGTTTTTGTGATCGCCAGATCAAAGAACGCAATACACTGTTCCATGTATTAATGCTCTTAATTCATGCAGGTGTAAGTGGAGCAATTCTCTCGACCAATACGCTGCTATTTGTGTTGTTTTATGAAATAGAGTTAATTCCTCTCTATTTAGTCATCGCAGTTTGGGGTGGCGGACAACGTAGTTACGCGGCGATGAAGTTCTTGATCTTCACCGCTATATCAGGAATTCTGATTCTAGTAGGATTCCTAGCTTTAGGATGGCTATCGGCAAATCCTACGCCAGTTTTTGACTATGCCACATTACAAACTCTTTCGTTACCGATTGAGATTCAAGTCACTCTCCTAGTGGTATTGCTCCTAGGCTTTACGATTAAAGCTCCTTTCGTACCATTCCACACATGGCTACCCGATGCCTATGTAGAATCAACAACCCCAACGGTAATGATGCTCGGAGGGATTGTTGCTAAATTAGGAACCTACGGTTTGTTTCGCTTTTGTGTCGGTTTATTCCCCGATGCTTGGGCTTTACTATCACCTTGGATTGCAGTTTGGGCAGGCTTAGGAATTCTCTATGGCGCAATGGTTGCGATCGCGCAAAAGGACATCAAACGCATGGTAGCCTATAGCTCCATCGGTCACATGAGCTATATTCTCCTCGCTGCTGCTGCCGCTACACCTCTAAGCATGGTCGGCGGGATCATTCAAATGGTGAGTCATGGCTTAGTGCTTGCCCTACTGTTCTATTTAGTCGGCGTGATTGAAGAGAAAGTTGGCACAAGGGATCTTGATGTTCTGAATGGCTTACTTAACCCTATCCGTGGATTGCCTTCTACCAGCGCGTTGCTAATCTTAGGCGGCATGGCAAGTGCAGGTATTCCTGGGTTGATTGGATTCATCTCAGAGTTTCTGATTTTCCAAGGTAGCTTTAGCAAATTCCCCATTCCCACAATTCTATCGATGATCGGTACAGGGCTTACGGCTGTTTATTTCGTAATTCTGCTCAATCGTACTTGCTTTGGTAAATTGGATAATCACACCGCTTACTATCCTAAAGTGTCAGGTATTGAGCAATTGCCAGCGCTGATTTTGACTGCATTAATTGTGATTTTAGGAGTGCAACCATCTTGGTTAGTGCGTTGGAGCGAAGTAAGTGCGATTCAGATCATCGCTCGTGTTCCTGAAACTGCGATCGTAGCCAGTACAAGTCTCATAAATGAAGACAGCAATCACTCAACCTATGAGAAAATATCCTTAGCGTTTAGGAGAGATCCAAAATGATTGCCGTACCTCAGAACTATGTCTCAGCCGATGAATATTTGCGATGGGAAGAACAGCAAGAAGAAAAGCATGAGTATATCGATGGGCAAGTTTATGCGATGGCGGGAGCTAGTGAGAATCACGTTGATATCACCACTAACTTAACTGTGATACTTTCCAATCATTTGCGTGGTAAAGATTGCAAGCTGTTTCCGTCAGATATGCGCTTAAATATTGCTTCAAAAAAGATTTACTATTACCCCGATCTTTTGGTGACTTGTGATGAACGAGATCGATTCAATAAAAAACAAAAAAATTATCCCTGTTTAATTATTGAAGTGCTATCGGAATCAACAGAGTCAAAGGATCGCGGTGTTAAGTTTGCTAATTATCAAACCATCCAATCATTACAGGAATATGTATTGATCAGCCAATGGGAACAGCGTGTGGAAGTATTTCGCCGTAGTGAGAAGTTCTGGGTACTGCAAACCTATACCGTAGGAGAATTGATCGAATTTCAAAGTATAAATCTCCAGATTCCCATTGATGCGATTTATGAAGATGTCGATTTATTAGCAGCAAGTTCAGAAGCAATTTTAGAATCAACCATTTAGATACATAAAAGGTAATCAACGATGACAGCTACTTTGACAGAACCCACAACCAAACTACCGCCTTCCACCCATCCTTACGCAGAAGTCATTCATCGCCTCGAAGCAGGTGGATCGATGCTGCCCGATACGCCTGAGAATCTCATGCAGATTATCGGACTTTACAAAGCATATGCTGTACCGATGGATTTCTATTGGCGGGATTTACTATACATAGCTGAACAAGTATTTTTAGAGCCAATTCCTGCCTTTAAATATTTTCTTCCCCAAGAATATTTAGACTTGCATAACCACTATGCTGGCGATGATGCCGATTTACGTCTCTGGCGTGGATATGCAACAGCGCATCAGGAATTGCTGGATTTCATGGATAAGGGAGAACTCAAAGCCAAAATCCCCAAGATTTTCCATCATCTCTATCATGATCGCATCAATATGGAGTTCGCGGAAGAATGTATGCGGGCGATGTTATGGCATCGTGGTATGGGCGGCGAGTTAGAGCCTTACATGGATTCTGAGGAATATAAGCAGAATGCCGATCGCGCCATTCGGGCTTTCTTTAAAAATAATCCAGTGATGTTGGGACTGTACAAACTTTTTCCTGATATGTTCATGGAGCAATGTCGTCAGTCAACCATGACTTCGGTGCTGGGACTATTTTGGGAAATCATGGCTCCCGTATTCTTTGAGATGTCGGATATTTACGATGAAGGAGGCTTTAAGGGCGTTCCCGATGCGATGGATTTCTTGGTAAATGGCATCTTTGCGATCGCGGGTCGTCCCATTTATCACCGCGTTAAGATTGGCGATGAATGGATGGATATTGTACCCAAATCCAAAGGATTTACTTGGCTATATGAGGCAGCTTTCCCCTATGTTGAGGCTGTGTTTTACCGTACTTCTCCATTCCGTGGCACAAAGTCCTACAATGCCCAAGCCCATGAAATTCCTGACGATCAGAATGATTTCCACTATGGAATTTTATATGCGGATAAGTTCCCTGTCGGTTCCGCAGGTATTCCGCCCACATTGCTGCATCAAGACATGTATCATTTCTTGCCGCAATATCTGGTGGACTATTACAAACAACATTGTCGCGGTGAAGATGACATGTTAATTCAGTTAGCTGTCAGTTTTCAGCGATCGATGTACAACGTTACTTCGGCTGTAATTCAGGCGGGAAGAGCGGCGTTGCTTTATCCTTTAGATGATCCTAATCCTAAACATCTCTTGGCAAATCGTCATTATTTTGAAGGACAACTGAATCGATTCTGTAATCCTAAATATGGCATGGATAAAGCCGCCAGAATAGGGATGGTTCAGGATCAGAATTATCGGTAACTACGAATTTGTAGGGGCAATTCATGAATTGCCCCTACAAATTCCCCCTTCAAATATGCATTTTGAAAATTTTATAACAAACAAAAAGAACCAACTATGCCCACAATTGTTGATATTGCTGTTAGTAACGAAGCCTTCTCCACACTCGTCACCGCTGTATCGGCTGCGAGCTTAGTGGAAGCATTACAAAGTCCAGGTCCTTTCACCGTATTTGCTCCTACTAATGATGCTTTTGCCAAATTACCCGATGGAACTATTACTACATTAGTCCAGAATATTCCTCAACTGGCAAGGATTTTAACCTTCCATGTTGTTTCAGGAAAATATAAAAAAGAAGACTTAGTCGGCGTGAAATCGTTGATTTCTTTGGAAGGCACACAAATTGATCTTGATGTCTCCGAAGAAAGCTTCGAGGCAAATAATGCCACGGTGATAGCTGCTGATATCGAAGCTGATAATGGTGTGATCCATGTAATTGATAACGTCATGCTGATGCGTCCTCATTGGTTTTATCCAATTATGGAATCTGGCAAAGTTGGTGTGGTGTAATTACAAAAAAAAGCATTAAAAGTCCTGCACAGCAGGACTTTTAATGCTTTTTTGTATAGATTTTTTTATTCTTAATTAAAAACTTATTTTATGTTTACACAGCTATCTGAACGGCGAATGCATTTGATTCGCTGGATATTAACGATCGCTTGGTTACTGATCATTGCGTCATTATTTTACGATCCATGGACTCCTCAATTTACAGTCCCCAATCATCCTTGGAGTCCATTGCGGTTAACCGATAGTTGCATCTCTGTACAAGGTAACTGCTTAGTAGAGCAGCCCTATGCCATCGGTACGACTATATTCTGGGGAGCGGTTGTCCCTGCGGCGATTTTCATTTTGCTGGTATTTGGGCATGAGGTATGGCGACGGATTTGTCCGCTCTCATTTTTATCACAAATCCCTCGCGCCTTGGGTTGGCAGCGTCAATTTAAACGCGAAAATGCCAAAACTGGCAAGGTTCGCTATGAGTTAGCCAAGGTAAAGCCCGATTCTTGGCTAGGCAAAAACTATCCCTATGTGCAGTTTGGCTGGTTATTTGCAGGACTATGCGGTCGGATTTTATTTTTTAATGCCGATCGCCTAATCCTCGCTCTATGGATATTGACGACGATTGCTGCTGCGATCGCTGTGGGCTATCTCTACGGTGGTAAGTCTTGGTGCAATTACTTCTGTCCGATGGCTCCTGTACAGCGCGTTTACAGTGAGCCAGGAGGACTATTTAGCAGCAGTGCTCACACTAGCGATCAGTTGATTACGCAATCGATGTGTCGAACTGTAATGCCCGATGGCAAAGAGCAAAGTGCCTGTGTGGCTTGTCAAAATCCTTGTTTGGATATTGACTCTGAGCGCGTATATTGGGATGGATTGAGCAAACCTGAAGAATCATTGCTGAGATATGGCTATATTGGTTTAGTTACTGGCTATTTTGTCTATTACTATCTCTATGCAGGTAATTGGGATTATTATTTCTCTGGTGCATGGGCAAGGCAGTCAGATCAATTGGCAACCTTGTTTAGTGCAGGATTCTATCTATTTGGACAAGCGATTAATATTCCCAAACTAATTGCCGTACCTTTAACGCTGGGCGTTTTTACCGCAGTTGGTTATTTATTAGGTCGCTGGGTGGAAAAAAGGATCAGGATTTACAGTGGTGATCGCCATCTCAATCTATCTAGAGAAATCATTCGTCATCGTATTTTTACTGTTTGTACATTTACAATTTTCAACTTCTTCTTTATTTTTGGCGGGCGTCCGTTAGTCGCTTTGATGCCACTTTGGGGGCAATATATCTATGACTTGGGATTGGTTTTGCTCAGTACACTTTGGGTGTATAAAACTTGGCAGCGTAGCCCCGATCTCTACTCACGGGAGAATTTAGCCAGTCGCTTCCGTAAGCAATTAGAGAAGTTGCAACTTAATGTTTCCCAGTTTTTAGAAGGGCGATCGCTCAGCGATTTGAATACCCATGAAGTTTATATCTTGGCAAAGGTTTTGCCTAGCTTCACTAGAGAAAAGCGCCACACTGCCTATAAAGGAGTGGTGCGCGAAGCCTTGGAAGAAGGATATGTTGATTCATCCAGCAGTTTAGAGGTCTTGCAACAATTACGTCAGGAACTCGGAATTACTGATGATGAACACCGTGAAGTATTAGAAGAACTCGGCATTGAAGATCCGCAATTGCTAAATCCCGATCATAAGCGTAGTTTAGAAAATCAAATTCGCTTGACGGGCTATCGCAAATCGATGGAGCGATTGATGCTATTGCAAAAGCAACAGTTTGATAACTCTTCCGATACTTTACTTGAGCAGAACTCAGCTCAAGTGCGAGCCTTACGCCGCCAATATGCAATTAATCCGCAGGAAGAGGCTTGGATTTTGGATGGCATTTCCCCCGAATCAGGAAAACTGCGTAGAGCCGAGTTTTTAGTCGCTCAGTTGCCATCTTTGATTTTCTCTTATCGATCGCTGCACCAACCGATCCTTCAAGAGCATCAGACTGTGCTGAGACTTTTGTGGGATAGCATTAATCACAAAAAAGAGTTAATTGTTCGCACCATTTTAGGAACTTTGGAGGCTTTCCCAAAGGATGCCGATGCGATCGCTGTTGCCCAGCAGTTAGGAGAATTAGCGCCATCAGTTTTGGTGGAAGCCTTAGAATCTGAGAGCTGGAGCAATCGCTTATCTCCAGAGATACTGCAATGTTTACATCCATCGCAGGGACAAGCGACTGTCTGTCAGCTTGATTATTCGATTGAGGAGATTTTGCGATCACTGGAGCCTTTGCTAGATGATCAAAATCCTTTGATACAAGCTGCTTGTTTGTATATCACCGCGCAACTGAATCTTGAGCAAAGTAAGGCGATCGCCCGTAATTACAGTCTGCAAACTTCGAGCTTAGTTCAGGAAACAGCTAAGCTCGTACTCTCGCTATCCGAGAGTTCCCCACCGCTCACAACATTTCCGATGTTAGAGAAAGTAGCACATCTCTTTAATAGCGATTTCTTCCATCGGATGCATGGTGAGACGTTGGTAGGGCTTGCCGATCTCGCTGAGGTGAGAGCCTTTACGACGGATGAGGTGATTACGGAAGCAGGTGATACTTGTCGTGAGTTGCTGCTAGTAATTACTGGCTCAGCGAAGATTAATTTCTATTCGCAGGGAGAGGTAGTGCGTGTTGAGCATCTCAAGTCTGGACAAACTCTAGATGAGCTAGAGGTTTTAGCCCATAGTGATTCTCAAAATACAATCATTGCTGAAAGTGAGGTTACGCGAATTTTGGCGGTTCCTGTGGATGCCTTTGATGCTTTTCTCGATCGCGATCGAGATTTTGCTCGTCGTGTTCTCGAACTAGAAAGCCGTCAATTGCAAAAATTTATGCGATCGTTCCAGACTGCAAAATAAAGAAGCAATGTTTTATGGCGCGGCTTTACTGCGCCATAAATAACAGAAAGCATAGTTAGAGCTGATGTATAGCAAAGCTTACATTGCTATAGTTGTCATCCTATCCAGCTTTAAGTCGTTTAGTCTTGACTCCGACCCTATGGATATTACCTTGATTTCCTTTGAGCGCTAATACATAATCTGCATCTTGTTCAATGATTGTTTTGGCTATTTCGGTCTGACATCCCATTGCGTCTATGCTGACCAAACAACCTCGAATTGCCAACATTTCTAGCAATGGTGGGATAGCGGTTATTTCATTTGATTTCTCTCTAACTTTCTTCTGTCCCAGCACCAAATGCTGTGTTGCCGACCAAACACGCACCATATGAATTAGGCTACGGGAGTTGCCATTGTGATTTTAATTCTTGCAAAAGAAACTGTAAGCGATCGCTAATATTTACATCGCTAATATTTACATCGCTAATATTTACAATGTTAGTGAGCATAATTTCCTAATGGCTAGGCTTTTAATTGAAAATATCCTGCTGATTGTAGCGTGATCGCCAAAAAATTTTATACTCAGTACTAGACTAATCAAAAAATCTATCAAGCATGACTCAGAAAGAAGTAATCCTCACCGATAAAGCACCTGCTCCTGTTGGTCCCTATAACCAAGCGATCGCAGTTCCAGCCACCAGTAAGTTAGTTTTCATGGCAGGACAAATTGCGATCGATCCTGCGATCGGTAAAGTCGTCGCTACTACTATTGAGGAGCAAACCGAACAGGTTCTCAAAAATATTCAAGCTGTTCTCGCTGAAGCAGGTGCAGATTTTAGTAATGTCGTCAAAACCACAGTCTTCCTAGTAGACATG
>Ga0315904_10004484_pt1 | contig 19910 bp, 12 predicted proteins | sample LakEriMetagenome_6_FD_203529 | JGI IMG/M metagenome (GOLD analysis project Ga0315904, IMG submission 203529) | Freshwater fungal communities from buoy surface, Lake Erie, Ohio, United States - Buoy 12 MA120 | ecosystem: Environmental > Aquatic > Freshwater > Lake | place: USA: Lake Erie, Ohio...
GAAACTGAAAGACAACCCTCACGCATGTAAGGATAAGCACGGTCGACTTCTGGTTGGTGCTGCTGTTGGGGTGTCGGCCGAAACACAAGACAGAATTACTGCACTGCATAAAGCCGGAGTTGATTTTGTAGTGATTGATACTGCTCACGGACATTCGCGCGGTGTGCTGAATGAAGTAAAACGCATGCGGAAAATGTTTTCATCGCTGGATATTGTTGCCGGGAATATTGCTACGGGCGAGGCTGCTAAAGCACTCGCAGCAACGGGTGTTGATGCGGTGAAAGTGGGTGTAGGTCCGGGCTCTATTTGTACTACACGCATTATTGCAGGTATTGGTGTGCCACAACTTACTGCTATATATGAAGCTGCAAAAGCACTGAAAGGCTCAAAAATTCCTGTAATTGCCGATGGCGGCATACGCTACAGCGGTGATGTAGTAAAGGCGTTGGCAGCAGGTGCTAGTACAGTTATGGCCGGAGGTATTTTTGCCGGTACGGAAGAGTCGCCCGGTGAAACCATTATTTACGAAGGAAGAAAATTCAAATCGTACCGAGGAATGGGAAGTATTGAAGCCATGAAAGAAGGCTCAAAAGACCGTTATTTTCAAGATGCCGAAGATGAGATTGCAAAGCTTGTACCCGAAGGAATAGTAGGTATGGTCCCTTTTAAAGGCAATCTCAAGGATGTCATCTATCAGTTTGTAGGAGGCTTACGAGCAGGTATGGGCTACTGCGGTTCTAAAGATATTGCTGCCCTTCAAAAAGCACGTTTTGTTAAAATTACCGGTGCCGGTGTTAAAGAGAGTCATGCACATGACGTGACTGTTACCAAAGAAGCTCCAAACTACAGCAAACGCTAAACAACTTTTATAATCGGCATTATGTTTCTGCTGATTTAGTATTCTTGCATCATGAAAAGAATTTTATTCATTGCTGCATGTGTATTCACCGGTGTAATTTCTGCTCAACCCGCATTTATTACCGATTCACTTAATAACTATATTACCCGCGAAATGCAACGCTGGAAAATACCCGGTATGGCTGTTGCGGTTGTAAAAGATGGCAAAGTGCTTTTTACCAAAGGCTACGGTGTGCGCGAACACGGCAAAGCATCAAAAGTGAATGAGTACACGTTGTTTCAAATTGCCAGTAATAGCAAAGCGTTTACCGGTACTGCTTTAGCTATGCTCGATGCCGAAAAGCGTATTTTGCTTGATGAAAAGGTGACGTCTTATTTGCCGTGGTTTAGGTTATATGATAATAACAGTACACAATGGTGTACCGTTCGCGATTTACTGTGTCACCGTATAGGTATGCAAACTTTTCAGGGTGACTTTTTAAACTGGGGCAGTACACTTTCTCGCAGGCAGATTATTGAACACATGGCATTAACCAAACCGGTTTATCCGTTTCGGTACACCTATGGCTACTGCAATGCAGCCTATATAACAGCAGGCGAAATTATACCGCAGGTAACCGATACAACGTGGGATGATTTTGTGTACCACCGTTTTTTTAAACCTCTGAAAATGGTACACACGAATACTTCCTATGCCGCTATGCTGAATGATAGCAATGCATGTACGCCTCATACGCTGGTGAAAGGAAGTGTTACCACAATGCCTTTGGCCAATATTGATAACATGGCAGCGAGTGCGGCTGTCAATTCGTGTGTGGCTGATATGTCGAAGTGGGTACTGATGCAACTCAACAAAGGCATATACGATGAGAAGCAAGTTGTGCCATTTAAGGTATTGCAGGAAACACGAAAGTCTGCCATGGTTGTGAGCGACCCGCAAGGCGGATTATTTAAGTCGCGGCATTTCGTTACTTACGGCCTGGGTTGGCGAAGCTACGATTACGAAGGAAGAAGAGTATTTGAGCATAGCGGTGGAGCTAATGGGTTTGTTACCAAAACAGAATTTGTACCCGAAGAAAACCTGGGAGTAATTGTTTACACAAATACCGATGCGAACAGCTTGTATGATGCACTTTGCAAACAGATTATTGAAGCTTATTTCAACATGCCATATCGTAATTTGAGTGAATTATACTTTAACAACGGAGCAAAGCAACGCGAATCAGAAGCCGTTGTGCAACGTGAACGTGATTCGTTAGTGAAGCTTAATATAAAACCATTACTGCCATTAAGCGCTTATGCCGGAACGTATAAGAACGACTTTTACGGTAAGGTTTGGCTTAAGCATGAAAAAGGTTCATTAAAACTCTATTTTGAGCATCACCCGAATAATGTGGCAAACATTCAACACTTAGGCAACAACAATTTTATAGCGGCATACAGTGATATTACATGTGGTATTGAGCCTTTCGGTGTAATTGTGGAAAACGGAAAAGTTAAAAACATCCGGATAAAGGTGAATGATTTTATAGACTATATCACCTACGACTTTGAGAAAATATCAGATTAATAGCTACAGGCGTAACAATGCTTTGCCGTATATATTCATTGTGCCTGTATTGCTGAATACCTGCCATTGGGTAGCAATGTTACAAAAATAAACCTCTACAAATCCGGGAGTTGATGTATTCTTTATGTAAAGATACTGATTGTTATTGCCGGTGAAAAAAAATGAGCTCCCTCCATAATTGCCGCTAATCCTTACACACCAGGGTCCAGAACCATTAGCTACTGTTTTGTACACCCCTTCTACGGGTGCTGAGATACTGACATTCCCGTTATAAAATACTAGATCAATTTTGTCAGAAGTGCTATAAGCATATATTCTGTAGCCATCGCCATAACGAGTGGCATCACCTACAAAAAAATAGTTTTGAGGTGGGGGCAATATAGTGGTGCCTATATTGTAATCAATGTGTAAGCTATCTAACGTAGGATAGGTACATGGTATAGTAGTGGGAGTATTGTTAACCGGTGCTTTTCTGGGATCGAGTTGTAATTCGGGGTCCAGGTATTCAGTTTCAGGTGCACATGCTGTAAATGCAAGCAGTACGCTAATAATGGCTAATTGTATATACTTCATTAGTTGTTTTTAATGTCAAATCCGGTAAATTCAATTTTTTGAGTTTTTGTGTACGAATAGTTTTTTGCAAGTATAATTTTATTTCATTTCTTTCACGCCCTAAATTAGACTAATGAAAAAATTTTACGCAGTGCTATTCGTGCACTTGTTTGCAGTAGCTGTATTTGCCCAACAACAACTTGACAAAAACTATGATCCCATTAGCTCCAAAGGTGCCATTCCTGCTGAGTTTATCAACTCTGTAAATGCCAAGTGGGAGCAGTATCAGCAACAGCAAATTGATAAAAAAGAAAAGCGAAAAAACAGAAAAGATAAAGTGGATTTTTTGTTGAGTAGCAGCGAACAACTGGATGCTGTGCTCAAAAGTGGTAAAGTAACATTTAGTAATGACGTGTATCAATATCTTAACAAATTAACTGATAAAATACTGGCTGATAACGTAAAGTTAAGAAATGAGGTGAGGGTTTACCCAATTGATTTTGAAACATCTAATGCATTTGCCTTTAATGAAGGAGCACTATTTGTGCATGTAGGCCTCATTGCCCGATCAGAAAGTGAAGCCGAGCTGGCTTACATACTGGGGCATGAAATAGGGCATTATGAAAAGAAACATTCCATACAACGCCACATGGAAGCCAAGAAGGCTGAACGTAATGAAGGTGTTTATAAACGCACAGATGAAAATGAACAACTTAAAGCAGTAAGAAAATACTCAAGAGAAAATGAAATTGATGCAGATAAGTTTGGATATAAACTTCTGGTTGCTTCAGGTTACAATGCCTACGCAGCTGTTAATGCGTTGGCAAATCTAAGGCGTACACTATCACCACCATTGAGTACGAATTTTGATATCCGTTTATTGGAAAAAGGCACGTTGGTAATTCCCAAATATTATTATGAAAACGCAGAGGTAGCCAGCGAAAAACCAACGGAAACAGAGGAAGGTAAATCAACAGAAGAAGCAGCTGATGAAGAAGATGAATTGTCAACACACCCATCTATCGATTCACGTATCGATGCTTTCCTTTCTGAATTAAGAGTTAACGACACAATTAATAAACCTTACTATTTGGTTTCGAAAACAGATTTTGAATATATACGCGAGTTGTGCCGGTTTGAGTTATGTCGTATTTATTTATTGGAAAATAAAATTGATATGGCTTTTTATCATATCAATACCATGCAGCAACGCTATCCCGAAAATGAATATCTGAAAAGGATGATGGCTATTGCAGTGGCACGTATCGCAGAAGCATCGGCTAACAATTCATTGAAAAGGCGTATTAAATCTGAAGCTAATTGTGCAGATGAACTTGTTACTTCCAATTACATGTTACGTAAAATGAATAAGGAAGAAATATCTCTGCTGGCAATACGCTATGCATGGTGGGTAAAACAAACCTCACCACCTTCAGCAGATATTGACAGAATATTAAAGTACACCATCACGAACTATACTTCTAATTATGCTAGAAAGTTGACCGACTTTGCTGCTAAAGATTCATTCAGTCGTAAGCTGGTTGATTCGTATTATATCATTGATACTACTTCTTTGGTAGTAGGAAACAATAAAAAAAGTAAGATTAACAAAACCAAAAGCAACACCTTGCGCTACTGGTTCGACAGAAGTATGTCGCGCTTCGCACTTTCAGATATTAAAGATGATGCCGAGTTTGTTAAACTATTCAATACCATAGCCAGTGAAAATCCCGATCGCAAAAAAAGCATAAGTGAAGATGAAAATACAGATAACAAATCTGAGAAAGACAATTCCGTTGTTATCAGCAAGAGTAAGGAGAAGGTTAAATCATTAAACATCAACTCAATGATATTGATAGAGCCTGAATATTACCGGGTTGATAATCGTAAAAAGAAAAAAACAGATGCAATCAGCAATGAAGTAAAGGAGTATAAAATCCGTAATATGCTATTACAAACCGCTGAAAAGGCAGGATTTAAACTGACCTTGTTGGCAGGTAATAATTTTGATGAAAATGATGTACAGCGTTTTACCGATTATGGGCTACTTAAAGACTGGATGAATGAATTCTTTATTGACAAAAAAAGAACAGCCATACCGGTTGACTATACGCGCATCAACGAAATAATTAAACGCTACGATTCGCGCTATGCAGCGCTTATGGTGAATGTGGCCAGTGTATCCAATGATAATTTTAGCACAAAACTATTAACACTTATTGTAAGCGTGATGTATTTTCCCTTGTTGCCATTTGCATTATACAATATGCTTCCGGATAAAGAATTTACGATGGTATTTGCTGTGGTAGATTTAGAAGAAAGCAAGATCGTATACGGTAATATTATAAACTTCGATACAGAAGATAAAAGTGACCTGTTAAAATCACAGTTATACGGAATATTTACGACACTTAAAGGCAAGAAAAAAGCCAAGAAAGGAGAGAATGTATAATGAAAAGGATACTTATCATAGGCTTGTTTTCGTGTTCGCAAGTAATGGCTCAGGTACCTGGCTACATGGGTAAATTAGTTTCAATCGGTTATCGGGCTGATATATCGCCACGCATTGTGGATGAATTTTATTCTTTTGGGGTACCAGTGAATTATAATGGGGGTGAAGTAAAATTATATAATGTAGCACTTACTCATAATTTAGATGCTGAGCTGGTACTTGCCCGACAGCTCTCTTTTCGGTTTATGTACGGGCTTAGCAATAATGGTGCATTTGCCTATTCAACATCTCCATCCGGCTACGATGGTGAACCGGTATTTCTAGAGTCTGAATTCCCAAAGCTCTCTTCACAATTTGACAGAGAAAACAGTGGCTATGGGGGTAACAACACCGATGTCCGCGATTATGACTATGTGCGCACCTCATCAAGGATGCTGCGCTATGGGTTGTCGTTTTCAAGAGGGTTTTATTTTGCGCCTCACGGAAAAACAACAACTGTTTATTTCCTGCAAAATGCAACCACAGCTGAAGCCGTTTTAAATGGAACTCCCAAGTCATTTGTTACTGTGCGGTCATACGGATTAATGTTGGAACGTACGAATCGTAAAATTATAGCTGATGCAATACTACTTGAATATGGTGTAAGTATAGGTTACTTATTCGGAGGACAGCTCAGCGAAATGTACAACGCCCCAACAGCAGCCAGTTACTTTACCGGATTAGATAATAAACGAATCATGTTTCAGCTGTCATTGGGTATCAGATATCTGTTGCCCAAATTTACGCGCTAAAAAAAAGCGGCTATTTTTACAGCCGCTTTTTTTTATTTCAGTTTACGTATTATTTCACTACGTTGAATTTGCGGGTATATGTATTTCCATCCATTTCAATACGTACCAAATATATTCCTGCTTTGGCACTATCTAGCGGTAGTGCAATAGTATTCTTACCTGCATGGGTAGTAGTGTTAAGTAGAAGCATTTCCTTTCCTGTTATATCAAACATGCGAAGTGTTGCATCACCGGCTGCTTGTGATTCAAACACAACGGTTGTTTGCGTGTTGGCAGGGTTGGGGTATACACGTAGGCTTCTTTCCATAGCCGCTGCATCGCTAACAAATGTTCCGGGTGTTTTAGGACCAACGGTATCTACCCTGCCTTCAGGCCATGCAATGAATAGTTTTAGCTGTGATCCGTTCTGGTTGGCAGCCGGATTCCGAAAACCTGCGGCAAAAGCCAAGCCGGTTTTACCTTGATGTTCTACCAAATCTGCATAACCGAAGTACAACAAGGTATCGAGCACGGCATCTTTCAACTCGTACAATATATCATCAAAAGCAGCCTGCGAACGATAGCCATGAAAAGACTTGTAATTATCGTCCTTCGACAGGAACTGTACCTGACTAAAGCCTCGACCAGTTGTAGTTGTAACATCAGTGGCTGAATGAAAATACATCAAATCAACATTTTTAGGACTGAGGTTCGCAAATAAGGTAGCTTGGTTGTTTACAACAATATCAAAAGAGGTATTTACTCCGTTAGGATTTGCAGCAAAGGCAGAAGGATTGAGCAAGCCCGTAGCAACAGCATAGTGATAACGAGAACTGTCCGCTATTATCGTTTTGGTGGCAATTGCATCACTCACGGATGTACTATTGCCCGGTGCAATTTTTACTTCAGCAGCCTTGTAGGGCACTATAGGTAAAAATGGCGTAGCCTGTGTGTAAACAAAATTGTCAAGAGCCTTTGTTCCATTGATATAAATATCAACCGTGTCTAAATTAGGATCAGCACTGGCATGTATAATTTGTACAAATGCATTCAGCTCGCTCAGGCTTTGCACAGAACCATCGGTGAACGCGATGTAGTAAGAAGACAATACTTTGGCAGGATTGGCTGCTGTATCTGCATAACCGGCCGAGAATAACAAACCTACACGGTTGTTGAGTGAAGTAGGTAAGCGCAAACGGAACGTTCGATTAATCTGGCCTCCAAATGTTTCGCGTAGCACATAAGCTGTACTTGCTGTTGTAGGAACATCGCTGGGTCCGCCAAACTCACCGTATGGTTGGTTGCTGAACAGGTTAATGCCTCGGCTAAGTTGTGTAGAATCGGCATCGGCTACCCCGTTGAAGTACCACAAACGAACGTTTCCTGCCACGCCAGTTTCAGTGTAGGAATCGGTTCCGTATACCCTGAATGAGCGTTCAACACCCGTAGGGTTGGTTTTATAAACAGACGTATCGGTTACACCGGCAGCCACCGCTATGTAATTTTTACCTCCTTCAATTTCGGTTGCGGGTATGGAGTACAAAACATCTGTATTTTCATCTGCAGCACCTGCACGTGTAATAGTAATTTTGTATGAGCCGGCAAGCAACGATAATGTTGTAGTGGCTTTTAGCGGAGCTAAATTGCTAATTATTTTGGTAGAGCCTGCCCAAACGTCTACATTTTTAATGGCTGTATCAACGGCAGCATGAACTACTTGTAGCCTTGCGCCTTCGCTGATGGCCACACACGCACCCCCATTGGTATCAACAGCGTATAGCCCGAATCCTGTACCGTTTTGGTTATTGGCCGGTGTTACAAATCCTGAGGCAAATACTACCAGCGACCTGCCCCCTCTGCCATTGAGTGGAAGCAAATACGATTTGAACAATGCACCGGATGAATTCAAACGAATATCTGTAAACAGCTGCTGAGCCGGTATAAACAGGTTTCCTGTGGTGTCACCGTAGCGTACATTGGTTAAATTTAAGGCAGTGCTGCCACGGCTTACAATATTTACAGAAGGTGCATCTGTTGCGCCATGAACCAGGGTAGTTGCCACATTGGCTATATTGGATGAGCCGAATACAACACCTCTGCGGTGTATAATGCGCACGCTGCGGTTACGTCCCTCAGGGTTAGCGGCATACAATGTAGTATCTTCCACTCCTGTTACGAGTATCACGTTGCCCGAATTGGCAGCCAGGGTAATAGTGAAGCGAACCAATACTTGATCACCTGAATCAGAACTGCTGCGGCTGTTTATATTCAGGGCATAGGTACCTGCCGCCAACGTTTGCAATGATGTGGCTGTGCGAAAAGCCACGTCTTCAAATTTCGTATCGTTTATATAAACATCCACAGTGTCTAAGGCAACACCCGCGGCATTATGAATTAATTGTAACCTTGCCTGTTGCGCATAGGATGATACGGCTACCAATAGCAGCATAGTGGCAAAAGAAAGCTTAAATCTGTGTAATGTAAATGAACGTTTCATGTATTGAGTTAAGTGTTAAAAATTTCAGCTGTTGACCAACAAATATATACATACATTTTAGAAAACAAGTCTTCAAATACTTGCTAAGCGTTGTCAGGTGTTTTAAGTTTGTTTGACGGTGTAATTGAAGAATAAAATAATAAATGTGCTATGAATATTCAGGTTAATGATAATCAGCTATTTGGACAAATTTTTAAGAAGCTAAACAGCAAGCAACAGGAGGCCGTAAGCCATATTGATGGTCCGGTACTGGTTATTGCAGGTCCTGGAACGGGGAAAACCCAAATTCTTGCCGCACGCACAGCCTGCATTTTATCTGCAACCGATACACAGCCTGAGCAGATTCTTTGTCTTACCTACACCGATGCTGGTACGGTTGCCATGCGTAAGCGTCTGCTTGAAATGATAGGAACAGATGCATACCGAATGCCTATTCATACGTTTCACTCGTTTTGCAATCTGGTTATCAGTGAAAACTCTGATTATTTTGGTCTGGCCGGGCTTGATCCGGTAAGCGAACTGGAGCAGGTACAGGTTGTGCACAGCATAATTGATGAACTGGAGCAGGGAAATGTATTAAAGCGATACACAGGTGATGTGTATTTCGATACGCGAAATTTACTGAGCCTGTACAGTACCATGAAAAAGGAAGGATGGTCCTCATCACATATCATACAACGTGCCGATGAATACCTCGAACGCATAAAAACAGACGGTACATTTTTATACAAAAAAGATACGGCCAAGGGTAAGAAAGGCGAATTAAATACCACACAATTTAATAAGGAGCTGGATAAAATGAATCGGCTTAAAGCCGCTGCAGCTACGTTTGATACGTATATAACTAAGTTGAAGGCGAACAGCAGGTATGATTTTGACGACATGATTAACTGGGTACTGCAAGCCTTTCAGCAACATGAGTCAATGCTGCTGACGTATCAAGAGAGGTATTTGTATTTTTTGGTAGATGAATTTCAGGATACAAGCGGAACTCAAAATATGCTGCTGACCTTGCTAACCGCATACTGGCAAAATAACCCAAACATCTTTTGTGTTGGCGATGATGACCAATCCATATTCCGATTTCAAGGAGCCAACGTAGAGAACATTCACTCATTCATCAAGCAATACTCGCCACACGTTATTACACTTGAGGACAACTACCGCAGTAGCCCGCCCATTTTAAATGCTGCGCGAATACTGATTGCTCAAAATAAGAGTCGCATAAATCCCGATAAAATTCTTTACGCACGCAGTTCGGTGTACGCTGAACTGGATGTAAAACCAATATTGTGCGAATACCACAACAGCGTACATGAGGCAGCCGATATTGGCATGCAGATAGAAGAACTGAAAAGGCAAGGTGTAGCGCTTAATCAAATAGCCGTTATCTATCCGAAACATAAAGTGGCTGAACCGGTTTTGCGATACCTTGAGGCATGTGATATTCCCTATCATATAAAACGGTCTGCCAATGCACTGGACGAAATTACCGTCAGGCAATTGCTGCACATACTACGATATATCGTATGTGAAATTCAAAAGCCACACAGTGGGGAATATCTGTTGTACGAGATGCTGCATTTTGATTGTTTTCAAATCAACAGTGTTTTGCTGGCACGCCTTAGCCGTGAAGTGGAGCAACAGTATAAAGCGGATCGGATGTATTCATGGCGACAGGCGATGAGTGAGCGCGCCAAAGGGCGAAAAGAAGATTTGTTTACAGGCCTTTCGGATGAGAATAAACTGGCACATGCATCACGCGTTATTGAAGGCTGGATTAAAGAAGCTTCTAATTTAACTACCGCAGGACTTATTGAAAAAGTAATTAACGAGAGTGGTATTTTGGTAAAAGCGCTAACCCACGAAGATAAAATAGGGCATATGCAGGTGCTTCATACCTTTTTTGATTATGTAAAAACAGAAAGTGCACGCAACCCCCGCCTAACGCTTTCTCAATTTATGGAAACCCTGCAGCTTATGCAGGATGAAAAAATAGTACTGCCGCTACAAAAAATTGCATATGCCGATGACGGAGTTCAGTTTCTTACTGTTCACAGTTCAAAAGGACTTGAATTTGAATACGTGTTTATGATATCATGCGACAAAGACTCGTGGGATAAAGGTATACGAAAAGGATTCAGTTTTCCGGATAATCTGGTTGAAATAAGCACACACAATGAGGAAGAAGAAAGAAGGCGTTTATTCTATGTAGGTATGACAAGAGCCAAAAAACACCTGGCCATATCGTGGCCGGCAGCATCAAACTCGGGCAAGGAAACAGAGCCCAGCCGATTTGCTGCTGAACTTATGCTGAATGCCGATATAGAAAAGCGTAGGGTTCATGTAAATAACGACCAACTCACACAGTTTAAACTTCACGAATTCACGTATCAGCAGCCTACCGCATCTGCCGATTTATTTGACAATGAATGGGTAGATGAATTGCTTAAAAATTATGCACTCAGCGTAACCCATTTGAATAATTACCTGAAATGTCCAACGGCATTTTACTTTAACAATCTATTGCGTATACCTGCACCGTTAAGTCCGGCTATGACGTTTGGCAGTGCCATTCACCATGCACTGGAAAAGGTTTTCAAGAAACTGCAGGAAACTCAAATTCTTCCTTCTGCCGCTGATTTACTGAGCTACTACAGGTACTTTATGTTTAATCATCAGGAGGCATTTACCAGCGAGGATTTTAAACGCAGAATGGAATATGGCGAACTCATACTTGAAAAATACTACGCCCGTTACTCATCCGGTTGGACTAACCATGTATTGCTTGAGCGCAAATACTCGGATGTACTATACAACGGTATGCGGTTAACCGGCATGCTCGATAAACTGGAGTTAGACGGCAAAAAAGTGACCGTAGTCGATTATAAAACAGGCAAGCCTGAAAATGCTCAAAAGAAGCTGAATGCACCAACAGCTGACGAAATACAATTGGCACAACAAACCGATGACTTTGACACGGTAAAACACGTAGGAGGGGATTACTGGAGGCAGGCTGCCTTTTACAAATTACTCATTGAGCATTCGCCAGGAAACACATGGGAGGTTGAGAAAATTGAGTTTGATTTTGTAGAGCCCGACAAAAAAAGCGGAGAATTCATCAAAGCAACTGTGCCCCTGAGTGAATCGGGTATGCACGTACTCGCCACACAAATTAAAGGAGCATATGAGCGCATCACTAACCAGATTTTTGAACCGGGCTGCCATGATCCCGATTGCGCGTGGTGTACTTTCGTATCTACGTATTACAAAGGAAGTACAAGTCTTAAAACGGGTGCAGTAGCGGACGAAACGGAATGAGTGACTCATGCCGCATATACGCATTTGTATACGTAAATATACAGTCATACGTACACCATACATTTATTTACCAATCAAATCACTACTTTTGAACAATTATGCGTCAAAGCATTTTTTTGCTCGCCATTATGCTACTAGCGTTGACTGGTAACACCCAGCCTAAAACGGCTGGCGCCCGTCAGGATCAGTCCTCTGTACGCATGTATGGTGACAGTAAGTCTATTACCCGGTTGGCATTAAAACAGGCCCCCGTATTTGAACGAGTAAATAATCAATTAAATGTGAGCATTGAGTTAAATAACGGTGGCATGCTGCAAGTGAACGGAATACCCGACAGGTTTTTAAAAGATACAACTCTAACCACTCAGGTGGTAAAACTGGTATACATCAATGCAACACATGATACGACTTATACCAGCAACACAAAACGTTCACCAACATCACTCACCATTCAATGCAAATCACGGAAAACGGGAAGCCCGCTTTCCATTTTTGTTTCATCGCGTGTTTTCAACGGTAAACGCGCGCTGAGGTTTGAGCTCACAGCAACCGGAAATTTACCGGCTAATGAATTTAGAGGAATTAATAAATGATAACCACGTATATGCACCAATTCATGAAGTATTTTTACACACTCTCACTTGCCCTAACTTTTACAACTGTTATTGCTCAACAGGTAAATCAGCCAACTCCGACACTGGCAGAAACGTTTCAGCAAAAATTTGAAAAGGACAGGGCACTTGCCGAACAACTTGCCAGTCAGAAAAATATACAGCTTAGGCAAAAGTTGTCAGATGGACGATTAGTGGAGTTTGAGGGATTTGATGCACGCGGCAATATGCAGTTTCGCACTACCGATAATGTAGGTGCAGGCCGCACCCTATCAACGAATAAAGTATGGCCTGGTGGCACAGCAGGCACATCGCTTACCGGCATAGTTACCGGAAACAGATTAGGCGTTTGGGATGGAGGTGCAGTGTTGGGTACGCATCAGGAATTAACCGGTCGCGTTGTTCAGGTTGATGGCAGTATAGATTACGATGATCATGCAACACACGTAGCAGGCACCATGATAGCCAGCGGTGTTCAGGCAAATGCGCGAGGTATGGCGTATCAGGCTAACCTACGTGCCTACGAATGGAATAACGACAATTCAGAAATGTCGAGTGCCGGAAGCGGAGGGATGCTTCTTACAAATCACTCGTATGGAACCATTGCCGGCTGGTATTTTAATGGTACTTCCTGGATTTGGTATGGTGACCCATCCATAAGTAACGTTGCCGATTACAGATTTGGATTTTACGACTCGCGTGCAGCCGATTGGGATCTAATAGCTACGAACAATCCATTTATGCTCATTTGTAAATCGGCCGGTAATGACCGAGGACAAAACCGTACAGGTACAGGCTCGTGGTTTTACAGTGATGGAACTACTGGATCGGGCACGCCACCGTTAGCAGATGGTGGAACGTCTGGCTATGATTGTATTTCGACCTACGGCAATGCAAAAAATATACTTACCGTAGGTGCAGTTCGTAAAATTGGTAACTCCAACACGAATAACGGATGGACAAAAGTATCGGATGTGGTGATGAGTACATTTAGTGGTTGGGGACCAACAGATGACGGACGCGTAAAGCCTGATGTAGTTGGATGCGGAGTCGATGTATATTCATCCATATCTACCTCAACTACGTCATACGATACCTATCAGGGCACATCTATGGCTTCGCCAAATGTAACCGGCTCCTTGTTTTTAGTGCAACAGCATTTTAACAATTTAAAAAATCGGTTTATGCGTGCGGCTACACTGAAAGCATTGGCCATTCATACAGCAGATGAGGCCGGAAATACCGGACCTGATTATCAATTTGGATGGGGGTTAATCAATACAGCCAAAGCCGTACAAACCATCTCTGATTCGTCAGGCAGCAGCATAGATGAACGCACCCTTACCAACGGATCAACATTTACCACATCGGTAAATGCAACCGGTGGAACCACTCCATTACGTGTTACCATTGTTTGGCACGACAGACCCGGAACACCCGCTGCCGATCAACTCAACCCTACTACACGTATGTTGGTTAATGATTTGGATTTACGCGTAAGAAGAAATTCAGATAATGTTGTTTTTCAACCTTACATACTTGATCCGGCTAACCCATCAGCGGCAGCTACAACAGGTGATAATATTCGCGATAATGTAGAACAAGTATTTATCGTTAATCCGCTGCAGGGCACTTACACCATAACGGTTACTCATAAAGGTTCACTTGCAAGTGGATTATCACAGCCATTTTCAATCATCATAAGCGGCATGGCCGGTTTACCCAAAGCGGTAATAGCTACAACCAACTCAACAGCTATTTGTACAAACAACTCAGTGAGTTTTACCGATCAGTCGTCAGGTTTACCTACGTCACGTCAGTGGTTTTTTCCCGGAGGAAATCCTTCCACATCAACCAATGCCAATGTTACAGTAAGTTATGCCACGGCAGGTTCCTACGCTGTGGCGCTGCGAGTTACCAATGCACTCGGAACCGATAGTATTTATATTCCCAATTATGTACAGGTGGGCGGATTTACACTCCCGTTTCTTGAAACATTTGAAACCAATTCGCCCAGCGTTACACGTTGGACGGTTACCAATCCCAACAGCGATACCACGTGGAGATTTGTGACGGTTGGAGGTTCGCTACCCGGTAATCGCGCGTATTGTTTGCCGTTTTACAATTACACTACCACCGGCAGACTGGATCAGTTAACTTCTCCACCGCTTAGTTTACGCAGCTATACCAATCCGGTTCTTACGTTTAAACATGCCTATGCGCGTTATCCCGGAAATGCGTTCGACTCGCTGCGTGTATTTATTTCTACCAATTGTGGATCTACGTATACCCGTTTAGGCGGATTCGGTGGAAATAACTTCAGAACAGCTGCAGACAACGAAGAATTATTTATTCCAACAACAGATACACAGTGGTGTGTAAGCAATTGTATCTCAATTCCGCTTACAGCATACACCGGATTGAATAATATTCGTATTCGTTTTGAATCGTATAATAACTACGGTAATAATTTGTATCTCGATAATGTTCAAATAACAGGCAGCCCTTTATCCCCTGCTGCAGGCTTTAGTGTAAATAAGCGCACTGTGTGCACGAACGAACCTGTTTCGTTTTTAGATACTACGCGTAATTTTCCAACCCAATGGAATTGGACCTTTACCGGAGCCAATACGCCAACATCCACTCAACAAAATCCTGTTGTTACCTACACTCAACCCGGACTGTATGCCGTTACACTGAAGGTGAGCAACAGTACCGGAACGGACAGCATAACACGTATCAATTATATAACCGTGGTAGCCGGACCATCACAGCCGGTTATTACCTCGCCCACCACCACCATTTGTGATGGTGATAGTGTAATCCTAAAAACAGATTCCGTAGCAACAACGTATCAGTGGATTCGAAACTTAATTAATATAAATGGCGCAACAGTCAATACACTGACTACTATGTTACCAGGGGTATACAGTCTGCGTGTTACAAGCAGCAATGGGTGTAGCCTGTCCTCAAATGAACTTACACTAACGACTGCGGCAAAACCAGGTAAACCTATTGTATCATCATCGCTTAGCGGTACAGTGATGTGCACAGGAGGAACTGCAGTTCTAACATCCAGCGCACTTAGCGGTAATCAATGGTTTAAAAACGGAGTGGCAATTACCGGACAAACCAACAGGCAATTATCCATTAATGATTCGGGTTCATACACGGTGCAGGTAACAGAATCGGGATGTCCCAGCGATATGTCGGATGTGCGTTTGGTTAGTTTGTTGCCAAAACCCGGTACATCTGCAATAACAGGTCCGTCATCTGTAAAGAAAAATGAGTCGGTAAACTACAGTGTAACATCTACGGCCGGTTCGGTATATGTGTGGACCATCACTGGCGGAACGCGAACAGCCGGAGGAAATACAGCATCCATTACGGTACAATGGGGCACCGGCACTTCGGGCAATGTAGCCGTGCAGGAAACTGCTCAAAGTGGATGTAAAGGTGATGTGCAAAATTTAAGTGTAGGCATAACACCTAATCAAAGTATAGCAGAATATGTTGTACTTAAAAATATTCAGATTTATCCGGTTCCTACATACGGGCTGTTAACCCTTAAAGTGGATGCCGAAAGAAAAGCAACAGCTCAGATAAAATTAATGAATATTTTAGGCAAAGAATTGCTACAGCAAAAAGTGGAAATTACTGCCGGTGTAAATGAAACAGCACTAAATCTGGAAGGATTAGCGAAAGGAATTTATATCCTGGAAATTGAATCGAACGGGGAGAAGCTGGTGCGAAGAGTAGAAAAGAATTAAACTGAATGTAGAAGGTATAAGTTACGGCCCCGCGCAAAGCGCGGGGCCGTATTATTTTAGCATCACGCAACCACTTCCGTATATGCTTCCAGAATAGTGTTTAGTATTTCATCTACCTCATTCAGGGTTCGAGCTGTAACCAATCGCATTCGGTATTCCCTGAAATGTTCAATTCCTTTAAAATATTGACCGTAATGGGTGCGCATTTCAAATAATCCTACGATATCACCTTTCCATGAAACGGAATGGTGCAGGTGCTTTCGGCATACTTCAACCCTGTCTGCAACGGTGGGTGCAGCTAAGTGCCCTCCTGTTTGCATGTAGTGTTTTATTTCATTGAAAATCCAGGGATATCCAATCGCTGCGCGACCTATCATAATACCATCAATACCATACCGGGTTTTATATTCCACGGCTTTTTCGGGCGAGTCAATATCGCCATTGCCAAATATCGGAATGTGTATGCGTGGATTGTTTTTTACTTTCGCAATCAACGACCAATCGGCATCTCCCTTATACAGTTGTGCCCGTGTGCGCCCATGAATGGTGAGAGCTTTAATGCCTACATCAAACAGTCGTTCGGCCACTTCTTCAATGTTTTTACTTTGATCGTCCCACCCAAGTCGGGTTTTAACCGTAACCGGCAAATTAGTTGATTTAACAACTGCTTCGGTTACTTTAATCATCTTCGGTAAATCTTTTAATATACCTGCTCCTGCGCCTTTGCACACTACTTTTTTGACAGGGCAACCAAAGTTGATATCTACCAGATCAGGTTCTGTGGCATCTACAATTTGTGTAGCCAATGCCATCGCTTCCTCATCGCCACCAAAAATCTGAATACCTATCGGTCTTTCATAATCGTAAATGTCCAGTTTTTTTCTGCTTTTTATGGCATCTCGTATCAATCCTTCGGATGAAATGAATTCGGTATACATCAAATCAGCTCCGTGTTGCTTGCAAACAGCACGAAATGGCGGATCGCTCACATCCTCCATAGGAGCAAGCAGCAAAGGGAATTCGCCCAAATTGATATTTCCGATTTTTACCATGTATATTCGCGCTGCAAAAGTACGTAAAATGTCGTTAAACACTCCTACAGGCCAGCATCCCTTCATTTTTTTTATTTCTAAATTTCTGATACTGGGTGGCATGATCCTCGTTTTTACATTTGTAAGCATGGGTGTAGGCATGGTGTTGAGTAAATACATCTTTGGTATAGATATTTTTTCAACCCCTGAACTCTTATACGATTACTCCAATCCGCTTGCTGTTCAGGCACTCAAATTAATTCAGGCATGTTATGCAATCGGTGGTTTTCTTCTGCCCGCTTTGTTGTTCCCCAGGTCTTTTCAGCAAGACGGTGTGGAGTACACACGCCTTCGAGTATCTGCCAGCAGCGTTATGTGGGTACTTTCTGTGGGTTTGTTTGTAGTATCTCTTCCACTTATCAATCAGCTGGTCGTATGGAACGAAGGTGTGGTGTTACCACCGTCATTGGCTCACCTCGAGTCACAGTTTAAAGCGGCCGAACTTGCCGCCAAGCAGCTAACCGAAGCATTTCTTAAAACCGATTCATTTTTGGGTTTGCTCCTTAACCTGCTTTTGGTTGCTATACTGCCGGCCATTTGCGAAGAGCTGCTATTTCGTGGCGCTCTTATGCATTTTTTACTGCAGTGTTTTTATCAAAAGCACCTGGCTATTTGGTTCAGTGCTATTTTATTCAGTTTGTTTCATGCGCAGTTTTATGGCTTTGTGCCACGAATGCTGTTAGGTGTGTTGCTCGGTTATATGGTGTGGTACAGCGGTTCTATTTGGCCCGCTATGGTTATTCATTTTATAAATAACGCTATAGCAACGCTGGCTTCTTTCTACGATTGGGAAAATAGCAGCTTCCAAATACTTCAACCGGATTATACGTTTCCGTTAGCGGTTGTCGTATTAAGTGCCTTTTTAACGGTGTCGCTTGTAATTATGATGTATAAAAAAAATAAACAACAAAACTTGTACAATGGAGAATGATTGGGTAAAGATATACACCACCACACAGCCGATGCAAGCTCAGATTGTTCTAGGACTGCTTCACGAGAACGGCATATTTGCAGTTGAGCTGAATAAGCGAGACAGTTCGTACACTGTTTTTGGGAATATTGATATTTATTGCAACCCGGAGCAAGAAATGGAAGCACGACAGCTATTAAGTAATACTAATTTGCATGTATCATGAAAAGTAATTTTTGGCAACGTACCATTACGGCAGTTTTTTTTGCCACAGGTGTGGTCACTCTGTCGGTCATAAATGGATTCACCTTTTCACTCCTCATGCTGATGGTCAATTTTTTCTGTCTGCTCGAATTTTATGAATTGGTATTGCCCGATAAACGCTGGATTGAGAAATACCTCGGCATCATTGCCGGAAGTATAATATATATCATGTTTGCGCTCATTATTACCAACGATTTGTCACTGGCCTGGTATTATCATATCATTCCTGTGTTTTTAGCCATGTTTATCATTAAACTGTTTGAAAAAACACATAACGAGTTTTCTACGCTGGCATTTCAGGTATTGGGTATCGTTTACATAACCCTGCCATTGGTCATGCTTACCAAATTGGGCTACCTCAATTCGCTATCTTACAGTCCGGCATTAACACTTGGTTTTATTCTGCTTCTGTGGACCTGTGATACGGGTGCATACTTGGCCGGACGCAATTTCGGCAAGCACAAACTCTTCGAACGTGTATCGCCCAAAAAAACATGGGAGGGGAGCATAGGCGCACTTATACTGGTACTCTTCGTATCTTTTGCATTATCAAAAGTATGGGATGATCTCAGCACCATGCACTGGATTGTTTCGGGTATAATCATTCTTGTATTCAGTACGTTTGGCGACTTGTTTGAATCGCTGCTTAAACGTAACCTTCACATTAAAGATTCGGGAAGCATACTGCCCGGTCACGGTGGAGTGCTCGATCGTTTTGATGGCTTGTTTATAGCAGTGCCCGCATGGTTTTTCTATTTGTTAATGACCAACTGATATGAAGCTATTTAAATTATTCCTTTCATTTTTTCTGGTAACGGGTGCCATTATGGGAGTTTCATTGTTCTTTCCCAATACCTACCGTATTGATCGCTCTGTAACCATACACAAACCTGTGAGTGATGTATTTGCATACATGAGTAACCTGCGAAACTGGGAGCAGTGGAGCATGTGGAATAAGGATATCGACAGTACGCTTAAAATATTTTACCGCGACCGCAGTGATTCACTGGGAGGTGTTCAGTATTTTTCAGGAGAACGTATAGGCACAGGCCGATTTAAAATTGTGGAGTACGAAAACGAACAACGACTCGGTTATAACCTGTACATGAACAAAGGCGATGTTAGTGCAAACGGAACGTTCACTTTCAATGCTGTAGATACTACTACCACAGAACTTCATTGGATTGATTCCGGATATGTTGGCTATAATCCTTTTTTCAGATTTATGCTGCCCAATAAAATAA
>Ga0315904_10004488_pt1 | contig 19896 bp, 22 predicted proteins | sample LakEriMetagenome_6_FD_203529 | JGI IMG/M metagenome (GOLD analysis project Ga0315904, IMG submission 203529) | Freshwater fungal communities from buoy surface, Lake Erie, Ohio, United States - Buoy 12 MA120 | ecosystem: Environmental > Aquatic > Freshwater > Lake | place: USA: Lake Erie, Ohio...
GCGGCCGTCTTCAGGTCCGCTGCGGCAGGGCTCGCCAAGTTCCGGGCCGTGGTGGTAACTGCGGGGGAGAAACCATCCGAGGAAACACCATGGCCCGTTACACGCTGCACGGTATCTTTGCATCCGGTCCCGCCTACAAGGTCGGACTGATGTTCAATCTCACGGGTACGCCGTTTGATTACGAACACGTCGATCTGCGCAGCGGCGCGCACAAGGCGCCCGCCTTCCTCGCGCATAACCGCTTCGGGCAAGTGCCGGCGCTGCAGGACAGCCAGATCGGCATCACGCTGTGCCAGTCCTCCGTCATCCTCGACTACCTCGCCGAGGAGACCGGCCAGTTCGGCGGCGCCTCCCGCGCCGAACGCCTCCGCGCCCGCGAATGGCAGCTCTGGGGCGCGGGTAACCTGTCCACTGGCGTCTACCGCACGCGCGGCGCCAAGCTCGGCTTTGCCAAGTTCCCCGAGGTCGTCGTCGAAGCCAACCTCCAGACGGCGCTCGCCGGGCTGAAGGAACTGGACACGCTGCTTGAAGGCCGCAGCTGGCTGGTGGGCGAGGCGCCGACGATTGCCGATATCGACATTTATGGCATCGCCGCCTATGCGCAGCAGGCGGCCATTGATCTGGCGGCCTATCCGAATGTTGCGGCGTGGCTCGCCCGTGTCGAGGCGCTGCCCGGCTTCAAGGGAGTGAACGACTGCCTGCCGCAGGCGAGCGCGTCCGCATGATCGACGGGGTCGATCACATCGTGATCCTCGCGCCCGAGATCGAGGCGGGCACAGCGGTGTATGCCGCGCTGCTGGGCCGGGCGCCGGACTGGCGGGCGGTGAGTGATACGGGGGTAGCGACCGCGCTGTTCCAGCTCGGCAATACGGCGCTGGAACTGGTTGCCCCGTCCGGGCACGGATCATCGGCCGAGCACCTGCGCGCCCGCATTGCCGAGGAAGGGCCGGGTCTCAAGTCGCTGGCTTTCCGCTCTACCGACATTGCCGCCGATCACCGCGCGCTGTCGCGTCTCGCGCTGGCGCCGACCGGCATCGAAGAGGCGCTGAGCGAGGACATGGCGCGGGAAGCGCGCCGGACCTGGCGCAGTTTCAGGGTGCCGCCGGAGCATACCGCCGGTATACGCTGGTTCTTCGTGGCGCCGGAGGCGGGCGCGCTGGAGCCGGCCGAGGTGCCGCTCGGCCATGTCCATGCGCTGGACCATCTGGTGATCAACACGCCGAACCCGGACCGGGCGATGGCGCTGTATGGCGCCAAGCTCGGACTGCGTCTCGCGCTCGACCGCTCGGCGCCGGAGTGGGGCGTGCGGCTGATCTTCTTGCGCACCGGCGGCCTGACGGTCGAGATTGCGTACCGGCTGGGGCAGGGGGAGGATGCGTCCGGGCCGGATAACTTCTGGGGCCTGACCTGGCGCGTCGGCGATATCGAGGCGGCGCATGACCGGCTCGCGGGGTTAGGCTTCAACGTCTCCGATGTCCGCACCGGGCGACGCGCGGGCACCCGCGTCTTCACCGTCCGTGACGGCACGATGGGCGTGCCGACCCTGTTCATTTCCGGCGGCGTGGATTAAAAACGGCCCATGACCCCGTTCACATCCCTCACCGGAACTGCTGCGCCGCTGCTCGAGAAGGGCAAGCCGATGTCGAATGTCGACACCGACATGATCATCCCGAAACAGTTCCTGAAGACGACGACGCGGACCGGGCTCGCGACCGGTCTGTTCCATGAACTGAAGACGAAGGCGGATGGCTCGCCGGACCCGAGCTTCGTGCTCAACCGGCCGGAATATGCGAAAGCGTCGATCCTGATTGCGGGCGAGAATTTCGGCTGCGGCTCGTCGCGCGAGCATGCGCCCTGGGCGCTGCTCGACCAGGGCATCACCTGCGTGATTGCGCCTAGCTTTGCCGATATCTTCCATAACAACTGCTACAAGAACGGCATCCTGCCGGTCCGCCTGCCGGTGGAGGTCTGCGAGAAGCTGGCGAAGGCGGCGGGGGGATCGAACCACATCTTCACGGTGGACCTTGCCACGCAGGCCGTGACTACGCCGGACGGCGAGATGCACAGGTTTGACATCGACCCGGGCCGCAAGTCGAACCTGATGGCCGGCCTCGACGAGATCGGCGCCTCGCTGACCGCCGCGCCGGAGATCGACACGTTCGAGGCACAGCGCCGCCTCGCCACCCCCTGGCTCGAACCCGCACGCTGAGCGCACATCAGGCCGCAACCGGAGACACGACCTTATGCCCCGCGCCGCCCGCCTTGTCCTGCCGTTGCTCTTGCTGGTGCCGCTGGCCGGCTGTCTGACCGATCCGTTCGGAATGAAACCGGAAGTGCCGGGCGTCGAGATTCCCGCGAAGCCGGCTCCGGCAGAGCAGACGGGTGGTTCCGAACAGGACCCGTCGTGATCACGCCAGGTTCAACGTGCGCTTGTTACCGGGCTTTTGGGATGAATGAGCTGCGGACCTGACCAGACTTGCTACGACTTGTCCGAAACACAGGACACGAAACGATAGGGACTCCTGCATGACCAGACGCCCGGCATTACTCATAACAGCCCTGGCCCCCGCCCAGCCTGCGGCCGATGCGGGAAAGCTCACCGCCTCAATGGAAGGCCAGACAGCGCCGGACGCTACCCCCCATCCGTTGCCGCGCCATGGATACGATCGGAACGCGCTTTGCGCAGAAAGAGTGCAAGTCCGCGAAGGCCTGGGAAGAGTTCGGCAAGCTTATGGCCGATAATGCGAGGGAACAGACGGGCAAGCTCCAGCGGGCAGGCAACGGCGCCGCGACCAGCGCCGGCCAGTGACAAACACCCCATGATCGTCATCGAAGGCACCGTTCGCATTCCGCCCGAAAACCTTGAAGCGGCTCGCCCGGTGATGGAGCAGATGATCCGCGCCAGCCGCGCCGAGGCAGGCTGCATCGACTATGCCTATGCCGTCGATGTGCTGGAGCCCGGCCTTGTGCGCATCACGGAGCGCTGGGAAAGCCGGGACGCGCTGACAGCGCATTTCAAGGCGGCGCACATGGCGACCTGGCGATCCTTCTTCCCGCAACTCGGCATCACGGACCGGGCGCTGCGCCTCTATGAAGCCGACCCCGAGCCGATCTGAACCGGTTGCGCCCGCGGTCCGGCCTCGCTACTCACGCGGCAAGACTGACCCTTCCGGAGGCCCGCGCCCATGAAAAAAACTCTGCTGCTGCTGCCCGGTGACGGTATCGGACCGGAAGTCATTGCCGAGGCGCGACGCGTGGCGGAATTCCTCGTGCCGGACATCGCCGTCGAAACCGGTCTTGTTGGGGGCGCCAGCTTCGATGCGCATGGCACGCCGCTGACCGACGAGACGCTGGAGCGGGCACGCAAGTCGCACGCGGTCCTGCTCGGTGCGGTTGGCGGGCCGAAATGGACCGGAGCGGCGCGCGACAAGCGCCCGGAAGCCGGCCTGCTGGCGCTGCGCAAAGGGCTGGACGTGTTTGCGAACCTGCGCCCAGCCTTCTGTTTCCCGGCGCTGGTGGAGGCGTCCAGCCTGAAGCGCGACCGTGTCGAGGGCCTCGACCTGATGATCGTCCGTGAACTGACGGGCGGTGTCTATTTCGGCCAGCCGCGCGGTATCGACGAGGAGGGCGGCCTGCGCCGCGGCTATGATACCGCCATTTATACCCATCCGGAGATCGAGCGCGTCGCCCGCGTCGCGTTCGACATTGCGCGCGGCCGTTCCGGGCGCGTGCTTTCGGTGGAGAAATCTAATGTTATGGAGTCGGGCCTGTTCTGGCGCCAGGAAGTCACGCTGGCCCATGCCGAGTTCGGGGGCGGCGTCGCGCTCAGCCACATGTACGCCGACGCCTGCGCTATGGAACTCGTGCGCCAGCCCAAGCAATTCGATGTAATCCTGGCCGACAACCTGTTCGGCGACATCCTGTCGGATGAAGCCGCGATGCTCACCGGCTCGATCGGCATGCTGCCCTCGGCCTCGCTCGGCGCGCCGGGTGTGCCTGGCCTATATGAGCCGGTGCATGGCTCGGCGCCGGACATCGCGGGGCAGGGCGTCGCCAACCCGTGCGCCGCCATCCTCTCGCTAGAGATGGCGCTGCGCTGGTCGCTCGGGAAGGAGAAGGCGGCTGACGCGCTTCTTGCCGCCGTGGGCAAGGCCTTGGACCGAGGCGCGCGCACGCGCGACCTCGGCGGCGCACTGACGACCCGCCAGATGGCTGACGCGATCCTGGCTGCGCTTTAGGTCGCACAGTCGCAACCACGTGCCGCTCATCCTGCCGGATGAGCGGCATTTTGTGGCGACCTCTGCGCATGTTTTGACTTCCCCGGCACTTATGACATCCTCCCCAAAAATGCCCGGGAGGAACCACCATGTCCTATGCCGCCGGACGGCTGATCCACGACGCTGACTCTCATCTCATGGAGATGACGGATGTCCTCGACCCGTATTTCGAAAAGCGCCTGCTCGCGCGCTATCACGACTTGCCGGTGTACAAATGGAAGCACTCCCATGCGGACCGGATGAACGCGGAGCGTGCGCGCCATGAGGACGCGGCCTACCGCGCCGCCGCCGCGGACGCGATCCTGCTCAACAAGAACTATACCGCCCTGGGATCTTTCCGCCGCGAGGATCGGCCCGCCGCGATGGACCGTCTCGGCTTTGCCAGCCAGCTGGTTTTCACCACCTTCTGCCTCGGCAATTTCGGGCTCGACCAGTCGCAGGACATGGAACTCTGCTACGCAGCCGCCGATGCGCACAACCGGATGATGACGGACTTCTGCGCCGTCGACCGGCGCCTTCTGCCGGTCACCTATGTGCCGCTGGAAGACTTCGCCCGCGCCGAGGCGACCGCGCGCCTTGCGATCAAGCTGGGCGCGAAGGCTATCATGGTTCCGTCCGTGTGCCCACAAAAACATTCGCCGAGCCATATCGGGCTCGACCCTGTCTGGCGGCTCGCCGAGGAGGCGGGGCTGCCGATCCTCCTGCATGTCGGCGGCGAGGAGAAGATGAGCCCGGTCTACAAGGCCAATGGCCTGCCGCCGGTGCCGGACTTCCATGGCGGCGACGACAATTTCACGTCCGTCTCCTACATGCCGATCCCCCAATCGGCGATGCAGACACTCGCGACGTTGATCTTCGATGGCGTGTTCGACCGGTTTCCGAAACTGAAATGGGGCGCCATCGAGCTGGGCGCCGCCTGGGTGCCCGGATGGATGCGCTCGATGGATTCGGCCGCGCATGCTTTTGTGCGCAATGAGGAGCGGTTGCAGAAGCTCTCGGCAAAGCCGTCCGAGATCGTGCGGCGGAGTTTCCGCGCCGCGCCCTATCCGCATGAGGACGCCGGCTGGATCATCCGAAATTCGGGCGACGAGATCTGCCTTTTCTCGTCGGACTATCCGCATGTTGAAGGCGGGCGCAATCCGCTGAAGCGTTTCGACGAAACCCTCGCGGGCTGCACGCCCAAGCAGGTCACGAACTTCTATTCGGAGAACTTCATCGACCTGATGGGGGAGGGGCTCGCGGCGGATTTGCGGCGGCCGAAGATGCAGCAGTCGGCCTGAAACGGATGGCGAAAGACGCTAAGCCCGCGAAAGTGGTCCTCCTGTCCGGCGGCAATCCGCAGATTGCCAAGGGGGACGGTGATGCGCCGGTGCAGACCTATATTGCGGCCATGCCCGGCTGGAAGAAGGAGGTTGGTCAGCGGCTGGACGCACTGATCGTGAAAGCGGTGCCCAAGGTGCAGAAGGCCGTGAAGTGGAACTCTCCGTTCTACGGCCTGAACGGGCAGGGTTGGTTCGTCTCGTTCCATGTGCTGACGCGGTACGTGAAGGTTACTTTCTTCAAGGGCGCCGAACTCGATCCGCCTCCGCCCGGCTTCACAGCGAAGAGCGGGGAGGCGCGCTGGATTGACCTCTACGAAGGCGAGTTTGACGAAGCCCCTTTGGCGAACTGGATGAAACAGGCCGCCGGACTTCCGGGCTGGAAACCCTGAGCCCCTGAGGTGACAGGGCTTCTGGCAAAGGGCTATTGCCTCGGCCGGAGTCTCGCCTATCCATCCTGTACATGAGCCGGGTCGGGGGTCTTGGAGATGCAAAGCGGGGGCGGAGCCAGGCCATTGGCCGATGAGCAGGCACTTATCGCGGCACTGCGCGAGGGGGCCTGGGCGGACATGACATTGGCACCGGGATATGACGCTGCGCTCAAGCCGGTCGTTCCAGCCCGATTCCTCCGGGATATGCTGCTGGGGCTCGATAGCCGCGTTGCCGGCCTCCCGTCGGGCCTGCGAGTACGCGGCGTCCGGGTCGAAGGCGATCTTGACCTCGCAGATTGCACCGCGCCGGGCGGCGGCGGTTTTGGCGTTGTCGCCCTTGAGCAGTGTGATTTCTCAGGCCGCATTGACATCACCAATGCGGAACTCTCCCGTTTTTCGATCCGTCAGAGCCGGTTTCGCGAACTCTGGGGAGAAGGCGTCAAGGTCAGCGGAGACTTCGACTTCAGGGAGGCCTCTCCATTGCCGTCGCCGCCGCCGGAAGTGCCGGTGGCCTATATCCGCTTGCGGGCGGCCCGGATCGGCGGCGATCTCTGGGCGCGCGGAGCAATGCTGAAATGCCCCGGCGACGTGCCGCGCGGCCTGACAATGGTGCCGCCGGCCTTGAACCTCTGGCTTGCCCGGATCGAGGGCAGCGCCCTGTTCGAGATGGGCTTCGTCGCCGAAGGCGATGTGCGGATGTCGAGCGCCTTCATCGGCGGCGACCTTGCATTCGATGGCGCCACGATCACGGGCCGCGATGGCCTCGCGCTCGATGCGGCCGGCGTCAACATCGGCGGCGAGGCAACCTTTGACCTGCTCGATGAGCGCCGTTTTGTTGCTAAAGGTGAAGTGCGCCTGTCAAACGCCAGCGTCGGCAAGAATCTCAACTTTTACGGTGCCTCTGTGTCCAACCCGGACGGAGACGCGCTCGATGTCAGTGCCAGCACAATCGGTGCGCACGTCCGCCTGACCGTCGCCAAAAGTCACCGGTTCGAGGCCGTTGGGCGAGTGGTCTTCTGGGACACGAAAGTTTCCGGCGACTTCATCTGCAACGGCGCGCGCCTGTCTGCGCCCGGTCGTGTCGCGCTTGCGGCTGCAAACATCCAGGTGGGCGGGCGGGCCGGCTTCGACATGGTCGATGGCGCGCGCTTTGAAGCCGAGGGCGAGGTGCAGCTCTCGAACTCGACGATCGGCAAGGACCTAACCTTTTTCGGTGCGCACCTCAGCAACCCCGGCGCCGACGCGCTGGATGCCAACGCCTGCAGCGTCGGCGGCCATGTTCAGCTGATGCCGATCGACACGACGCGGTTCGAGGCCGAAGGGGCGTCCCTGTTCTGGGACGCGCGGGTCGCCGGAGATTTCGCCTGTCACGGCGCGCGTTTAAAAAATCCCGGGGGGCTCGCGCTCGCCGCGGCCGGTATCGAGATTGGCGGCCTTGCCAACTTTGATGCCTATGAACATTTCCGGTTCGAATCTTTCGGTGAAGTCAGGCTGGCCAATGGAAGCATCGGCAAGTCGCTCAGCTTCTTTGGCGCCGCCCTGAGCCATCCGGACGGCGACGCGCTGGATGTGAGCGCCTGTAACGTCGGCGGCCATGTCCGGCTCGTCGCGATAAACGACCACAAGTTTGAGGCGGACGGCACGACCACGTTCTGGAAGGCTCGGGTTGCCGGAGACTTCATCTGTCAGGGCGCCCGGTTCATCCGGCCCGACGGTGTCGCGCTCAATGCCAGCGCTTGTTCCGTAGACGGCGGATTATACGCGCATGACAATACGCTAGATGGCATTGTCGATCTTTCGAATGCCCGGATCGATACGCTGGGCAGCTTTGCCGACTCAGCCTGGAGCGGCGCCCGCCGCGTCCGCCTCGACAGTATAAGCCTGCGCCAGATTGAAGTGGACCAGTCGGACGGCGTCGCCTGGCAGGCCCGGATGCGCTGGCTGCAACGCAGCACCGACCTGACCGCCAAGGGACAGCGCATCGTGTCCCCGCACCCCTGGCGGGAGTGCGCCATCGCATTCGCGCGTTCTGGCCGCCATACCGACGCACGGCGGATTCAGCGCGAAGGCTACCGCGAGGAAAACCGGGCCCGTCCGCTCTGGATCCGGCCGTTCGTCTGGCTGTTTGCGGAAGTTCCGTTCGGCTTTGGTCTCTCGGCGCTGCGTGCGACCGTGACGCTCGTTGCATTCTGGATCGCCGGCATCGTGGGTGCCGAGGTCATGCTCGCGCGAAACGTGTTCGTCGACCTCTCGAGCCGCGGCGAACCGCAAGCCTGCCTGTCGCTTGTGCCGGCGCTTTACGCACTGGATACGGCCATTCCGATCATCGACCTGCGTCAGGAGTCGCTTTGCGATCCGGCCGATGTCGGCCAGGTTGGCCTGTTCCCGGGTATCCAGCTCTCGCGCCTTGCCGGGAGCATGCCATTGCTGCCAGACTTGGCGGCGGTGACCCTGTTCGATGAAGTCGCGCTCTGGACCTGGGCCAAGGCGATCTACGCCTTGCTGGGCACATTCCTCGTCAGCTTCGCGGGCATAACCTATTCCGGCGTATTCAAGCCGAAAGAGTAGAGCCACCTAGCTGTAATCCGCGATCCGGCAGAGCAGGGGGCCGCGGAACTCGAAGAAGCTGGCCCCGCGGACGCGGACGGTCTCGCCGGCGCGGATGCCGTTGGGCAGGTCCACGGCGGCCCGGCCCTCGAATTCGATCTCGGCCGCGGCGGTGCTCGCCCCGGTGACGAGGTTCGTCAGCCGCTGGCGGCGGTAGGAAAAGGCGTTTCCGGAGACTTCCGCCACTTGCCGCATCATCGCCTTGCCGTCGAGGCGCATGGACTGGCCGGCATTGGAGATGTTCTCGAACACGACATCATCGGTCACGCAGGCCAGCATCCCGTCGATGTCCCGGTCATTATAGCTCGCGATATAACGGCGGATGATCTCGTCCAGCACGGCTTGCAGATCCCTTTCGGCGTCCAAGCTACCTGCCAGCCGGGGGCGTATTGCACAAGCCGCTTTAAGCCGGAGCCGATTTGCGCCATAAGGCCCCAAAGTGACCGGAAGAGGACTTGGAAATCATGGGTACGCGCATCGCTGTCGTCGGCGCCACGGGCAATGTCGGGCGGGAGCTCTTCAATATTCTCGACGAACGCCTGTTCCCCGCAGACGAGGTCTATGCCATCGCCTCACGCCGCTCGATCGGCAAGGAAGTCGCGTATGGCGACCGCACCCTGAAATGCCATGACCTCGAGCAGTTCGACTTCTCGAAGGTGGACGTCGTGCTGATGTCGGCCGGCGGCAAGGTGTCGAAGGAATGGTGCCCGAAGATCGCCGCCGCTGGCGCGATCGTGATCGACAACTCCTCCGCCTGGCGGATGGACAAGGACGTGCCGCTGGTGGTGCCGGAAGTGAACGCCGATGCGGTCATGGGCTACGCCAAGAAACGCATCATAGCGAACCCCAACTGCTCGACCGCCCAGCTGGTTGTCGCGCTGAAGCCGCTGCATGACGCGGTCGGCATCAAGCGCGTGGTCGTGTCGACCTACCAGTCGGTCTCCGGCGCCGGCAAGGAAGCCATGGACGAGCTGTGGAACCAGACCAAGGGCATCTTCGTCAATGACGAGCCCGCGCCGGTCGTGTTCGAGAAGGAGATTGCCTTCAACGTGATCCCGAAGATCGGGTCCTTCCTGCCGGACGGGTACACGGACGAAGAAGCCAAGATGTGGAATGAGACCAAGAAGATGATCGACCCGGCGATCCAGCTGTCGGTCACCTGCGTGCGCGTGCCGGTCTTCGTTGGCCACTCGGAAGCCGTTCATGTCGAGCTCAACGGCCCGATGAGCGCGAAAGAGGCCCAGGCCCTGCTGCGCGAAAGCCCCGGCATCATGCTGCTCGATGATCCGTCCAAGGATGTCTATGTGACGCCGAAGGAATGCGTCGGAGACTGGGCGACCTTCGTCAGCCGCGTCCGCAAGGATGTCAGCACCGAGAACGGCCTCGCCTTCTGGGTCGTCTCCGACAACCTGCGCAAGGGCGCCGCCCTCAACGCGGTGCAGATCGCCGAGGAACTGCTGAATCGCGGAGTGATCAAGCCGGAGTCGGCGAAGGCGCGGGTGTAGTCTGACGCCTTGAAACCGCTCATCCCCGCGAAGGCGGGGATGAGCGGGCTTTGATGGTTACAGCACGCTGAAATCCACGACTTCGAACCGGTGTTCCGTCGCTTCCACGAAGCGGCGGAGATCGGCTTGGGAGATCGCCGTGGTGCCGGTGTTCACCAGGGGGTGGAAGTTCACGATGTCCGCCGCCGCGAGGACCGCGTCGACCAGGAAGCGCACGCGGCCCGCGCGATCATTCATCAGCGCGAAGGCGGTCACTGAGCCCGGCACCACGCCGAGCACCTCGGTCATCAGCTCCGCCGGCCCGAAGGAGAGCCGCTTCGTGCCGATCAGCTTGTGAAGCTGGTTGAGCTTGAGCTGGTTATGGGCTTCCGCCGCGATCAGGACGAGCGTGCCCTCGGCATCTTTCAGGAACAGGTTCTTGGTATGCGCGCCGGGCATGTCGGTTTTTAGCGCGCCGGATTGCTCTACCGTGAACATCGGCTCGTGCCAGACGGTCGAATGCGCGATACCGAGGCGGTCGAGATAGGCGAACAGGTCATCAGGGGTTGCTTGCATGGTTTCGTTTCGCCAAGAGTTCCGTATTCCGTCAAGCACTTAAGGGTCCGCCCGATGCGCCTCGAATGCTACAAGATCTATGATGTCGCCCCGGCAATTGTCCCCGGCCGCTCGGACCGCGCCTGGATGGACGCGTTTGTGGATCGCCACCCCTATCGCTGCCTGCCGCTGACCATGGCGAACTCGACGGGCTGGGAAATCCTCTGCCCGATGGACATCAAGATCCAGTGGAATGGCGGCCCGCGCATCGAGGACATCAACCTGATGACCACGGGCGACCCCGCCGCCATCGCGAGCTTCGCCGACAGCCATTTCATGCGCGGCATCGTGACTTTCCACACCGGCCACCTGTTTCGCACGCCGCCGGGCTGGGGCGTCTGGGTCACGGGCCCGCCGAACTGGCCGAAGGATGGCATCGCGCCGCTCACGGGCCTCGTCGAGACCGACTGGCTGCCCTTCCCGTTCACGATGAACTGGCAGATGACGCGCCCCGGCGAGGTCGTCTTCCGCAAGGGTGAGCCGTTCGCGTTCATCACACTGATGGAACACAAGCGCCTCGAGGAGATCGAGCCGGAACGCAAGCTGATGAGCACCAACCCGGACCTCGTCGACGAGTACAAGGCCTGGCGCGACAGCCGCGCCGATTTCAACACCCGCCTCAAGGAGGGCGAGACGACGGCGATGAAGGAACGCTGGCAACGCCACTACATGAAGGGCGAAAAACCCACCGGCGACAAAGCGGAAGTGCACCAGACGAAGCGGCGGCTGAGGCCGCCGAAGGAAATCAAGTAGGGCGCCAGTTGGTCGTCATCCCCGCCCGTGCGGGGATGTGCGGAATAACTCAGTTCTTCCCGAACTTCCGGTCGCGGGCGGCCATAAGCCTCAGCCGCAGAGCGTTCAGTTTGATGAAGCCTTCGGCGTCTTTCTGGTCGTAGGCGCCGTGGTCGTCTTCGAATGTTACGATCTTTTCCGAGTACAGACTAAAGGGCGAGCTGCGGCCGATCAGGTAGGCGGTGCCCTTGTAGAGCTTGATGGTCACTTCGCCGGTCACCCAGCGCTGCGAATGGTCGATGGCAGCCTGCAGCATCTCGCGCTCGGGGCTCCACCAGAAGCCGTTATAGATCATCTCGGCATAGCGCGGCATCAGCTCGTCCTTGAGGTGGCTCTGGCCGCGGTCGAGGGTGGCCTGTTCGATGCCTCGGTGGGCGACCAGCAGGATCGTGCCGCCGGGCGTTTCGTAGATGCCGCGGGACTTCATGCCGACGAAGCGGTTTTCCAGAAGGTCGAGGCGGCCGATGCCATGTTTCTTGCCATAGGCGTTGAGCGCGGTCAGCAGGGTTGCCGGGCTCATCGCCTCGCCATTGATAGACACCGCGTCGCCGCGCTCGAAGCCGATCTTGATCACCTCCGCCTGGTCCGGCGCGTCTTCCGGCGAAATCGTCCGCATGTGGACAAATTCCGGCGCGGCTTCAGCCGGATTTTCCAGAACCTTGCCCTCGGAGGAGGAGTGGAGAAGGTTAGCGTCCACGGAGAAGGGCGCGTCGCCGAGCTTGTCCTTGGCGATCTCGATACCGTTTTCCTCGGCGAACTTCAGCAGGTCCGTGCGCGATTTGAACGCCCAGTCCCGCCAGGGCGCGATCACCTTGATGTCGGGGTTGAGGCCGTAATAGCCGAGCTCGAAGCGGACCTGGTCATTCCCCTTGCCGGTGGCGCCATGGCAGACGGCGTCGGCGCCGACCATGTCGGCAATTTCGATCTGGCGCTTGGCGATCAGCGGCCGGGCAATCGAGGTGCCGAGGAGATAGACGCCTTCATAGACGGCGTTGGCGCGGAACATCGGGAAGACGAAATCGCGCACGAATTCCTCGCGCACGTCCTCGATGAAGATGTTCTCCGGTTTCACGCCAGCGGCCAGCGCCTTCTTGCGGGCCGGCTCCAGCTCCTCGCCCTGGCCGAGGTTGGCGGTGAAGGTGACGACTTCGCAGCCGAATTCGACTTGCAGCCATTTCAGGATGATCGAGGTGTCGAGGCCGCCCGAATAGGCAAGAACGACCTTTTTGGGCGCGGTGCGGGGCTTCGACATGGATATTCCTGACGTGATTTTCGGCGGAGAGGGGAAAGTGTTGCCTTAAAGTCCCGCCCGCTGCCTGACAAGCAGGACGGGTTGGGTGATTCCTGTGGTTTATGGCGCCTTGAGACATTATAGTGAATTTGCTGGATCAGGGCGGCCCCGGTGGCCGCTGGCGACAAGGTGGCTGTCATGTTGAACGACCCGATGGACAGTGCGACCCGCCGCAGCCCGGAGCTGCCGGAAAGCCTGCACCAGGCCGTCCGCGAGGCCGAAGCCACCGGCCGCGACGCCGAGGCGCGTGCCCATTCGGCGATGCCATTCCGCGCCCGTTTGCGCGCCCGCGACGGCGTGCGCCCGCAGCCTACGCTGTCGATCCTCACCCATTCCGGCCCGATCACCGCGGGCCCTGTCTCGCACAATGCTGTCTCCGAAGTGCGCCTGCTGCGCAAACAGCCGGCAGCGCCGAAGCCCGTGAACAAGGCGCCGCTCGTGCCAGTCGCGGCGACGGCGGGCGGAATTTCTGTCACTCTGCAGAGCGGCTCTGGCGATGACAGCGAAGACCCCCGCGCCGGTTTCTTCGGGCGGATAAGCGACTTCCCGCAATTCGCCTTCGCCGGTCTTGCGGTGCTCGGCCTGGCGGGCCTTTCCATCATGGCCGCCGAAAGCGCCCTCGGCGCAAAGCCGGACAGGGGCACTTCCGAGGACGGCGCCGCGGTCACTACGGGCAGCGTCTCCGCCGCCGCGGTCCAACAGGCGTCGGCGCCGGCGGGAACCGTTGCCACGCCCTGGTTCGATTATCGCGGCACGGCCGATCTGCTGAAGGCCCGCGTCGCCGAACTGCGCGCCGAGGAAAACGCCGTCGGCCAGATGGCCTCCGTTGAAGCGGATCGCACGGCGGCCGCCGCCATTGCCAATGCCGAGGCTGCGCGTGTCGCCGCCGAACAGCCCGCCGCGACCAGCGGCCCGGCCATCATCGACAACCGCGTCCGAGACCGGCTCGCAGCTGAAGAAGCCGCCCGCGCGGCCTCCGCTACCGTCGCCGCGCAGCTGAAAACGCAGGAAGCAGCTGCTGCCGCGAAAGTCGAAGCCGACCGTATTGCTGCCGAAGAAGCCGCCCGCGCCGCAGCGGCCGCCGCCGAGCAACAGCGCCTCGCGCAGGTCGAAGTGCAGCGCGCCGCCGATGCGGAGGCCAAACGGCTCGCCGATCTCGCTGCGAAGAAACAGGCGGCGGACGCCGAAGCCAAACGCCTTGCGCAGATCGAAGCCGACAAGGCCGCGAAGGCGGCCGAGACCAGGCGCCTGGCGGACATCGAAGCCAAACGCGCCGCCGATGTGGAAGCCAAACGGCTCGCCTCGCTCGAGGCCAGGCGGGCTGCGGATGCTGCCGAAGCGGCACGGCTCGCCAATCTCGAATCGCGCCGGCTCGCCGACGCGGAAGCCGCGCGCCTGGCCGCAGTGGCCGCTGTCGCTGCCGCACCGGCGCCGCGCGTCTGGACCAACCCGCCGGGCCGCGCCTCGCTGAAGCCGGAGCGTCCGGCTGCCACGCTGGTCGCTGCGGCGCCGGTGGAGCGCACGGCGCCGCCGTCGCTCAGCACCGGTGCGCCGGAAGTGCGCCAGCTTGCCAATATGCCGCGCCCGGTGGACGATTTCATTGCTGAACGCGCCGAGTATACGGCAGGGCGCACGCTGGATGCTACCGCGCTGGACGTTTTGAAATCGGACTTCATCAAGCTCGTCGAAGGCAGCGCCGACGGCACGCACCACGAACTGCTGACGCCGGACGGCCGGCCTTTGCTGATCCATTTCGAGCGCACGGTGCCGGTCGATCCGATGAAGGCCAGTATTCAGGCGATCGGCTATGCTCCGTCGGCGGACGGTTTCATCACCCGCGCCTATCTGCAGCCTGTCGACGTCACGGTTTCGGTGATGTGCCGGGATGTGTCCTATGCCTTCCCGGGCCAGGAACGCGGACGCTTTGCCGCTTGCGAAGGCGCCGATGGCACCTGGACGATGGCGCGCGCCTCGACCACGAACGCCAATCCGGTCTAGCCGGGCACCGCCTGTTTCGTCGCCCGCGCGCGTTTGATGCCCGTCTCCTTCGCCGCGCGTTCCAGCAGATGGTGCTCGACCAGCCGGAAATTACTCTTGTGGGACCGGAAGAAGAAGTCAAACGCATCGCCCAGGATCGGGATGGCGCCGAGCCCAGCATCGGTGACGAGATTGACGACAATCCGCGTGTGCACATGCCACGGCAGGCGCAGCCGAACGGACGTTGCCAGCGCCGCGCCGCCGGTCACCAGGGTTACCGCGTCGCCGGCCACGGGAATGAGGCCGACCAGCGCGTCGGCGCCGAACTTTACGCCCATCACTTCAAACCGCGAATCGAGAAGCCTCGCCAGCGCGCGCAGCGCCTTCAGTTCTTCCTCCGCGGTGCGCCCGCTTTCGAGGCGTACCTTCAGGAGGGCTTCATCGGAAGCGGCGGTCTTCAGTCCCAAGCTTGCTCTCCCTCATCGCGGGAGCATGATTGCACAGATGAACAAAGCCTGCGACAGGACTTCGCCATGACGACCGGACCCGTTTACAAGCTGCTGACCGAAGCCGATTGGTCCCTGGCCGAAGCCTCGGGCGCCACCGCCACGGCCCTCGATGAGGCGGACGGATACGTTCATCTGTCGACCCACGCGCAAGTGCGTGAAACGGCCCGGCGGTATTTTTCCGGACAGGCGCGGGTGCGTTTATTGCGGTTTGATCCGGCGGCGCTCGGCGATATCCGCTGGGAGAAGAGCCGGAGCGGAGAGCTGTTTCCTCATCTCTATGGCCCGCTGGAGATTACCAGGGTCGCCGGCAGCTGGTGGCTGGCGCCCGGGCAGGATGGCGCGCCCGTTTTTCCGGAGGATGTGTGATGCTGGCAGATCTTGGCGCACGGGCGATCCGCCTGCTGCCGCCCGAGGCGGCGCACAATGCAACGCTCCGCCTGCTGACGAAGGGCATCGGCGTGCCGGCGCAGGCGCCGGTGTTTCCGGCGAGCCTGTCGGTGACGTTGCCCAAGTCCGGATTGAAGCTGGCCTCGCCCGTGGGGCTCGCCGCCGGGTTTGACAAGAACTGCGAGGTGCCGGACGCGATGGCGCGGTTCGGGTTCGGCTTTGTCGAATGCGGCACGGTGACGCCGAAGCCGCAGGCGGGAAATCCGAAGCCGCGCCTCTTCCGGCTGGAAGAAGACCGCGCGGTGATCAACCGGATGGGCTTCAACAATTACGGCCTCGACTATTTTGTCCGCCGGCTGGCGAAGTGTTCGCCCGGCGTGCCGGTCGGCGCGAATGTCGGCGCCAACAAGGATTCAGAAGACCGCACGCAGGACTATGTCACCGGCATCGAGGCGGTGGCGCCGCATGCGGACTATATCACGATCAACATCTCCTCGCCGAACACGCCGGGCTTGCGCGGCCTGCAGGACAAAGCGTCGTTGACCGCGCTGCTGACGCGTTGCGGCGCCGCCGACCGGAAGGGCAAGCCGGTGTTCCTGAAAGTGGCGCCCGACCTCGATGCCGAGGCAATCGCCGACATCTGCCGAGTGGTGCGCGGGCAGGGGGCCTGGCTGTCGGGCCTGATCATCTCCAACACGACGCTGGCGCGGCCGTCCACGCTGCAGCACGAACAGAAGTCTCAGGCGGGCGGGCTTTCAGGTGCGCCGCTCTTTCATCCGTCCACAGCGGTGCTGACGCGGTTTGCCCGCGAGCTTCGCGGCGAGTTTGACCTGATCGGCGCCGGCGGCATTGCGTCCGGCGCGGATGCATACCGCAAGCTGCGCGCCGGGGCGCATGCCGTTCAGCTCTACTCGATGCTGGTGTATGAAGGGCCGGGTCTTGCGGCGCGGATTGCTGGTGAACTCGACGCTGCGAGGGAGAAAGACGGCTTTGCCTCGATCGCCGAGGCGACCGGCAAAGACCTCTAGCCGATCGAATCCACGCGCACGGCGACGCACCCATCCACGGCGGTCATCGCGATGTAGGTATACTTCACGTTCCGGGCACTGACGAATTCCTGCCAGGCCTTGTATTCGTGGTGGCGCCAGCTCGGATAATTGAAATACTCGTCGAACATGACGACAGAGCCTGTAACCAACCGGTCGCCTGCAAGGTCGAGGATGATCTTGGTGCCGCCGTAGAGATCGCAGTCGACATGCAGCAGGCTGATCGGGCCGGGATGGGCAGCGAGGAATCCCGGGAGCGTCTTGTCGAACCAGCCGACGTGCAGTTTCACGTTGGAGGGCACTTCCGGAAGCTGCTTTTTCTGGGAAAAGGCACCGCGGCGTTCGAGGTGGCCGGCCCAGTCTTCGGGCAGGCCTTCGAAACTGTCGAAGCCGTGCACCTGAGCTTTGGTGCGCGAGGCGATCTGCCGGATCGAATTGCCGCCGGCGACACCGAACTCGAGGAACAGGCCGTCAGGCGGGGCGCGTTCCATCAGGAAGGCGATATAGGCCGGGTAGCTCTCGAAGATCATCGCCTCGGGCATGTTGGCCTGGGCGTAGTCGGCCGCCTCGTTCAGGGCGCGCAGCTGCAGCTGGTAGAGGAGGTTGCGGCCATAGTTCTTGTAGATGATGCGCCGCATCAACCGCTGGACCAGCGTGCGTTTCTGTTTGGTCGGCGGCGTACGTGCCATGGGGCGCTCCGGTCTTGACGAAGCGCCCTCTTTAACGAGCGGTCTGCCGCGCGGCAATCATCAGAGTACAACGACCTGACGGGCGACGGTGCCCTTGTTGTTCTTCAGGTTCTGCATCGCGCCGGTGATGCCGTCGAGGCCGATCCGGTCCGAGATCAGGTCGTCGAGGTGCAGCTTGCCCTGCCGATAGAGATCGACGAAGCGCGGGAAGTCGATTCGGAACCGGTTCGAGCCCATCACGGCGCCTTGCAGGCGTTTCTCGGTGACGAGGAGTTCGATGCCGGGGATCTCGATGTTCACGCCCGGCGAGATCATGCCGATGATGGTGGCGACGCCGCGCGGGCGGAGCATGTGGTAGGCCATCTCGGCGGTCTGCTTGCTGCCGACGCATTCGAAGGAATAGTGCACGCCGCCCTTGGTGAGTTCCTTGACCTGTTCGATGGCATTGCCGGATTTCGGGTTGACCGTGTCGGTGGCTCCGAAACGGGTGGCGAGTTGCAGTTTCTCCGGCGAGAGGTCGACCGCGATGATGCGCGAGGCGCCCGCAATGGCCGCGCCGTTGATTGCCGCGAGGCCGACGCCGCCGCAGCCAATGACAGCCACTGTGGAGCCCGGCTCGACCTTGGCGGAATGGAAGACGGAGCCGACACCGGTAATCACGCCGCAGCCGATGAGGCAGGCGCGGTCCAGCGGCATGTCCTTATCGATGGAGCACAGGGCGTTCTCGTGGACGAGGATCTGCTCGGCGAAAGAGGAGAGGTTCAGGAACTGGCCGACCTTTTCCTTGCCGATGGAGAGGCGCGGGGCTTCATCCGGGCGGCGCTTGAACTGGTCGCCATTGACGGTGTGGCAGACCGACATGTGGCCGGTGAGGCAGTATTCGCAGACGCCGCAGAAGGGCGAGAGGATGGAGATGACATGGTCGCCGGGCTTCACGGCCGAAACCATCGAGCCGACCTGTTCGACGACGCCTGCGCTTTCATGGCCAAGGATGACAGGCATCTCGGTCGGGAAATTGCCGTCCCAGAAGTGCACGTCGGAGTGGCAGACGCCGATCGCCTTCAGGCGCACGAGCACTTCGCGCGGGCCGGGCTTGGAGATGGTGACGTCCTCGATCGACAGAGGCTTGTTGGCCTCCCGCATCACGGCAGCTTTCATGGCGTGTTTCCTCCGGTTTTCTGGCCACCTGTTTACAGGCTATTGTGCCAAGTGTCGCGCAAGGTGGGGGCATTGACCAGAGTGACGCTGCGTTAGCTCGCCATCGCCTTCAGCGCGGCGCGCGTAAAGTCATCCGCCGGAAATAGGAGTTCGAGGCGCAGGTCGCGGATGGTGACGTCTTCGCTGGTGCCGAAATGGGCGATGGTGGAGAGAAAGCTGAGCTGGCCGCCGGGAGCGTTGATGATCAGCGGCACCAGCGGGCGGCGGGGCGCGCCGCCTGGCAGGGGGAGGCGCAGGCTGGCGGCGTCGAGGGCGGTGAGGAGGTCGCGCAGGACCAGGTCGCCTGCCGCTTCAAGGGCTTCCAGGGCGATGCGGCCGCGCATCTCGTGGACGACTTCGGGGAGGTTCGCGATCATCGCTTCGGCGACGGGATTGTCCGTCAGCATGCGGACGAGACTGGTCTCGACGGCCTCGGCTTGAAGCGGCGTGAGCAAGGCAGCAGCGGTGGCATTGGTGGCGCGCACGCGCCAGTGCCGGTCGCACAGGATGGCGGGCCAGGGGGCGTGGCGGTCCATCATTTCCTTGAGCACGGCGCGGAAGGGGCCGAGCGCTTCGGACTCGAGCGGAGAATCCGGGAAGACGGCGGCATAACCGGCCGCCTGGAGAAGTGCGTTCCGGCTGCCGAGGGGGAGGGTGAGCCCTTCGGATATCTGCAGCACCATCTCGCGGCTCGGCCTGGCGCGGCCGGTTTCGAGGAAGGAGAGATGGCGGGCGGAGACATCGCAATCGAGGGCCAGGTCCAGCTGGCTCATCCGGCGCGCGGCGCGGAAACGGCGCAGGAGGGCGGCAAAGGCATCGCTTTCGGCAGCGGGCAGGGCAGGGTCACGCAGGCTCATAGGTTTATGCTCGCAGGCACGTGCGCGCGAGTCCATGACCTCGCAGGTAATTGCGCAGCTTACGCAGCCGGGCGAGGATGGGGCAACGTCAAGACAGGAGAGACTCATGACCGGGTTTTGGAAAACATGGATCACCCTCTGGTGCTGGGGCGTCATTCTCTTCGGCGCGGTGCTGGCAACGGCGGGGCTTCCGGCAACGGACGCCATTGCGCGATTCGCCTTCGCTCTGATTGGCGGCGTGGAGGCCGGACCGGATTATTTCAGTCCGCCGGGCATGCGTTTCTCGGTGACGCTGATGGGCGCCGTCACGCTCGGCTGGGGCTTCACCATCCTGTTCCTGCTGCGCGCCATCCATTCGGCCGGCGCGCCGGCCTGGCGGGGACTGACAGCCGCGATGCTGATCTGGTTCGTGATCGAC
>Ga0315904_10004489_pt1 | contig 19896 bp, 14 predicted proteins | sample LakEriMetagenome_6_FD_203529 | JGI IMG/M metagenome (GOLD analysis project Ga0315904, IMG submission 203529) | Freshwater fungal communities from buoy surface, Lake Erie, Ohio, United States - Buoy 12 MA120 | ecosystem: Environmental > Aquatic > Freshwater > Lake | place: USA: Lake Erie, Ohio...
CTATTGCTTATGTGGGAACAGGGCAGTCAGCTACCGGACTCAAAAAGGATTTTTATAAATATGATCCATCAACCAATGCATGGACACAACTGAATGATTTTGCAGGGACTGCCAGACGTCAGGCTGTAGCCTTTTCAATGGGAGGATATGGCTGGTTGGGAACTGGTGATGATGGAGTACTTAAAAATGATTTTTGGATGTATAATCCGGCCACAGATTCATGGATTCAGAAAACAGATTTTCCAGGTTCTCCACGTGCAGGAGCGGTAGGGTGGTCAACTTATCCGACTGCTTTCATTGCTTTAGGAGAGGATAATACATTTCAGTACAAAAAGGATGTTTGGGAATATAGATACTTCAGTAATTCATGGGTACAACGAACTGACTTCCCGGGAAGCGGAAGGAAAAACGCTATTGCATTCGTCATAAATGGAGTTGCCTTCGTAGGGACTGGTTACAGTGGCGTTTTTGAGGATGATATGTATGCTTACTATGGGATCGCCGGGATCAAAGAGGCTGAAACGGTGAGCTCTTCGGTTTATCCTAATCCATCGGACGGCAAATTATCTATCGCATTTGACCATTCTGCGGACATAACCGATCTGGAGGTTTTCACAGTCAGTGGTCAACAAGTAACAGGTTTAATTCAGGTCACACCTTCTGCTTCAGGTTTTAGTCTTGACGCTTCATCTTTGACTTCGGGTACCTATCTATATCGTTGTGCGGGGAACAAAGGAAAAGTGTCAACCGGTAAATTCTGTATTCGCAAATGAGACTTTCCTTTTTTGTCTTGATGTTCTTTCTCATTTCTTCCTGCGGTCAGGAGATAGAAAGATCTGAAAAAGAGTCCGTTCAGAAAGAACCGGTTAATGTATCAAACAGCCTGGAATACACAGTTATAGCCGTTGAATATCCTGAAACAGGTTGGGGGTATCAGATCCTTCAGGACGGAAAACTTGCGATCGATCAGAAGCACATTCCCGTGATTCAAGGATATAGGGGATTCTCCAGTAAAGAAAATGCGGAAAAAGCAGCCAATTTCATTGTTGGTAAAATGCAGCGCGGGATCTTTCCTCCAACAATGACAGAGGAAGAATTGGATAGTTTAGGAGTGTTGTAGCACTTCTGATAAACCAATTTAATGAATTGTGTTCCAGAAGGTTTTGGTCATTATGTATGAACCAGTGTATCTTTGTTGAGTTAACCCAACTCCATGAAGTACGTTTTACTTGTCTTAGCCCTTTCATTCAAGTTTTTGAGTGGTGCCCAGTTTAATTCTGATAGTTTGATGATGTCGAAATCTGTACACCAAAGTGAACTTGAATATTATAACTCATTAGGCAATGCCAATGCTGATCACTACGATTCAATCGTGAACCCGATCAAGATGACCCGGGAAAAGGGTGGATGTCAGCTTAGTAAGATCGTGTATGGCTGGCACCCTTACTGGAACTCGAATACACACCAGAACTACCAATGGGATCTCTTGAGTCACCTTTCCTTTTTTAGTTATGAAGTGAACAGCGCTGATGGTCAGCCCTTATCAACACATGGCTGGAGTACTTCTGCAGCAGTGGATGCCGCTCTTGCCAATAATGTGAAGGTAACGCTTTGTGTTACCTTGTTTTCCGGTCATAGTGCGTTCTTTGGAAGCAGCACGGCTCAGCAAACGCTGATCACTAATCTGATCAATCTCGTCCAAACGCGTGGAGCTCATGGTGTAAACATCGATTTTGAAGGGTTGCCCAGCTCACAAACAACGAATTTTGCCAATTTCATGGTGAACCTTGCCAATCAAATGCATTCGGCCATTCCAGGTTCAGAAGTAAGTACGGTACTGTATGCGGTGGACTGGAGTAATGTCTTTGACTTCTCTATTATGGAGCCTGAGGTGGATCACTATATCATCATGGGCTATGATTATTACTACTCAGGAAGTGGCACGGCCGGTCCAACCGATCCATTATACCAGTTTGGAACCACCTACAACTATACGCTGTCCCGTTCAATTACCTATTACCTTGACAAGGGAGTCCCTGCTAATAAGCTTGTACTTGGATTACCCTATTATGGCTGGGACTATCCCACATCAGGAGCTTCGATCCCGTCCGCAACAACTGGAGCGGGTTCGTCCAGAACCTACGCCACGGTGATGACTAATACAAGCGGTTTTTACGGATCAGGGAATCAGTCATGGCAATCGGATGCAATTTCAAATGCGTATGTCTATACATCAGGAACCAGCCGACAGTGTTTTATGAGTATGGATTCGGCGTTCAATAAAAGACTTGAACATGTTTTACATACGGGTATTGCCGGTATCGGAATCTGGGCGCTTGGATATGATAATGGATATGCAGAACGCTGGAACAGCATCCAGAGTTATTTGACGGATTGTTATCAGGATCCGTGTTCCGGTGTGATCCATGATTTTGGCGGCCCTTTGAAGAGCTATTACAACAACGAAGATTACATCTGGACGATACAGCCTGAAGGTGCGGTAAGCATTGATATTGATTTTACGCAATTCGATGTTGAACTAAACTGGGATTATCTGTACATCTACGACGGACCGAATACATCTTCTCCGCAAATTCCTGGAAGTCCGTTTACAGGTACAACCAGTCCGGGATCATTTACTACAAGCTCGGGTGCTGTGACGTTCAGGTTCACTTCTGATGTATCCACTGTCACACCAGGATTTTATGCCACGTATGTATGTAATCAGGTTGCTGCTCCGGTTGCTTCTATGACGGTGGATGCTCCCCTGCAGATCTGTGAAGGGGATTCAGTCTATTTTGAGAGTATTTCGTCGAATGCTGAAACATGGAATTGGTCCTCCAGTGAAGGGATATTTACCACGCCGAATGCCGAAAACAGCTGGTTCCATCCCACAAGCAGCGGTATTTACGATATTACGCTTCAGGTGGGTAATGCGCAGGGTATTGATGTTCAAACTCTTCCCTTTGAGATCGAGGTAGGACAGCCGGTTGTACTCGATGTTAACGTAAATTCGACCACTTTGGATCTACCCGATGCAACAGTGCTTTTTTCAAATAACAGTTCAGGAACCGAATGGTATTTCTGGGATTTTGGTGACGGAACATCTTCTACAGACATGAATCCATGGCATACGTACATCGCATCCGGTGTTTATACAGTAACGTTAATTGCTTACAACTCTCTCTGTGGCAACGATACACTTACATGGGAAATCAGTGTCAATACTGCCGGATTAGATGATGAAACATTGTTAGATTTCAGCTTATATCCAAATCCTGTCGAAAACTGGCTGAACATTGATTTCAATGAAAATATGGAGAATGTGGAATTGGAGATCATGGACATGACAGGCAGAACAGTTTCCAGGCATCATTTAATCGACGAAAAGTTAATTAAGCTTGATGTGAGGGGGTTAAGCTCCGGATTTTATGTTATCCGAATCAGAAGGGAAGATTCCTTGTGGAGAGCAGCATTCGAGAAGCTCTAAAGTTCAAAACTATTTTGATCAATAAAAAAAGGAAGCCTTTCGACCTCCTTTCGTAGCGAGACCGGGAGTTGAACCCGGGACCTCAGGGTTATGAATCTCATGGTTGGGAAATTTATTCTAGTTAATATATTGAAATACAAGTAGTTAAAAAATACTGATTTTCGGGTTTTTTCGGAAAATGGGGGATAAAAGTGGAAAATTCCTAGCACAAGATTTAGGGTATAAATTGGTTTTCACATGACCAGTTCAACTTCTGTTACCCTGTAAAAGTGGACGGATAAAATATATTAACCAATTCATCATCAATTTCTTCATCATTTTCTTGGTCAAATCATAAAACCGATTTATTTTAATCCCACTGAAAAAATCACTCTATTGAAAACACACTAATTATGAAACTTACAACCAATGTATTAACTGCTATTACGCTGTTGTCCATGAATTTTTCTATGTACGCTGCAAATGCAAGTAATTCAGAAAAGATCAACACGTCAATCGTGGAGGATGTTCCAACCGAAAAGTGGACGCTTGTCAAAGAAACGAATGGAGTGCAAGCTTCATTGTCCATTACAAACATTAAAGGAGAACGATTCTTGTCCGTTAAATTGGAAAACACAACTTCCGAGAATTTGAATCTGATTCTTTCTTTGATAAAAAACAACGAAACAGTCATTATCACCCACGACGAAATGACCGAAGCCTATATTCAAATTGGCGCTGAGGCAACACACGTTCTTGACGGTGCGTTTTTGATTTATCTTTCAGATGAAGATCAAATTTCAGACTTCAACATCACAATTAACGCAACCAAATAATTACGACATGAAAAGTAATTTAATCAATATTTTAGCGGGAGTAACCCTCCTGACATTTGGACAAAATGCAAACTCTCAGTGTCCAAGCATCAACTGTTCGAATAATACCGTTGTAAGCACTGACCCATCAATGTGTGATGCAATAGTCACGTTTGCAGCGCCAACAGCTATAGATATTTGCAACCTTGGTGGATCTCAAACCTTTAACTTCACAGGAGCACAACAAACATGGGTAGTTCCAAACGGAGTTACTAGCATCAATGTGGATGCTTACGGAGCACAAGGCGGATCCAACTCACCTCAAACAAATGTCAATTATGGTGGTCGTGTGCAAGCGGATATTCCCGTAACACCCGGATCAACTATATTCATTTACGTTGGAGAGCAGCCAAACGGATTAACCGGAGGTTGGAACGGAGGTGGAAATGGTGAAACTGGCGGACAAGGAGGTGGCGGTTCCACAGACATTCGCATCGGTGGAACTACTTTGAACGATAGGGTTATTGTTGCTGGTGGTGCCGGCGGAGGCGGATTCTGGAGCGGTCTGGAAGTTCACGGTGGACTCGGAGGAGGACTCACTGCTGGACCTGGCTATCGTACCGACATTTCAACCCCTGGAGGAGATCCGGGATCACAAACTTCATCCGGATTAGGAACTTGCTCATCTTTAAATAACCCTGTTGTTGCAGGTGGATTTGGATTTGGAGGCGCCCCGCAATCTTGTGGTTGTGAAGGCTACGGAGGCGGAGGTGGCTGGTGGGGAGGCGCCGGAAGTGGAAACTGTCGCGGTGGTGGCGGTGGAAGTAGTTATACTGCCCCATCCGCAACCAATGTGATTCATACGCAAGGTGTGAAAGTAGGACACGGTTCCCTAACAATTTCATGGGACTCTGAAACCCCAAATATTACGCAAATTGCAGGTCTAGCAAGTGGCGCTGCATTTCCTATTGGAGCAACAACCCAAACATTTATTGCAGAAAGCGGCGGTGCCGTGGATACTTGCTCATTCGTTATTACGGTAGTGGACAACGAAGCACCATCTATTTCGTGTGGAGGAAACGCAATTGAAATATGTGCAGGAACTCTAGTAAGCATTCCTGCACCTGCAACGGCCGACAACTGCACAAGTGCTCCTACGGTAACCTACTTCACAACAGGCGCAACTTCTGTGAGTGGAAATGATTCCATCAGTGGTGTGTTATTCAACCCCGGAACTACCACGGTTTGGTACATGGCTACAGACTCTTCTGGGAATGTTGATTCTTGCTCCATTAATATCCTTGTGAATCCTGCACCTATAGGTTCAGAAACAGTAACTGAGTGCGATTCCTACACTTGGAGTTCAAATGGTCAGACATATACACAATCAGGTCAGTATACAGAAGTATTAACCAATCAAAGTGGTTGTGATTCAACGGTAACATTAAACCTTACAATTACCAACTCTAACGCAGGATCAGAAACTGTTACAGAATGTAATTCGTACACTTGGAATACAAATGGACAAACCTACACTCAATCAGGTCAGTATACAGAAGTATTAACCAATCAAGTTGGTTGTGATTCAACGGTAACATTAAACCTGACAATTAATTCATCAAGTTCGTCAACACAAACGGATTCAGGTGTAGATTCATACACCTGGTCGGTAAACAACCAGACGTACACGCAATCAGGAACGTATACAGCGGTAGTTCCGAACGCATCGGGTTGTGATAGTACAATAACATTGGATCTCACTTTGCAGTTCACAGGATTGGATGAGAACGAATCTTCTTACGTAGCGGTATATCCAAATCCTACATATAGTTCATTTACACTGTCAACAAAAGACATGATACACATGAATTATACCCTATTAGATATCCAAGGTAAAGTTGTCCTAACAGGTAAAATAGAATCCACTGAAGAAACTGTAGATATCTCCAAACTATACAAAGGACAATACAATCTTGTATTCGAGGATGAAAGTATAAGTCCGATATCTATTATCAAGAACTAGATAATCTTCGATAACATATATCAGAAAAGACCTTCATAATTGAAGGTCTTTTTTTGTTTTAAAAACCCTAAAACGAGGAAATTCCTAGCACAAGACCTAGCACAGTTCCTAGCACAAGAAAGTTTGGACAATAAAAAAAGGTTTCAGAAAATCCTCTGAAACCTTTACTGGGATTGATTTTCCCACTTGTAGCGAGACGGGGAGTTGAACCCCGGACCTCAGGGTTATGAATCCTGCGCTCTAACCATCTGAGCTATCTCGCCAGAGCAGAACCTAATTGGTTAGCGGCTGCAAATATAAGAGGAATTTTAGTTTTAAGTCAACATTTCTCAAAAATGATCAAAGCTGTCCTTTAGTGGTAACGTAAATTTTTTAGATACAGGATATTATTGGAGAAATACTCTCCCATGAAAACTTCAACTTATTTCTTTATGGTAACTATCGTTGCCGTCACAATGCTTACATCTGTGCAAAGATCTGACAGATAATCCAATCACAATCTGGAACTGCAACAAGCGATCACATCAGGAACGATAGTCTGCAAAGCTTCAGGTACATGCGGATACAGCGGGAGATCGGTGAAATTGACATTGAAAAATAATAAACAACAAACTATTTCCATTCACGTTCCTGTCGGAACACTTTTCTATCCGGACGACCCCGGACAGCAAACTCTGATCACCGTTGAACAACAGATCATAACTGGCTCCGGGAGAAAAAAAATCACAGGAGATCTTTGCCTATTGCAGCGAACATTACGACAGAAGCCCCAATACATCCAGTACTTTTTCCTTGGAAGAAATAAAAAGGCACTTTTTGATTCGCTGTTTCAATGTACCGGTAATCTGAAGATCCCGGAATCCGATCATCAGGCTATGGTGTGGGCAATAAGTGACAATTCACCGGTTTCAGCTATCGGTATCGAGACACTTGACCAGAAGAAATTGAGAAAGTACCTCTTTGAATTGACTGGTCAGTCGATTTCAGATTTCGCATCAGGCTACCTGATCTCCATCGATGAAAATGGTTATATCGTAAAGAAACTCTACAGAATTACAGGGGACATGGAGTTCACCAGTGAAAAAATACGCTATGCATACCAGGAGGTCTATACACCAGAAGGAAAATTGAAATTTCGATCTAATATGGCTCTGAAAATTCCGGTAGGCAGGTCCGACTACAAATTCTATATTGTTGTAAAGGATTGGCCAAAAGGGAAGTATACACTCAACATGGTGGATCGTAAAGAAATTTTAGGCACCTGCGAATTTGAAGTCATATAACCCAATAATCGCCTTGATCGTTTTAATGAAGCATCAATAAGTAGTAAGGTTATGACCTAATTCAATGCGTTCAGCTCTGCTTTGAGGAAATCAGCAAGGTCTTTCAGGTAAGTTTCTGAGAAATCAAATTTGACACCTGCCGTTGAATAGATATCCGGAATGGAAAGGGTATAGCCCAATCTCAGTGCATCCTTGTATTGTTCTATTGCTTTTTGTGGATCACGAATACTGTTCATCCACACGCCTAAAGCTCCCAATTGAGCAATACCGTATTCGATGTAGTAGAACGGAACCTCAAACAGGTGAAGTTGACGCTGCCAGCTCGTTGCCGACATGTCTTCATACCCGGTCCAATCAGTCAATCCAGTACCATATGATCGTGACAGCTCCAGCCATTTTGTGTGACGTTCTTTTACACTGTGTATCGGGTTTTCATAAACCCAGTGCTGAAATTCGTCGATCTGAGCAATCCATGGCAGAATCTTCAGAATACCTTCAAGCTGTTCCTTACGCGCTCTTTTTAGATCTGCTTCATCGTTGTAAAATTCATTCCAATAAGGCATCGTGAGTAATTCCATCGACATGGATGCGAGCTCAGCAACTTCTGATGGGAGGTTTTTAAAAGCCGTAAGAGACAGATCACGGCTCAAGAACGAATGAACAGCATGTCCTCCCTCGTGTACCATAGTAACAAGGTCTCTTTGTGCCCCAACTGAATTCATAAAGATGAACGGTACACCGATCTCATATAATGGATAGTTGTATCCTCCGGGGGCCTTTCCTGCTTTTGAGTCGAGATCGAGATGCCCCATTTCATTCATCGTTATCAGGCAATCGGCAAAATAGCTGTCAAGCTTTTTAAACATGGAAATCGTACCATTCAATAATTCATTACCTTTCTTGAACGGTTTGAGAGGAGCTTTTCCCTCCGGGTCGACCTCCAGATCCCAGGGCTTGAATTTGTCTTTTCCAAGTTTTGAGAGTCGGCCTAACTGGATGTCTTTAACAAGGGGAACGATCAGATCACGAATTGCTTTATGAAAATTGTAGCAGTCTTCTTTGCTATAATCGAATCGGCCGAGAGACTTGAACTTGTAATCTCTGAAATTACTGAATCCTGCGTTTAATGCAAGTTGATGTCGCTTACCGACAAGTTCAGTGTAGAGGTCATCCAGTTTTTCGATATCCTGTCGACGTCGGGCTGATATCTTTTCAAAAATAGTTTTTCTGACCGACTCATCCGTTTCCTTAAGTAACATGGAAGCCTTTTGCATGGTCAATGTCTCGCCTTCATGCTCAATGGTTTGAGCAGCTGAGATCGAACCGAAAAGCTGTGCTTTTTCATTGAGTTCTGCCTCAAGCGGTATATTCTCCTCCCTGAAGAGATCGAGCGCCGTACGCACAGATCGAAAGTAGATCTCATATGCCTTATCTGCCACCAGGTCCTGATAGGAAGGCGCTTCAACAAGCTTCTTATTCAGTTTATCCTCGTACGGAGCGAGTTCGGGTTGTATTCGGGTTACGAAGAAAGTGTAAGAATTCGTTAGCTCCTCATCCCGTGTATCGATTGTCATGCGAATATAACGCCAGGCAGCATCTTCTTCAAGAACTGCTTCCAGTTCACTTTTATCCTGAAGCCAGGCAATGAAAGCTTCTTTTTCAGTAATTGTCCTGGCAAGCAGGTCTTCAAAGTAGGGACGGATCACTTCCCATGAATCAATCTTTAGATTTTCAGCTACAAAAGTTCTTTTATTCTTGACGATCTTCATAGTATACTTCGATTTGACCAGATTTAATACAAACTGTTACAGACAAAAAAAAAGCCGGCGCTGCCGACTTTCCAATTTATTTTCCTCTACTTGATCCGGTCTTAACCGCCGTAGGTTTCTTTGCTGCTGCCGGCTTAGCTGCTTTAGGCTTGGCTCCGGATTCTGCTTTTGGTTTCCCTGCAGGTGTTTTTTTAGCAGCGGCTTTTTTTGTTTCTTCAGACTTAGCAGGTTTTTCTTTTTTGTCTTCCTTCTTTTCCTTTTCCTCTTTTTCTTCCAATATCAGATTTCCAGACTTCAGTAAAAGATTGTACCACTGAAAGATCTTTTTAATATCAGAAGGATATACCCTTTCCTGATCAAAGTTGGGAAGGATCTCCAAAAGGTAATTTTGAAGTTTAACAAGGTCTTCCTTGTGAGAAATGGTTTCTTTACCACTCTCTTTTGCGTGAATGGCGATGAACAGGTCTTTCAGGGGAGCATCTTCCTCATACGTGTAGATACTGATATCCTCGAGCGCAGAAATTCTGTCAGACGCATAGGCCGGTACTCTTTTGTTGTCTACAAGCGATTCAACTATAATACTGTTCTTACCCTGAGCGATCACTTTGAATAAGCCCGGTTTACCTGAAATTGCAATGATGCCTGTTAAATTCATCTATTTTTTTGTTTACCTCGCGAAAATATAAATTCTTTAGTTAAGTCTTACAATTTGGTCATTTTTGAAACGTGCACTAGGTCATCCGAATAAATAACGACATAGTATAAACCGGGGGAAAGATTGCCAACGTAATATTCATTTTCATTCATTCTGGGAACGTATAGCGTTTTTCCTTGTGCATCAAGAAATTTGATCTGTTGATCTGCTGAGCCCACATCGATGGTAATGAGATCACGGGCAGGGTTTGGAAAAATTTGACCGTCTGCTGTTTCTTCGGTCAAGCCGACCGTCAGATCGAGGGGAGGAGTTTCGGCGATACATCCGAATTCATTAATACAATAACATGTGTAAACCCCATAAGGAGGCTCGATGAATAAAGTTTGTTCGGTAGCCCCTGGAATATCCACTCCGTTAAGTGTCCATTGATAATTACTGGATGATAGCGTGGCAAGAACGTTCCCTGATTGGATGATGGGGAGGATGCTTGGAAGGGGAATTTGCTCAACGAAGTGTGTGTCGGTAACTGTTTTACAACCTCGAAGGTCGTAGGCTTCTGCTATATAATATCCGGCTGTGTCTCCAAGAATTGGGTTGCCACTTTCTGTTTGGTTCCAGACCACGTTGCTCAGAGATGTATTGGCTTCACACAAAAGTGTCACGGGATCAGTGCAGATCTCGTTGCCGCCATTGATCCCAGCCGTAAAATCAGTACTCAGCATCAGATCGAGCCCGTGTGGTTTACCGTATCCATAGGCCATATTAGGAACACTGCCGGTATAGTTATCTGTGTAAGTTGTTGAAATCAGGTCGTTTTTAAAATCATTGTAAGTAGCCAACGGACATTTTTCCAGATATAATGCTGCCAGTCCGGCCACTAGCGGACTAGCCATGGATGTTCCTCCGTTCCTTACATGCCAGCCTCCAACATCAATAAAACTGTTATTTCCCGGATTATTTAGCATCCAGAGCGGTCCTGCTGTCAGACTTACATCACCGCTGGCGGAGACATCAGGTTTGACAACATTGTGTCTGCTCGGTCCTTTACTGGAATTGGGGCTTAATTTCCCAACAGGTGTTTGATCAGAAGAAACGTAGAGGTTGTTGTTTTTATCAATATGGCCCTGCCGGTTTCGAATATTACCCACCGAGATAACCTTCTCTGAACAGTTCCAGGATGAAACGATCGTTTGAAGCGTATCAGGCATGATATAATCGGCAATAGGCGGATAAGCGCTGACGTCAGGAATATTCGTCACGAAATCGTTTAAGCCCATCCATGCACCGCTCCACATATCAAATTCGCCTGAACCCTTCGTCATGAACCGGTAGTAATAGCTCGTAGAATCTACGTTTGAAAACAGTACCTCAAGATGGTAATTGTTCCCCACTACTTCCGGAAAGAGTTCTATGGTTGCGATCCTGTCGCCCAATGAGTTGTAGATGGTGTCGTAGAGGATTGTTTCTAAGCCATTCATTGCAGGACGAAATGCTGTTCCACCGCGATAGGAATAGCTAGGCCCCGGTGTATCTGCTCCGAAAGCATACTGAAATGTGGCATCTGTCGCATCGGCCCACAGATCGAAATAGATCTTGTTTGGACCGAAATAAGCACTTGAATTTGGGTTATTCATGATCCAGATAAAGGAAGTGTCAGACTGAACATCCTCATGGACATGATATTTTCCTTTGGCTCCTGAATTTCCTGCAGCACAAACCACGATCCTTCCGGGTTTTTCATCGAGCATGGCTTCAATTGCCTCTGAAGCAGCATCATTACCGTCGTGGCTTCCCAGATACGTTCCAAGACTCAGATTTACAACGGCAGGTAATCCCAAGGTATCTGCGACTTTGAAAATATAATCACATGCATCAGCGATCGTTAGAGTCCAGTTGGACAAACCAAAATTCGATTCTACAATAATGATTTTCGATTCGGGAGCGATTCCCTTATTTTTTCCATTGGCCAATCCGTTACCTGATCCCATCCCGGCAACCGTTGTACCGTGACCGGTACTTGTTTCTGTACTTGTGCATGTACCGGCGTTAATGGCGGCTTCATCCCAAACGATCCCGTAACCGTAAGGTGATTCAGGGCCTCCGCTATTGGTGGTATGATCCCAGTACCTCAATACCCTTGTGGTTCCATCAGGATTTATGAAGTCAGGGTGAGTGAAGTCCAATCCCTGATCAACATACCCGATTATTACATCTTTTCCGGTGAAACTCTGAGAAAGACCATTGCTGCCGGAATGCACGGGGTTAACATAGTGCAGAAGTCTTGCCGTGTCTGCCATCGGCTCTCCTTTGTAATTTTCGAAATGGAAGTCTGTGATCTTATCCTTGATCTTTAGAGATGCCATTTCGTTTGGGGTCGAGGTGATGTAGAGCCAGTTCTTTGTGATATATTTTATGCGTATTCCTTCTGAATTTAGTGCGCTTAAATTTTCAACGGTATAGGGTACGGCAAAACTCGACGGTTGGTTTGGGGCTTCCTTCATTTTACGGTCGAACCCAGGATTGGATACTGATGTCTGTGCCATGGAATGTGCACTGAGCAGGATAAGGACCGAAATAAAAAAAATCCTGACTGAAAATAATCTTGCCATTGGTACCTGATTTTGACCTTAAGACGTAAATATAAGTCCAATGGTTAAATTTAAGAAAGTGTAAGGTTGATTATTTCATAATTTAGAGGCTGTTATACATTTAAAAGAATACGATGAAAAAGACCGTCATTACACTGACACTTGGATTGTTCGTTTTTGGTATCACAAATGTGATCTACGCTCAGGACAAGAATCAGGAAATCCTGAACTGGTACAATGGTAAAAAGCCGGGGATGGAAACCGAAAAAGCATACAAGAAACTGAAAAAGAGAACCTCCTCAACGGTTGTAGTGGCTGTGATTGATTCGGGAATGGATATCGAACATGAAGACCTCCAGGGCAAGATCTGGGTGAATACGGATGAGATCCCAAAGAATGGCATTGACGATGACAAGAATGGATTTGTGGATGATGTGCATGGGTGGAATTTCCTCGGTAATTCCAAAGGGGATAACATGAACGAGGCCAATCTTGAAAAAACGCGTATCCTTAGAAAGTTAACGGAGAAATATGAGAAGATCGATCCGGAGACGCTTTCCCAAAGTGAAAAAGAAGAGTATGAGCTGTTTCAGAAGGTGAAAACAGAAGTGGAATCAGAGATCGAAATGTATAGTTCATACCTTTCTCAGCTCCAGATGATGCCCATGATCCTTCAGCAGATCCCAAAAATGGTGGCTGAGATCATAGGTAAGACTGATTATACAATGGCAGATCTGAATAAGTTCAAACCTGAATCAGAGGAACAAAAGCAGATCATTCAACTCGCGAAAGCGATCCTTAACGGTGATATCTCCGCAGAGATGATCGAAGAACAAACCAAGCAGATCGACCAGATGCTGAATTACAACCTGAATGTGTCCTTTGTGGATCGTGAGATCATTGGGGATGATCCTGATGATTTTAAGGATCGTAACTATGGGAATCCCGACGTGGAGGGTCCTGATGCAGTGCATGGAACACATGTGGGAGGTATCATCGGTGCTGTAAGAGGCAATGGCAAAGGAGGAGATGGAGTCGCGGAGAACGTTAAGTTAATGTCGCTTCGTGCAGTTCCGAATGGAGATGAATTTGATAAGGATATTGCCTTCGCTGTGCGCTATGCGGTTGATAATGGAGCACAGGTTATCAATATGTCTTTCGGTAAAAGCTATTCGCCGCACCAAAAAGAGGTATATGAGGCATTCGCCTATGCGGACTCTAAAGGAGTACTTTTAGTGCATGCTGCAGGTAATGACGGAGCCAATGTGGATGAATCACCTAATTATCCTACTTCTTCCTATTCATTCCAGATGCAGGCTTTCAAGCATTTCTTGACCATTGGTGCATCAACACGATATGCAAAGGAAGATTTGGCAGCTGACTTTTCCAATTACGGACAGACTAAAGTGGATGTTTTTGCACCTGGGTTTGAGATATACAACACGGTTCCCCAGAGTGATTACAGAAAACTTCAGGGAACATCGATGGCAGCACCTATGGTTTCAGGGGTTGCGGCTCTGTTGAAGTCGTATTTCCCAACACTTACTACTGAGGAGATCAAAGACGCGATGCTAAAATCTGTAGTGTCGTATAAAGGGAAAATGAATAAAAAACCGGGTTCCGGTGAACTTGTTGATTTTGCCACTTTATCTGTTAGCGGAGGGGTGGTGAATGTAAAGCAGGCTGTGAAATACTGCATCAAACTTGAAAAACAAAAACAATAAGAACCAAAACTTAAAGGCTGTCCAAACGGGCAGCCTTAATTTTTTAGCGGTATGAGGATGATAGTGATCTATTTTGTTGCAGGGCTTTTTTCATTGGGCTTTTCGCAGGAAACGGCTCAACTTGACACATTGATGAATAAATGGCACCTTTCGGCTGCGAAAGCCGATTATGAAGGCTATTTCGGTTTCATGAGCGATGACTTCGTTTTTCTGGGAACTGCTCCCGGAGAACGATGGACCAAAGAACAATTTGCAGCCTTTTCCAAGCCATATTTCGATAAAGGCAAAGCATGGGATTTCAAGGCATCCAACCGCAATTGGAACTTCTCAGCAAATGGTAAAGTTGCATGGTTAGACGAGGATCTGGATACCTGGATGCGTGGATGCCGTGGATCAGGTGTGCTCGTTAAAAAGAGGGGTAAGTGGAAGATAACCCACTATAATCTAACAGTGTTGATTGAAAATGAAAAGATGAAGGAATTTATCGAACTGAGAGACCGACCTCAGTAAATTATTTTGCATTCACCTTCGCATGATCAGCTAGGAATTGCTGAAGACCAATATCCGTTAACGGGTGCTTAGCCAACGCCTTGATGGCAGTTAGAGGGCCAGTCATGACATCTGCACCGATCTCTGCACAGTGAATGATGTGCATTGGATGACGCACTGAAGCTGCAAGGATCTGAGTTTCAAAAGTGTAATTATCATAGATCGTTCTGATCTGTGCGATCAGGTCAAGCCCATTCGTTGAAACATCATCCAGACGTCCCAGAAAAGGGGAGATATAGGTCGCACCTGCCTTAGCAGCCAGTAAGGCCTGTCCGGCTGAAAAGATCAGCGTACAATTGGTCTTGATACCTTTCCCGGAAAAGTACTTAATGGCCTTTATCCCTTCCGGAATCATAGGGATCTTAACCACAATGTTCTTATGCAATGCAGCTAAGCGTTCACCCTCTTCGATCATACCGGCATAATCAGTTGCGATAACTTCAGCGCTCACAGGTCCATCAACAATATTGCAGATCGCGACGTAGTGATTCAAAACATTCTGATCACCTGAGATTCCCTCCTTAGCCATAAGTGAGGGATTTGTGGTAACACCGTCAAGGATACCCATGTCGTAAGCTTCGCGGATGTCATTCAGATTTGCTGTGTCAATGAAGAATTTCATAGCTACTTATTTTATATCAGCAAAATTAAAATGTAGCCCCGCTGCACCGACCAGATGAAATGAAGAGTTCTTAACGATTTATAAACACAGCATTACTGTTGTTCATTCTTCTTTCCATATTTTCTGTACAATCCAAAGAATAGAATCGCTGCCGCAGCGCCGCCGGCCCCTCCTGAGGTCCCATCAGTAAAACCAATTAAATGCCAGGCTATTGAGTTTGCTGCACCAAAAAGAACTGAAACCAGAAAGATCAGAAATGGTTTCATGAAAATGTTTTCAGTACATAAAAAAAAGAGGGGGCAAGCTACTCATATCGCACCGCTACAACCTCTTACCTTTGCTACGTTCCCGTCCTGGAGGATTCAGAGGGAGCTGGTCGTACGAGACTTACCCCCGCACAAAATTAATCAGATAATTTAATAATCCTTCAATTCTCACTAAATTGGCTCTACGATCATCATTTAGCAGAACGTAACAAACGTTACACGGACATCTCAACGTACTTGCGATATTTGACGATGTAATTACAATATTTACAGTTATGAATGTAGAACAGATTTACACAGGGTGTTTGGCACAAGGTGCTTATTACATTACTTCAAATGGTGAAGCAGCTATCATTGATCCACTTAGAGAGATCGATCCATATATCGAGCGTGCAAAACGCGACGGCGTGACAATCAAATATATTTTTGAAACCCATTTTCATGCGGATTTCGTTTCAGGGCACATTGACCTTGCGAAAGCAACGGGAGCCAAGATTATATACGGACCAAATGCGAATCCTACATACGATGTGCATGTGGCTTCTGATGGTGAAGAATTCAAACTCGGAGATGTTTCAATAAAGGTCCTTCACACACCTGGACATACAATGGAAAGTTCTTGTTTCTTGCTCAAGAATGAAAATGGTAAGGATCATGCCTTGTTCTCAGGGGATACACTTTTTATTGGTGATGTGGGGCGTCCTGATCTTGCTCAGAAAGCAGCGAGTATGACACAGGAACAACTTGCCGCTACACTGTTTCATTCGCTTAGAAATAAGGTGATGACGCTTGCGGATGACGTAATCGTTTATCCTGCTCACGGTGCAGGTTCTGCATGTGGCAAGAACATGTCAAAAGAAACAGTTTCAACGATAGGTGAGCAGAAGGAACATAATTACGCTTTGCGCGCCAATATGACTGAAGCCGAATTTGTGAAGGAAGTTACGGATGGTTTAATGCCTCCTCCCGGATACTTCGGAATGAACGTAATGATGAATAAAACGGGTTACGATAACATTCAGGAAGTTATGCAGCGTGGAATGCAGGCATTGTCACCCGAAGCTTTCGAGATCGCAGCAAATGAGACCGGAGCAATCATACTGGATACACGAAATGCTCAGATTTTTTCGGAAGGATTTGTGCCTAATTCGATCAATATCGGTCTGGACGGTCAGTTCGCCCCATGGGTTGGAGCATTGATCCCGGACGTAAAACAGCAAGTCCTGTTGATCACTGATGAAGGAAAAGAGGAAGAGACTGTGAAGCGTCTCGCTCGGGTTGGATACGATTATGTAATCGGTTACCTGAAGGGTGGAATTGAAGCATGGACGTCAGCCGGAAAAGAGATTGATACCGTAAAACGAATCACAGCTGACGAATTTGCAGAGCGTTTCAGATCAAATCCTATCGTGATCGATGTGCGTCGCCCGGGAGAATTTGCAGCAGAACATGTTGACGGAGCGAAGAGTATTCCATTGGATTTCATCAATGAGGATATGGCTCAATTCCCGAAAGATGATCCCTTCATTATTCACTGTCAGGGTGGTTACAGAAGTATGATCGCAGCTTCGATACTCAAGTCGAGAGGATATGAAAACTTCATCGAGGTACTTGGTGGATTCGGCGCGATCTCTAAAACAGATGTGCCAAAGACAGATTATGTCTGTCCTTCAACGCTGAGGAAGTAAAAGATAATAACTGGATAAGAGCCGTTCGATACTGAGCGGCTTTTTTTGTTAAAGTGGTTTGAATATGTTAGCAGGGAACTAAAATCTCATTGTTTGAAAGCAACTGTTAATCCTACTTTGTGCTAAATCAAATCCGGAAATAGCGTGCTTGTTTGTCACGTTAGAGGCAAGATTTCCTTCTGCTTTTTGTCCATGACAATGAGTGCAATAATTTCCAAAGATCGATTTTACCTGGGTAGCTAATGTCTCAGTGCTCCTTGCGATTTCCCTCCTTATAAGCCGGAAAGGGTTGATTGATTGCAAGATGAAGTAAGTATGAAGATTGAAATGAGGAGGGGGTGCGATTTCATTACTTATTCTTAATAGACTCCCAGGTTGTATACATGGTCTCTTGTTTTGGTCGATCCGGTTCGATCTCCCGGAGTGGTTCACACGCTTTCAAAGTGGAATGAAGTTCTCCGGGTAGTGCCTGATAAAGAGCTGTTCCTTTTGTTTTCCATGCGAGCATTTCATCGGTAACTTCCTTAATGACTTTGGCAGGATTTCCAACAACCAGACTGCGAGTTGGTATTGTCATTTTTGCGGGAACGAAACAAAGGGCTCCTATGATGCACTCGTCTTCAATGACCACATCATCCATGACCACACTATTCATTCCGACCAGGCAATTATTTCCTATTGTTCCTCCATGAATGATGGCTCCATGACCTATGTGTGCACCTTCTTTCAAAAGCACTGTGGTGCCCGGAAACATGTGGATCGTGCAGTTTTCCTGCACGTTACAACCATCTTCGATAATGATCTGTCCCCAATCTCCGCGTATAGCGGCTCCCGGTCCGACATATACATTTTTTCCGATGATTACATTTCCCGTCACGCATGCCTGAGGATGCACGAAACTGCTCTCGTGTACCACAGGCCGGAAACCGTTGAATTCATAAATAGCCATAGGTGTGAATATAGGTCATAAAATTAAGAGAATTGGCTGATTTGCTGATTTTCGTCATGATTTAGATCGATCTGATTGTTGAAATTAGCTTGTTCTTTCATTGGAACTTGATTGTCGACACAAACACGGTGAGAGTGTATCAATCGGTCGAAAAGAAAAGCGAGAATGGAACCCTGTTCTGGTCTACGTTGAAAAAGAGCAACAACTCAATCAGGTAGCCACGCAATGTGCCGTCAATATTATACGGCTAGAGAAAATTTGATTTCGAGAAAGCTGTCAGTTGTGGAGCTGTAGATCGCAGATCATTGTCTTCCGTCGATCCTCCAGTTTAAACGCACTAAAGTAGGCGTCCCCATCTGACCCTCATTGGTAATGATCATGTCACCATTCTGAAGGAATGTGATTCCTTCAGGTTTGTTGAAAACAGATGGATCAAGGGAAATGAAATTCAGGATCGTTCCTTTCTTATCGAATACGGCCATGGTTTGGTCTACCGCCGATATGACGTAAATATCATCAGTCTTAGGATGAACGGACAGGGAAGAAGGCATGAATTTGAGTTCGATCTCAAGGCTGTCTGTCAATACATTTCCTCCCTTCATCGGTAATGGAAGGTTTCTTTCCATTGCAAAACCCTTCAGTTCCTCGACATCGATCATGAACAGTGGACTTTCGTTCAGTCTGCCATCTTCAAGTCCGATCTCGTATATCGCTCTCAGTCCTTTATACTCCGGACCTTTACCCAGTTTGCTTTTCGGAGCTACAAGCAGGCGCTTGTCTTTAGCATCGTAGCACAGTCCTTCATTATTCCAGGAAGGAAGTGACAACTGTTCGTTCTTAACTGAAATTAAAGAATCGGAAAACTGGCTCACCTTAAATAATGAAGCATCACTTCTAAGCACATAGAAATTGCTGTCTACGAGGGTTAACCCTTCGTAGTCACCGGCTTCACCAAAAGGGATGCGCTTAACAATCGAGTTTGTGTATAGGTCATACACATAGATGATACCGTCTTCATCCTGCACGCAGGCAATCTGATTAAATGTAAAATCTGTAACTCCGGAGATCTCACGCAACTCAAATGGAAGAGAAAGTATGTATTCAGGTTGTGCAAAATCGAACCAACCATTCTCTTTCTGAAAGACAGGAGATTGAATGAAGTGATACCGCTCAACCCCCGTTCTTTCTATGTTTTTAACGGTGATGAACGACAATATGGCCAGTATGAAAGAAAAGAAATACTGCTTCTTCATGGTTCTTGTTAAAACAAATATAATTCAGTTTGCGTTAGTTCAATACGAATGCAATTATTTTCTTTCTCAACTAATTGGTGTTGAGAAGCGTTTATGCTTCTGTGAGATCATGAGTTACTGCGAATTCTGTTGGACTAGACCCGAACGTGACGTGCACCGCATCTATCACGATCAACATTATGGATTTCCGATCGAGAGCGATGTGGAATTGTTCGGAAGATTAATTCTGGAGATCAGTCAAGC
>Ga0315904_10004492_pt1 | contig 19878 bp, 14 predicted proteins | sample LakEriMetagenome_6_FD_203529 | JGI IMG/M metagenome (GOLD analysis project Ga0315904, IMG submission 203529) | Freshwater fungal communities from buoy surface, Lake Erie, Ohio, United States - Buoy 12 MA120 | ecosystem: Environmental > Aquatic > Freshwater > Lake | place: USA: Lake Erie, Ohio...
ACAGGTCCCCCATGGTATATCCCCGCTTTCGGAAGGGCTTATTCTCATTCAGGTGGCTTTCGAGCCGTTCTTTGTATGCGATTCCCTGCCCAGGGGTAATGCTAACGTGATGGGCCTTGCCAAATTTTCTTCAATTTGGCCGTCTTCCATGGAAGAAGCGCCCTTATCTTCCTTATTAGCCCAACCCCGGATCCCATAAAGGATGGCAGGTTGCACCAACAGATACAGGCTTACGAAAAGAATAGCACCGCTGACAGTATAGATAAGCAAAAAATTAAAATCATTTTCCAGCGAAAACTCCAAAACTGCTCCTATGGCAACCATGATCCAGAATACAGCCATCACAAGCATAAACATAAACAACCACCGAAACATAACCTGATTCTGCATGTCATTGAGAAAGCTTCCGGAATGCCGCCTTTTCCAGTTTCTCAGCAATACAAACTGACCTATGGTAGCGCCGAACCCTACCAGAATCCTCATGGCCATAGATGTTCCCCTGGGTAAGAACGATTCTATTTCAGCGGTAATCAGCTTTCTGTCCGTGATCACATGCTCCAGGAAAACTCGTTTCTCATGGGCCGGCAAAATATGGAACGGCAACAGACCAATGAACTGGACCAGCGCGGGAAGAAAATACAGGAAATCCCATTTTCGGAAACGATAAAACTGCTCAAGAATAGACCTTGTGTAGAGAAAGGCAAGAGGATAGAAACTGAATGATGCCCAGCCGACTGACCTCCACAGATGTGGAAAACTAAGAAAAAAATTCGTGGTCATGAGGCTGTAATTGATCGCAACAAGTGACAGACAGACAAGGTAACCGGCTAAAAGCCGGGAGGCAAAACTATCGGTCTTGTTAACAACTGTGAGGATCCCGGCAACCAGAAACCCAAGGATCCCCGTAAAAAAAAAATATGTATATGCCAGTTCTCAAATGCCTCCATGGTTAGTCCCTTTAAAAACCCGAATACCCAAAGCCGCTTTTTGCAATAAATTTGCTCAAATATACATTAACGGGCAACGCCTGCAGGCTTTGAAGCATTCCTATACTGTCCTAGTACAGAAAGCCAAACTTAGCCGGACTCACCTTCAATTCAAAACTACACCCAAAATCAAGTTCGCCATCGATCTGCACGGCAACGGGAGTGGATGTCTCAATGTGTACATGGTTTATAAACTCATGCGAAATAAACGGTTCATCAAGATGCCTGCCCTTCTTGATCAGGGACAGCTTCATCAGCCGTTTTAAGATGCCCAGCGGTTCACAAAGCAACAAATTAAGATGTCCATCTGCGGGGTCCGACAATGGAGATACCCTGAAACCACCACCAGCAGCCGGGGCATTGTTCACAAACACCAGTAACAAGGGCCTGCGCTCGGGAGATCTGCCGTTGACACGGATCGTATACTCCCTCTCCCGATAAGAAAAGATCGTTTTCACTACAGCAAAATGGTAACCGATCCTGGACCCCATCCACCGGATAGTGGACATATTCCTGAGCGTTTCGCCATCGAACCCAAGTCCTGTCATGTTAAGAAAATACTTGCCATTACAAATGCCTGCATCGATTTTTCTGGGACTGGCACCAAGCACCCTCTCCACCATCTCACCCAGTCCCGCCCTGCCATATAAAGCAGATGCAAAATCATTGCCCGTCCCCCCCTTAAAAATTGCCAGGGGCGGCAGTTCCCCCAATGCATGATTGATGAAATAATTGAGCGTGCCATCCCCGCCAAAGATCCAAACGGAAGAAAAGGAAGTATAATCATCCGGCCAATGATCATCGAACAATTGATAGGGCAGACCTTTCCCATCGAGTATTGCCGCTGCAGAAACGGCGATTTGACGGGCCCTGCCTTTACCGGCTCTTGCATTACATATAAGCGCAAGTGGCTTCAATCAATATTATTTCTATGAATCTAAATATTTGGGAGCAATTGGCATATTTTTTCCTGCCAGAAAAAAAAAGGCAGTAGCCTTTCGACTACTGCCCTGTCTTTGTTCTTTACTGTCAGCGCCTAATCTCTGAAAGCTCTTTTTGCCTCTTTCTCAAGATCGAGGTACTGTGTTTTTTCAACAGTTACACCCACGCCAAGGATCTTTCCACCCTTGAATTCGCCTGGAGTTTTATACTCTTTGCTTACAGCATCGCCGCTGTCGTAACCAACACAAAGGCCATCACCGGAAAGTGTAAACTTACCTGGCTGTGTTCTCATGGGTCCCGTAGCAACAACTTTATCATTGACATAAAGCTTCATCGTGCCGATCTGCTCACCATTCTTACCGCTCTTTTCCCTGTTGAACTCCATACCGAGGGTTTGCTTGCCGGGTTTCAATTCAACTGAAGAAACAAACTTTTGCTCAGGTGAAATTCCAAGAAAGTTGTACACATAATAGAGTTTCTTGCCTTTGATGAACAAGCTGTGTCCACCAAAACGGGAGCCATGTGCAAAGATCACTCCTGTCGCCGTTGCAGGATCTTTAACATCCACATCAGCAATGATCTTAAATGAACGGCCACGAACGTTCACCGCTACCCCTTCAGGAACCGGCGCAGTATGCGGATAATATATGTATCGTTCGCGGGGTTCTTCTTCTGAAGGACGTGCAATACCGAGCTGCTCAACAGCACTACGATCATCTAACGGAAGAACAAGGTTCTTATCGGCTTCATCAAACCAGGCATCGATCAATTGCTTTAACTTATCGGGATACTGCGCCGCCAGATTCTTAGATTCTGCCCTGTCTTCATTTACATTGTATAATTCCCAAACGTCCTTATCAAAGCTGCCCTGACCAGTGATGGGAACGTGCATGGCAACGGCTTTCCAGCCATCTTCCCAAATACCGCGGGTGCCAAGCATAGCATAATACTGGCGATGCTTTTGGGTGGGTGCATTAGGCGTTGCCGTGAACGTGTATTTCATGGATGTTCCTGTCATTGGATACTGGGGAACGCCTTTATACACTTTTGGCATTTCGATGCCGAGGATATCCAGGAGGGTTGGAACGATGTCCGTCGAATGGTGGTATTGATTGCGGATCTCACCACGTGCCTTTATTCCCTTGGGCCATGAGATCACCAGCGGATCGCATGTACCGCCTGAATACTCAGAATAACGCTTAAACATCTTGAACGGAGCAGAGAACGCAGCAGCCCATCCTGTTGGGAAGTGCTCATACGTATCAGGACCGCCAAGTCTGCTGAGGTACTTCATATTCTCAGACAGCTCGTCCGGGTAACCGTTAAAGAATTTATTCTCATTCACAGATCCATTGGGCGAACCTTCTCCGGAAGCGCCGTTATCAGCAGCATACATCACGATGGTGTTTTCAAGTTGGCCGGATTTCTCCAGGTAGTCAATGATACGACCCACCTGCACATCGGTGTACTCAGAGAAGGCAGCATAAACCTCTGCCATCTTAGCAAACAGTTTCTTTTCGTCGGGATTCAGTTCGTTCCATGGCCTTACATAGTCGCCGGGAGCGGCAATATTTGGCGGCATGGGATTGAAAGCCGTATTCTCTGTACCCGCAGGGATAATGCCTTTTGCGATCATACGGGGCAGAACCCATTTGCGGTAGGCGTCGTACCCTTCATCGAATTTGCCTTTATACTTGGCGATATAATCGGCGGGGGCATGGTGAGGGGCATGGTTTGCGCCCGGGCAAAACCACATGAACCAGGGTTTTGAAGGATTAGTGGCCTTCTGATCCTGAATATACTTGATGCTTTTATCAGCCAGGTCTTTCGACAAATGATATCCTTTTTCAGGGCCGTAGGGAGCCTCGATGAAGCCATTATCTTCGATCAGGTCTGGATACCACTGGTTCGTTTCACCACCGATAAAACCATAGAACCTGTCGAAGCCCATTTGAAGGGGCCATTGTTTGCGGCTACCGCCTGAGGAAACGTCCTGCTCGGGTACGTTGTGATTCTTGCCGATCCAGAACGTGCTCCATCCATTGTCCTGCAGGATCTGGCCGATGGTAGCTGTTTGTTCAGGGATACGACCATGAGCACCGGGGAAGCCATTGGCGCCTTCGGTAATGGCAGCATTCCCTGTCAGGTGATGATTCCTCCCTGTCAGCAGGGTTGACCTGGTTGGAGAACAAAGGGCAGTTGTATGCCACTGTGTATAGGTAAGGCCATTCTTAGCCAGTTTCTCCAGCGTGGGCATATTGATCGCGCCACCGTAGGGAGACCAGGAGGCCAGACCCGTGTCATCGTATAAAACGAAAAGGATGTTTGGGGCGTCTTTGGGCGCTTTCTTCGGTGTATAAGGACCCCAATCAGCCTTTGAGTCCCTCACGTCCAGTTTGATCTCGCCTTTAAAAACTTCTTTTCTCACATCCCGTGGATCAACCTGGGCGTATGAGTGAACAGAAATAGACATAGAAATGGAAAGGATGAAAACCAGCGGCAGCAGCTTTCCAAACCTTAATGGTGACATACGCATAGTAAGAGTTTTGAGAGCGCAATGTCATAAATATCCTTTGTAAAGTGCTCGGTTTTTCCAGGCGGCTTGTTGTAAGTTCCGATGATTAAACAGATTTATAGCCGGGATACCTTCCCGGAACCGCAGAATGCATCTGGCAGCGGAAGCGGCCCGCTTTTTTTAACCGGGGTGATGTTCAAAAATTCGAATTTTACACAGGTAACGGCTACACTTTTTCACTGCGCCTTCCAAAGAGCTCGGAAGGGGTTTTCCCGGTTCTCCTTTTTACAGCAGAGATGAATGCCGCCCTCGAATTAAATCCCGCTTCTTTACCAAATGCCTCGAGGGTATAATTTGAAAAATCAACAGCCTGCTCATACTGTTGGATGAGGTAATCAACCCGGTACTCATTGATGAGCTCATTGAAATTTTTCCCGTATTCCTGGTTGATAAAGGAAGACAGCTGGTAAGAAGGGATATCCAGCTCTTTTGAAAGATCGGTGATGGTATATCCTGCCTTCCTGAAAGGATGACTCTGGACAAAATAGCTTTCCATCTTCTCTTTGAAGACCCGTCCCTGTTCGGCCGACAAACCGGTTTTCCTGGTTTCCATCTGTACGACGCCCTGCGTTTCCACACCCTTACCCCCTGACGCCTCCTTTACCATGGCACTTTTGAGCCAGCCTTTGATGCCATACAAAATGGATGGTTGAAGCAGGAGGTAAAGGCTGATAAAGGCGATGGTCGCGGATATGGTAAAGATGATAAGGTAACTCAGGTTAATATCTGACGTAAGGTGAAAAGTCATTTCGATGACCACGATCAACCAGAAAAAAGCCATCATCCAGGAGAATCTATGAAGCCACCGGAAGGTATTCATGTTCTGAACTTCATTCAGGAAAGCATTGCTGTGTTTCCACCTCCAGCCATATAACAGACGAAGCTGCGCAATGATGGCGACTACGCCAACAACGAGCCGCAGGACTGTTGCGGAGCCGTCCGGAAGTAAAGACTCAGGTTCGAGCGTGATCAACTTGGTGTTGTTATATACTGTCTTTAAAAACTCAATTTTCTGATTTGCCGGCAGGATAAAAAAGGGGATCATGCCCAATGGGTGCAACAGGGCGGGAATGAACATCAGTACATCGGTCTTCCTGAATGCGAAAGACTGGTGCAGAACCGACCTGACATACAAATAGGCAAGTGGTCCGAAACTAAAGGAAGCCCACGCGAATACCCGCCAAAAATGGGGAAACCGCAGGTAAAACCGGGTGGTCATCAAAGCATAATTCAACGCAAGCAAAGAAAAACAGACCAGGAATCCGGCAAGTATCCGGGAAGGGAAAGTATCCGTTTTATTTACAAAGACCAGAATGGCCGCTACGAGAAATCCCAGCACAGCCGCGAAGAAGACGATCGAGAAATACCAATCGGATAAATGTTCCATAGGCGGTTAGACAAACAAGGATAATCATAATCTGGTTATCTTCAAAAAATTACTGAAAAAAGCCGCATTGCCGGCCGTCCGTCCGATTGCATCATCATTTGGACTCATTAAAGCATGACTGGCTTCCTATGTAATCGATAAATTTGGAAAACTAGAGCTCGAACTGGATCCTGAACTGCCAAAAGTTGGAATTGCCTGCAATGTTGTCTTTCAGCAGTCTTCCAAAACCGTAGTTGATCTCATACCGGAAATGAGCATTGGGATACCAGCTGAGGGCAGTGGTAAAACGATTGAATTCTCCACCTGCTACGCCGGCGTCGGTAGCGCTCGAATGGGTATAGCGGGCGCCCAACTCAATCGCGCCAGGGCCTGTGCCTTTTCGGAATTTGAAATTCTTATTTGGAACCAGTTTGCCAAGGTTACCCGTGGTCTTATTGTAACGTCTGTTTTCACCGGTGATAAACCAACTGCCCCCTGCCTGGAAATAGGCGAAATTCGGATTGCCCTTCAAACTACTGTTAACCGATGTATTCATAAACTCTGCCACAATCGCAAAAGGGCCTCTCACACTGATCCACTCCAGCATGAATGTTCCGGCGCCTGCCGCATCGAAGGACCCGGTATTAATAAATAAAGGTGCAGTATTGGCTTCCGGCTTCGCCTTAAAGGCCATTTTGCCCGAGGTGGCGCCTGAATAACGATAACCAACACCCACATGCATCAATTCCCTGTCGGACTTATACACTGGCAACCCGCTTACCCTCGCTGTAAACTGGGTGCCATTGTCGGAAAACGACTTCCCGGTTTCCCAATAATTGTTGAAAACACCAACAGTGTATGTCAGTTTCTGTTGTAAAACCACATTTGAATAGCGGATGCCGATATTCCGTTGACGCACGAACATAGGCGCGCCACTACCCCGTTCCATGAACATGCCCTGGGTCCCGGGGGAAACATACTCCAGTCCAACCCCCTCCTTTTGTTTGCCTATAGTAAACCAACCGGCGGTTTTGCTGATGGGGATATCCACGTTCCAGTCAATGAAATCCAGCGACTTTTTCCCCTCAGGCGCATCTAAACCGTTAAAATTGACACTGATCATGTAACGCCATGGATTCTTTGGAAAAAACAACAGGCTACCGGAAAACATAAATCGGTCGCCCCTGAATTCCGTACCAGGTTCCACTTTACCCACCTGTAAAATGTTATTGTCGTTCTGCGACAAAACATTATGATCGAGCAAAATCGCAGCACCGATATTCAGGGTAAAATACTTGGTGGTGATGCGGTTCCATTTCTTATCCATGATCACCGGTGCCTGGGTAGTCGACTCCTCGCTTTTAATGGTGGTGGTGTCGTTGAATGAATTCAGGATGCTGTCGGTTTGCCCCAAGCCATCCTTTGGAACGGAGAGTGCAACGGCCACCAGGAGCAATAGAACGGCAAACGACTTCAACATGAGTGTAAATTATAAAGGTTAAAAGTAGACTTGCAGGCTCAAGAATCAGGGTCAGACGGTCAGAATCTTGTTTTGATTTCGAATTATTGAACATTTAAAGTCAAAAACGGACTAATGTATTATAATATATCGTAATCTGTTATTCATCCCAAGTCTTTTCCGCTCATATATTATCAGAACACTGAACCCATATCCTTTATACATTTGCTGACGCAAAAAAAAAATATGAAAAAGCATTTGTTTCTCTTTTTGATGATGGCCCAGGGCCTGATGGCGATATCGCAGGTTACGGACTCGTCCTGGAATAAAGACATCAAGTATGCTGCAGAGCGGATCAATAATCTCTCCCATACCAAACTGGACGTGAAGTTTGATTATGATAAAAGTTACCTGTACGGAAAGGCATGGATCACGCTGAGCCCGCACTTCTATCCAACTGATTCCCTCAGGCTGGATGCTAAGGGGATGGAAATCAACAAGGTGGCACTTATCAAGGGATCGGGCGGGATGGTGCCCTTAAACTATACGTACGACGGATTGTCAATGAACATAAAGCTGGACAGGACCTACAAAAAAAATGAGAAGTACACGGTCTATATCGATTATACGGCAAAGCCTGATGAATTTGAAGCAAAAATGGGCAATAAACTCCTGGGCGTAAAAGGCCTGTATTTTATCAATCCCAAAGGGGAAGACAAGGAAAAGCCCATCCAGATCTGGACCCAGGGTGAAACAGAATCCAGTTCAGCATGGTTCCCTACCATTGATAAAACAAACCAGAAAACCACTCAGGAGATGTATATGACCGTACCGTCAAAATACGTGAGCCTGAGCAACGGTAAACTCATCAGCCAAAAACAAAACAGCGATGGCACCCGGACAGACTACTGGAAGATGGACCTGCCCCACGCGCCATACCTTTTCTTTATGGGCGTAGGCGACTATGCGGTAGTGAAGGACAGCTGGAGGGGGAAGGAAGTGAACTACTATGTGGAAAAGGAGTACGGACCGGTTGCTAAAAGGATCTTTGGAAATACGCCTGAAATGATGACCTATTTTTCTAAGATCACCGGTGTGGATTTTCCCTGGGTGAAGTACTCACAGATCACCGGCCGTGAATATGTAGCCGGTGCTATGGAAAATACCACGGCAACCATTCACCAGGATGCCGCCCAGCAGGATGCGCGTGAGCTCGTGGATGGGAATAGCTGGGAAGGAACGATCGCGCATGAACTGTTCCACCAGTGGTTTGGTGATTATGTAACGGCAGAACAGTGGACCAACCTGACCTTGAACGAGTCTTTTGCTGATTACAGCCAGACGTTGTGGTCTGAATACAAATACGGGCAGGATGAGGGCGATGCCGAAAACTTACGTGGCATGCAGGGTTACCTCGGCAGCCGCAGTGAAAAGAAACACCTGGTCCGATTTGACTACAACTCCCCGGAGGACATGTTTGATGCAGTGAGTTACCAGAAAGGGGGAAGAATTCTTCATATGTTGAGAAACTATGTTGGCGATAGCGCATTCTTCAAATCATTGAACCATTATCTGACCACCAACAAATTCGGCGCTGCGGAAGCACATCAGCTGCGCCTGTCTTTTGAAGCCATCACCGGCCGCGATCTCACGTGGTTCTTTAACCAGTGGTACTATAACAGCGGCCATCCCAAGATCTCGCTCAATTACAGCTTTGATGAAGCCCAGAAACGTGTGATGATGGTGGTGAAGCAAACCCAGGCAGGCCAGATCTTCAGGTTGCCGGTTGCGGTAGATGTGTACCATGGTGGCAAAAAGGTTAGGAACCAGATCTGGGTTTATAAACCCGTTGACACCTTCTACTTCGCTTCAGCCACAAAACCCGACCTGGTAAATTTCGATGGTGATAAGACCCTGTTGATGGAGAAGACGGATAACAGTAAAACACTGGACGATTATATACACCAATACAGTTTTGCCGGAAAATATCTGGACCGCAGGGAAGCCATCGACTATGCAGGTAAAAAGCTGGATGATCCCAAGGCGGTGGCCCTGATCAAAAAAGCTTTGAAGGATCCCCATTTTGGATTAAGGAACTTTGCCTTGTCGAAGGTGGATATCAGGAAGGAAGCAGTGAAAAAAGAGATGGAACCTGTCATTGAGGATATGGCCAGGAACGACAAACATCCGAGGGTAAAAGGTGCCGCTATTGGTGTCCTGGGTAATTATAAAAATCCTGCCTACAAATCGATCTTTGAGAAATCGATATCAGATTCATCATATACCGTATCAGGCTTTGCCCTCGATGCGCTATCCAAGGTCGATTCTGTTGCGGCCTTGCAAAAGGCCCTGGAATTGGGTAAAAAGCCAGCAAAAGGTAAGTTAGATGAAAGCATCAATAAGATCCTGGTGGCTTCAGGGAATGAAGAAGTGTACGACAGGATGGCTGCCAAGTTTTCCAAGATGGGACTATCGAATGAAGCATTTGGATTGATCCCGCAAATGACAGAAATGTTGGGCAAGATCAAGGATGAAGAAAAAGTGAAAAAAGGTGTTGACATGATCGTCGCCTTCAGGGATAAGATACCGGCAGAATACCAGGCGCAAACCAGCCCGTTCATCAACGGTTTACTCTCGGGGCTGGCGGTTAAAAAGCAAGCTGCCGGTTTGCCCACTCAGGAAGCATATATAAAGAAGTCCCTGCCTTAAGAATAAATTATCCTGAACAGGTAGCTGCCATTCCTTGCAAAACATGGAATGGCAGCTCTTTCTATAACCACGAGTTTTTTCTATCATTAAATTTGTAAATTTACTTCAAGAATTAGTCCATGAATAAACACCATAGTGGCCGATGACAGAACATACCAACTGGATGTTTGTTATCGTGAGTTTTTTTTCATTGCTTGGATTTCTTACAGCAGCGATTCTGTTTTTCATGAATCGAAATCAGGCCATTGCCCCAAGAATTCTCGCCCTGGTGATATTCTGTATCTCCTTTGGTTTGTTTGGTTACGGATTATACATATCGAGAGAGTTCCTGAACTATCCCCATCTATGGAGAACGCCTGCTTTTTTCAGCCTGTGCATTGCGCCACTCGCCTATATTTATGTCAGGTCAGTCCTGGAACAGGCATACCAGTTGCGGAAGTATGATTTCTTGTTGATACTGCCTGCAGCACTTTATACCGCTCAACTCATTCCATTTTATATGCTGACAGCGGATGAAAAGCTGGTGTATATCCAGGGAGCTATAAACAGCAAGGCATTCGGCATTCGTGAAACAGAAGGCCTTCTACCTCCGGGCGTTGCTTTCTTTTTCCGGATGACATACAATTTTGGGATCGTCGGCTACACTTTTTTCATTCTTCGAAAATGGAGGCAAAGCGAAAGGGGTAAGTTGCTGGAGATAGAGGAAAACAAGCGGATTTATGCATGGCTGCAATATCTGACCACAATGCTGTTGCTATGCTTTGGCAGCCTGATTATTGGATCCTTTACACATTTGGTATCCCATAGCCTCGACAAGGTCCGTTTCTCTACCATTACAACAACAATGACCATCTGCTTTATTTGTATTTATTTATATATCCGCCCGGAACTCCTTTATGGCTTAAGGGGTTGGGTAGCGGTTCCTGACCCTGTGATAAAACCTAACCCAGAACTTCCTGCCTCAAATGAGCTCACTGAGCAGTCTAAAAAAAATATCATCAGCTTGGACCAGGGATCCACATATAAAGTCCTGATCGAAAATCACTTCCGGGAAAAACGCCCCTTTACAAAACCCCGATACTCTGTTAAGGATCTTTCCGCGGAGCTGGACATCCCTTCTTACCTGCTGTCGTCTTTCATCAACCAGGAATATGGAAAGAACTTTAATGAATTTGTAAATGACCAAAGAGTAGAATTCCTGAAAGAACTGGTTAAAAAAGACCCCCGTCATCTCGAATACACCCTGGAAGCTATAGGTCAATTGGGTGGATTTAACTCCAGATCAGCTTTTGCCGATGCCGTGAAGCGCAAAACAGGCCTGACGCCATCCGAATTATTCCAGAAAGCATCCTGATTGACGGGAATCGCTAAAATCCTACAAAAATCAACGCCCGCTTCGGCAATGTTTTTTCCGGTTTGGTTAGCTTAGTGTTTCGACAGATCGCCCTCATGACATACCATCATATTCCCCTGCACCGGCTCGGCTTCATAACTGCTCTGGTCATCATGTTAACTTTTAAAGCCGATCATGCCGGGGCTCAATCCTGGGAACCGCCTTACGATGGCAGCGACTCGGCCGTCCTTTATTATCCTGACCAGAATGCGGTCTATATCCGTTATGGATGGGAGAATAGAAAGACGGACATCCTGGTCATCAAGGGTAAGCTTCCTAAAGCAAGATATTACAGCTATAACTTATATGACGATCGAACTAAGGGGACAATAGCTGCGATCGCTGATTTTGAAGTTAAGCCGGATCATCCTCAGGGCGACAGCTACACGATCTATGTAGTGCCCGAAAAGTTAAAGGGGCAATATCCTAATCAAATCATTGTACCGGATTCGGTGGTTTTTACCTCTGTTTTTCTGCGTTACTACCTTCCTGAGAACGGAATACTGGCCGGTGTTCCCCTGCCTGTCCTGAACTGGAAAAAAGGTGACCAATTTCTACCGGTCTCCCCAAGCCTGCCGATACCGGCCAAGAACAATAACGAGGCCCAGGCCCTTGAAAAGCTCATCAGGTCTGACCCCAAACGCATTACCAAGAAAGAGCGGCAGGTCCTGACCTCCCCTGCCTCGTCAAAGGATGAGAAAGAGCGTGTTATCGCCAAACTGATGACGGTACCCATCTTTAAACAGGCTGCTGACCCAAACCAGCTGGGCGCGTTCAACTATAACTCCAGCGGTAATTATCCCAACAGGGATAATCATTACATCGTGATGCCAGTGAATCTTAAAAATAAAAGCTTACTTGTGGTAAGGTTCAAGGCGCCAACCCATGCCGTGACTTTGGGCGATATTTCCAAAGAAGTGAGGTACTATTCCCTGAGCCAGGGAAATGAATATACCAATACCTCCATTACCATGCATGATAACCAACTGCGGGTCAGTCCCGATGGTTTCATATATGTTGTAGTGGCTAAGGAAGATGCCGATGTCAAGGCAAAAGCGGCATCTATGGGCATCAACTTCATGCCCCTGTTGTACAAAGAGCGGATTGTGCTTATTCTCCGCCACATGCTGCCTTCACCTTCTTTCAGTTCCAGCACCCGTGAAGTGCCCATTTTTGACAATAGAAAATCAGCGGGAGAGCAATCTGCAGATAAAACGATTGGAGCTTTTGCCCTGATCGGAAAGTTTTATAAACGCAATGATTGGAATACCATAACCAATGCCAGTCAATTCAACTTCCAATAAAATCAATGTCTTTCCATATTCAATTTTGATATCATGATCAACAAATTAATGAAGGTACTGCTGTTGCCCATGTTCATCCTGATTTTCCTGTTCAGTTGCCAGTCCCCCGCTAAACAGGGCATGGTTGCCGGTGCTGGGGTAAGTGCTGGTATCTCAAATGACTCCATTGTATCCCTGGTTCAACAGGCATACCTGTTTGGTTACCCGCTGGTGCTGATGGATGCAACCAAAAAGGTTACCACCAACGTGCCTGTCCCCTTACCAAACAAGTCGATAGCACCCGTTAATCAGTTCGGGCATTTCAGAACCTTTCCTGATGCCAACTTTACGGAAGTGGTGAAACCAAATTGCGACACCTATTATTCCTCTGCCTGGCTCGATCTTTCCGCAGAACCCCTGGTACTCTCTGTACCCAATACGAATGGCCGATTTTATTTAATGCCCATGCTGGATGCCTATACCAATATCTTCGCATCCCCTGGTAAACGTACTACAGGTACCGAGGCGGGAAACTTCCTGATCACAGGCCCTGGTTTTAGCGGCACTATTCCGGCGGGAATGACAGAGATCAAAGCCCCTACCAATTTGGTTTGGATCATCGGCAGAACACAAACCAATAGTCCGCAAGATGGTGCTACCGTGGTAAGGGCCATCCAGGATGGATATCGGTTAACGCCTTTGAGCAAATGGGGTAGCAGCTTCACTCCTCCGATCAACAAAGTGGATACAACTGCGGCCAAAATGGCGCCTCCACAGGCCGTGGAGCAAATGGACATCGAAACCTTCATCAATCGAATGAACGCGTTGATGTCGGCCAACCCTCCAGCAGCTGCGGACTCTGCCTTTCTAGCGAAACTTTCCGCCATCGGTGTGGGCGCAGGCAAAACATTCAGTTTGTCGGCCTTTGATGCCCCGACCCAGGAGAAATTGAAAGCCATTCCTGCTGCCGTCCCGCAACAGTTAAAGGCTGCCGCAGCCAAAATGGGTCAGCTGGAAAACGGCTGGAACGTGACAAGGAGTGGCTTAGGCACATATGGTACAAATTATAAGCTGCGTGCACTGATCGCTTTAGTAGGACTGGGCGCCAATCTCAACATCGATGCCTCCTATCCAAATTGCCTGATCGACAACAACGGTGAGAAATTGAACGGCTCCAGGAAATACGTCATCCATTTCAACAAAGGCGAAACACCCCCCGTCAATGCTTTTTGGTCCGTCACCATGTACGGTCCCAATGACCTTCTCGTGGCAAACCCGATCAACAGATTCGCGATTGGGGACCGTGATAAGCTGAAGTATAATAAAGATGGATCACTGGATATTTACATACAGCGGGAAAATCCGGGGAAAGATAAAGAGTCGAACTGGCTGCCCGCAGATAAGGATGCATTTAGTTTAACCATGCGATTATACTGGCCCAAGGAGCAATTCCTGGATGGCAGCTGGAAAGTTCCCCCTGTAACCCAAGTTAAATAAACCGGTTTCAATAAAGTCACAACATTAATCTCACAACACAATCAATGAAAAAGTCAATCGTTTTCTTCATACTGCTCTTTGTAAGTTTGTCCGCCAGTTTCCAGTCGCTTATGGCGCAGGGAGATGGCCCTCGTTCATTCATGCTCTTGCCCAAAGGTGTGACCGGTGTGAATGTAAGATGGCTGGGGATGAACCAGAACCTGAACCCCACGGGAACGATCTTAATTCCCGAATCTGAAGTCAAGATCAATGTTTTTCCGATCACAGCATTTCACACCTTCTCTCTGGCGGGCAGATTTGCCCAGGTATACCTGATGGTGAACCCGGGGAATGTTACCGCATCAGCAAAGAAAGTACCCCCGGTATTTCCGCTTCCAACGACCAGCGTATCAGCTAGTGGTTTCTCAGATGGCTTTGTCGAATTCAAGATGGGTCTGGCAGGTGCTCCGGCGCTAAGCTTATCAGAATTTATGAAGGCCCCCATGCGCTTTTCCCTGTTCGGGGATGTCCGATATTGGTACTCCGGCTCTTACGATCCATCTAAGGCCATCAATCTCGGTACCAACCGACCTACCTACCAACTCGGCCTTCCCATGTCGATACCGTTGAATAAAAATATAGAAAAGCCGACGTGGTTAGAGATTTCCCCGGCGATTATGATATTTGGCGCCAATAATGAGCCCCCACGAGGAACCTTCGCCAAAAAAATTGAACAAGCCCCGGTCTTGAGTCTGGAATCTCACCTCTCCCACAATTTCACGAAGAAATTCTGGGTATTCGGTAATGTCCTGTACAGGCTGGGCGGAGCAACCACTACCGACGGCACCGAGAATGACAATAAACAAAATATGATTGGTGGAGGACTTGGTGCGGGATACCAGTTTCTGCCCTATCTCGGCGCCTATGCGGATTATGGCACGATCCTCTCTGGAGGTCCAACCAATGCCACGTCAAATATGTTCAGGATCGCAGTTAGTTTCACGTATGCTGACATAAAGAAAGGGATGAAGTAACTGTTTGATTTTCTGACATTCCCGGCTCCCGCTGGGGTCATACCTCAATGAAAAACGGCAGTGTTACCACACTGCCGTTTTTTATTTATTGGGATGACCTTATTTCCCAGCAGCCGCTTTGGCCTTATTGACTTTTGCCGTCATAAAATCCTGGAACTGCTTGCGCTTCTCCGGTCCCATGATCATGTCGAGCTGTGCCTGCCTGGCCTGAACAGCGGACTTGGCCCATTTCTCTTTGGTAGCATTGTCCTTACCATAAGCGTTGATCCTCTCCAGCCCAGCAAGAAAACAAACGTTCGTGTTATCGATATCGATCAACTGGTCTTCACTCATACCCAGCTTCTCCTTGAGGAATTTCTGGTTGTCTTCGCGGAAACCTTTGGCTTTGGAAAGCTTCTGCTCAGCAGAGAGGTCAGCCCATTTCTGCGCCTGTGTTGACGAAATCGCGAGAATAGAAACGAAAAGGAAGAAAACGATCTTTTTCATGTTAATACTAATTTTCCCAAATATGGGCGAATACAGGTCCTGTTCCAAGTATTCTCCCTAACTAACTGTAGCATATTTTAAAATCGGAACATATTTAATGAAAATGGCTGATTCAAGTTATTACTTCATTGGGCAAAAAAAGCCCCAACGTATGATCGTTGGGGCTTAAATCAATATGGCACCCGCTATACACCCGGGACGAATCCCAGCGCCATTGGCCCAAAGGGCATCTATAGCAAGTTTGTTTATTTCACCCCGGCATTTTTGTGGCCGGTGTTGGTTACAACAACTTTTACTTTCTGTGAAGGTGCATCCAGCGTTGTTTCGCCAGGAAAGGAAGTCATATCGGGAAGCGAATTGTACTTGACCAGAACATCAACTTTGTCATTCTTGTCTTTAATATATGTAGTTACTCCTATTTCCTTAAGTAAACCCTGGCTATTATCCATGGTAATGGAAACCTTATCTCCCGCTTGCAAATAATCAGGCAAGTCGACTTTATACACTTTACCTGGTGCCAATGGACTGATTGACGCTTTACCGGAAGCAACAATGGCCTGAATTTTATCAGATTTAGGGGGTAAATAAGCATGAATTTTTTCAACACATTTTTTCATGTACTCATCTATATCCTGTTTTTTATTTGCAGCGGCTTTACCTCTTATTCCTCCGGGGGATTTCGCTGGCTTTGCAGGTTCGCCAACAGCTACTTTATTCAATTTTCCATCAACCCCATAGTAGCATTGTTTGGTTGTTTTAGATTTTACTTCACCATTATGATACACTGTGGTAGTTTCGATCCATTCGTAGTTTCTCATTTTGGCGGCGCTCTCAGAAAGATTTTTTTTAATAGCACCAATGGATTTCTGCATGTCGGACGACTGGGCAAACCCCAAGTGCGAAATGGCTATAAATAAAACAACGGAAAGAAAAGTTTTCATGATTATTAATTTGAAGGTTCTTTTTTTGCTCACTTAATTGTCTATGATTAAATCCTTATTGCTCAAGGCTTTTTTAAACAGGCGCTAGACTGGCAGGCTTGGCTACGCAGCTTATTTTTTCCTGAAAGCTTCAACAGTCACTTTTGAGATGCTGCCATTGAACTTATCTTTCCCTTTATATCCGTGGAATACCGGTGTGTTCTGGTCTTCGCCCACATCAGCGGTTTCGTCGATCCCAAATGAACTGGCATTGGTCCGCTCTATCCGACCCTCTCCGATCTTCTTGCCGTCGAGGAGGATCGTGCCCTGGCCTCCGGCGCCTCTTCCCCCATCATAAGCCAGATCAAAGCTAAGCTTGTGCTTCCCGGCAGGGATTTTCTCTGTAGCGGTGATGGTGAACAACTTAAGGCCAACGAAATTATAGGTAAACACAGGCTTGCCTCCCACTGTATAAAAGCTCCAGCCGCCAAAATCGCCACCCTGGCAAATAATCACGCCATTGGCGTTTGCTCCAACCTCTACATCCGCATTGATGGAGAATGAAGCATTCTTAATACTGATAAATGCTATTTCGGGAATGCCACTCATACCGCCGAACAATTCCATTTTCGTCCGGCCATTCATGAGGTCAGGCCTTCCGGCAACGCGCGGATCAAATCGTTCAATGGTCCTGTCGTCGATCGGCAACACATGATACTTCGCGGCTTCCTCCATGAACAGTTTCTTGAGTTCCTCCAATCTGGCCGGCTCCTTTGCCGCTAAGTTATTCGACTGACTGAAATCTTCATTTACATTATACAGTTCCCAATCGTCTTCAGCAAGTGGGCGCCTCGGCTGCATTTCCCAAGGTGCTTTATGCACGGTACCGGCGAACCATCCGTTGTGGTAGATGCCTCTGTTGCCGGTGATCTCAAAATACTGGGTATTGTGTGTCTCAGGCGCTTTCGCATCATTGAAGGTTTTCTTCATACTCACACCTTCCAATGGCTTCTGATCGATTCCGTTCACCGATCTTGGGGCGGGCACTCCTGCACATTCATAAATGGTAGGTGCAATATCGATGACATGGTGAAACTGGGAGCGAACTTCATTTTTCGCCTTTATCCCTGCGGGCCAGGAGACCACCATACCATTCCTGGTACCACCAAAATTGGAGGCTACCTGTTTTGTCCAGGTAAAGGGCGTATTGCCAGCAACGGCCCAACCAGCCGCAAAATGATTGTATGTTTCTTCAGTACCGAGTTTGTCGATTACTTTCATTTGAACCTCCATGGGTTCCGCAACGCCGTTGTAATAAGTGCCTCCATTGAATGTACCGATCATGCCACCCTCGGCACTGGCGCCATTGTCGCCAACGATATAAAAGAACAGCGTATTTTCCAGTTCTCCCCTGGCTTCAAGCGCAGCCATGAGCCGGCCTACTTCAGCATCCGTATGCTCCGCAAATCCCGCAAAAACCTCCATTTGCTTCTCAAACAAACGCTTTTCATCTGCGCTCAGCATATCCCAGTCTTTGATGACTTTAGGTTTAGCCGCGAGAACCGTATTCTGTGGAACGATGCCTAATTTCTTCTGGCGCTTCAGTGTCTCCTCCCTGAGTTTGTCCCATCCCTGGGAAAACTTTCCCTTGTACTTCGCTATATAGTTTTTTGGCGCGTGATGAGGTGCATGGGTTGCACCTGTAGCGAAGTACATATAGAAAGGCTTCTCCGGAGTGAGGGATTGTTGCATATTCATCCATGAGATCGCCTGGCTGGTCATATCCGTAGTGAAATGATAATTTGGATCATCCACTTTTGGATAAACCCTGGATACACCATCGTAAACCATCGGGTGCCACTGGTTCGTTTCACCGCCAATAAAGCCATAGAATTTATCAAATCCGGATCCCGTTGGCCAGCGGTCGAAGGGACCAGATACGGAACCTTCCCATGGTGGTGTTTCATGGTATTTGCCAAAAGCAGCTGTGCTGTATCCATTCATTCGAAGTACCTGGGCAACTGGGGTAATACTTTGCGGTCTTACACCCGTATTGCCCGGGAAAGCGGTGGACACCTCCATAATGGTTCCGGCATTATTGGAGTGGTGGTTATAGCCTGTAAGCAGGGCTGTTCTCGTAGGAGAACAAAGCGAGGTGGTATGAAAACGGTTATACTTTAGGCCATTGGCGGCCAGTTTCTCCAGGTTGGGCATATGGATGGGGCCACCAAAAGCGCTGGAGTGCCCAAAACCGATATCGTCGAGTAGAACCACCACCACATTCGGCGCCTTATCCGGAGCTGTTACCCGGAATCGGGCGGGTGCTTTAGCATTCCGTGCGTCCAATTCGGTTATGGAAACCACTTGGGGTTCCCGGATTGGAAGGATGGTACGGTCCAGGCCGGAAGTATCATTCAGGCCGGAAGACATAATCAGTGCGGGAGTAGGCTTCTCATTTGTTTGCTGCCAGCCTGCCAGAATAACGAGAGGTAATAACACCACCCATAGTAACTTGATCATACGCTTAACTTTAGAAAAGAGTGATTGGGGATCAGAAAAAAATACTGTATCTGAAATGAAAATACACTGATTGGCAGCGAAGACAAAGAAAATGGGAATTGGTCTGTCCTAATTCCGTGAAACCATGACAAGAAGCCCTATTAGACAAAAAAAAAGCCCCAACGTATAAACGTTGGGGCTTAAATAAATATGGCACCTACCTACTCTCCCAGGCCGCAGCCTAGTACCATTGGCCATGAGGGGCTTAACTTCTCTGTTCGGAATGGGAAGAGGTGAACACCCTCGGCAAAAGCACCATAAGAACTTTAGTCGAGAAACGACCATGAATAAATTAACATATTGGAAGTTGTAAAACGGAATAAAAAAAATTAAAGCATACGGGCAATTAGTACTACTCGACTTTAGTGTTGCCACTTTTACATCTGTAGCCTATCAACGTAGTAGTCTACTACGACCCTTAAAAGGAAACTCATCTTGAGGAAGGTTTCACGCTTAGATGCTTTCAGCGTTTATCCTGTCCGTACATAGCTACTCTGCAATGCGCCTGGCGGCACAACAGATACACCAGCGGTACGTACGCTCCGGTCCTCTCGTACTAAGAGCATGTCCTCGCAATTTCCTTACGCCCACCACAGATAGGGACCGAACTGTCTTGCGACGTTCTGAACCCAGTTCACGTGCCACTTTAATCGGCGAACAGCCGAACCCTTGGGACCTTCTCCAGCCCCA